>JACXTT010000956.1_pt1 | contig 49369 bp, 40 predicted proteins | sample 9270951 | NCBI WGS metagenome assembly JACXTT01 (sample SAMN15532306, study PRJNA645909) | rock metagenome | isolation source: weathered quartz diorite | place: Puerto Rico | collected 2017-06-21 | reverse complement strand
TGATTTTGCGGCTGCTCAATTATTAATCAATGGTAAAAGGTTGCCGATGGCCCGTTATCCCAATTTTGATTCCACTGCCCGAGTCTATAACGGAACGGCAAAGGATGCCATAAGCGAAAGCCGGGTAAAAACCTGGCAAGCGCCAGCCGGAGGCTATATCCATGCCTTACACGCAGGCGAATGGGGCAGCTTTGATTATTTGATCACCGGGAAAGATGATAAGGGTGTACTCACTTACGAAGGCGGCTGGCAAAACAACCGCCCTTCACCTATGAATAAACAACACCGGTTTGTAGAAAATATTTTTGAGGAATTAGATGCTCCCGGCGAATGGTTTTATAATAAATTAACCCAAACGCTTTACCTGTATCCACCGGTAGGAATTGATTTGAATAAGGCTGTATTTACCATTAGTGGTTTAACAGATCTTATACATGTCATCGGTAGCAAAGAGAAACCTCTGAGTAACATCACCATTAAAGGCATCGACTTTACGCAAACAGCCCGGTCATTTATGCTGGCCAAAGAACCTTTACTACGAAGCGACTGGAGGATGTATCGCGGAGGAGCAATCCTGCTCGACAGAACGGAACATGTAATCATCAGCAATTGTAATTTTTATGAGCTCGGCGGCAATGCGGTATTTTTAAGCAACTATAGCAAGAATGATACTATCCGCGACAATCATATACATACCATTGGTGGTAATGCGATTGCTTTTGTTGGCAATCCCGACGCAGTACGGTCTCCCGCTTTTAGTTATGAAACTTTTGTCCCAGGGGACAAAATGGACTATCAACCCGGCCCTAAAAGCTCCGATTACCCACAATATTGCTCGGCTACCGGCAATTTGATACATCATATTGGCACTATAGAAAAACAGGTGGCAGGGGTACAGATCTCCATGTCATCACATATTACAGTAAGTCATAATACCATTTACCATACACCGAGGGCTGGGCTCAATATGAGTGAAGGAACCTGGGGCGGGCATATGATCGAGTTTAATGATGTATTCAATACGGTATTGGAAACCGGCGATAACGGGGCTTACAATTCCTGGGGCAGGGACCGTTACTGGCGCCCGGAGCGTAACCTGATTGATAGCATAGTGGCGGCCAGGCCAGGCATCCAGTTTCTGGATGTAATTGATCCAATCACCATCCGCAATAATCGTTTCCAGTGCGATCATGGCTGGGACATTGATCTGGACGATGGCAGCAGCAATTATCGTATATACAATAATGTTTGCCTGAGCGGGGGCTTAAAACTACGTGAAGGCTACAATCGTACAGTTACCAATAACATCATTATCAATAATACCTTCCACCCGCATGTGTGGTTAAAGAACAGCAATGATGTATTTGAACATAATATTGTAAGCTTGCCCTATGCCCCCATCCTGATGAATAACTGGGGCAAAAACATCGACCAAAATTATTTCCTCACCAAAGAAGCGTTGACAGCGGCTCAGCATTTAGGCTTAGATAAAAACAGCACTTATGGTGATGCCCGGTTTATTGATGAAAAAAGTGGAAACTATCATTTAAAATCAGGTTCCCAGGCTTTAAAAACAGGCTTTAAAGATTTTGATATGAATTTTGGCGTTACTTCTACTGTTCTAAGAAAATTTGCTCAAAAACCGGCGATCAATCCTCTGGTTACTTCTGTAAATCAGGGTACACAAAACAGGATAGAGTGGCTGGGGGCACATTTTAAAAACATTGAGACCCTGGGAGAAAGATCGGCAGCCGGATTGCACGATAACAATGGCGCATTGCTTACAGATCTGTCAGGAGCATCCCTTGCCGCAAAAAGCGGCTTAGAAAAGGGAGATGTGGTGATTAAGGCAAATGATGATAGTGTTAATTCTGTAGAAGAATTACTTAAAATATACCAAAAAATTAAATGGATGGGAAAGGCTAAACTTGTTATCGTTCGCAACCAAAATGAGCAAGTAATCATTGTGAATTTTAAATAAAGTACAATATGTTAGTAAGATCCCCTCTTATTGATTGGCGAACCATTTTCTTAAAAAGTGGGTTTACATGGTTTACACAATTTACGGTTAACATCGATTTAAATATTTGACAATCAATAAATTAATTACATTTCACCATCAAATAGTGTTAACCATAATTTGTCATCAAATAGCTGATTTACATGGTTAAAGCCGAAGTATTTCACGCCAATTAAATAAGGGGTTTACTATGAAGCACTTTTACCGGTGGCGTTATTCTTTTTGATCAAATAACAAACAGCAATAGCTACAGCAATAACTGCTATATACATTGTCCAGGTATCCAGGGGGCAGTTTCCAATCGGATCAACTAATACATCACATGGTTCACCTGGGTCATCGGCCAATACCATAAATACATTACTTACAATTAACAAAAGCAGCAAAATTGCCCTTTTCCCGAAGACAGCCATATTCACTCTGTTTATGCTTCTAATTTTTTTCATAAGAATTTGAATAAATACCTATCTTTTTATAAATTTTCCTTGCCCAACCAGCGCCCCATTTAACCCATCATATAAATTAACGATGTATATGCCGGGGGTAAAATAGCCTACGTTGGCTGTCCAGCTGGAGCCCGTAACTTTTAGTTTGCTCATTACAAATCCGGTTGGACCAATAATGCTTAAGCTGTAAGCCTTGTTAGATGATTTGTCCGCAATCTGCATTTGTATCTGCGACTCGGCGGGGTTAGGATAAACCTTAACCACAGCTCCGTTAGAGGCCTGTAACGTATAAACAATACTAATTTTCTGAGAATAGGTTACGGTTCCATCCCGATCGGTCTGCTTTAACCGATATACATTATCCCCGGTTGAGGCCAGGAGATCGGTATAAGTATAATTACTTGTACCATTGCTTTTAAGCTGATATATGGAGTTGAAATTACCTGCCTGATCCTGTTTTTCCAGCGCAAAAGAGGTAAAGTCCTCTTCATTCTCCACCAACCAATTAATATCAATTCCTTTGGTTGCTTTTTTTCCTGTAAAGCTGAGCAGATGATAATTTGACGGGCTTTTATTAATAACCAGCTCAAATCTTTTGCCGCCATAGGTAGCTGCGTTATTTCTGTCTAAATTAAAATTATAGGTATTGTTATGAGTCATATCTAATGAATCATTCAATAACTTATCGTGTAAAAAAACGGTGTAGTAATCGGGCAAACCACTTATTTCGGTTTTTGAAACTGTATATATTCCCGAGGTAGTAGCGCTGACATACAAGGGAATAATGCTTCTGGGTGCAGAAAGCGTTGAGTATTTGTTCAGGGCCAGCCTCACACTATCTGTACTATAACTTGAAAGATAAACGCTTGGCCCTAGACCGTCTAAATCTATCCCATCCTCTTGCTGATTATAGGCAGATAACCAACCATCCTTAAAATAAATGGCACAGTTATCATTACGAACACTATCGGCAGATAATTCTAATTTAATATCAGGAATAACCTCATCGGTGATTTGTGGCGAAACGGCATTTGCAGATGTTGCAGCTGATGCCCTCACATTAGCAATATGCATTTGACTTGGCGCCGACATCAGCAACGGGGCCGGTTGCTGGTTGGTACTTACTTTTGCAGCCTCTGTAAAAGTTACTGTTGTAGTAGGCCCTACAGTTGGGATACTGATGAAAAAGCCCTGCCCGCTGCCCAGATACCGCGACGCTCCGTTACCATCGCTATTTCCGGCTGTACCAATGGTAGGATCCCAATAAGAATAGCCTTTGTTTACAGGATTAAAAACCAGAAACCTGGCTGAAACAGCTGCTGTATTAGAAAAATTAATCCCCGTTCCGCCAGATTTTAAATTGGTGTTATTTAAATCTAATGCACTGGCATAAGGATTACCCAAAAGATAATACCCTGTACCCGGATTGTGCTTACTAAGCGTAGAAGAAGCTCCTGCATAAGCCCATGGTGTAAAGGTGACAGAGCCCTGATTTAAAGCACCTGAAGCCGAAAGGGTAACGGTTTCGGGCGCCAAACCTACAGTTCCACCTTTTTGCCCGGTCCCGGTACCTAAGTTATTAATATTGTCACCGATAAAATAAAACATAAAACCATTACCAACGGGTATGGTGGTATTGGCTACACCGGTGATATTAACGGTGTTACTACCTACAGTGAGTTTCTCCAAACCTTTAAAGGTTCCGGATGTAAATGTTGTATTACTAGTAGGCACATTTTCCTGATAAAAATATAGGGTTGGATTGTTATTAACGGTAGCATTAAATCCATTTGATGTACCTCCCAAGCCCGAAATAAACGCCCTGGCGGCTACATAATTGACGTTAAAAATACCGCTCCCCGTATTAACCGGGCTCGACATTAAACGGTAACCACGCTGACTGGTGGAGCCCCCCTGTAAATAGCGCTCCACATTTACATTTCCGGTTATCGGGGTAGCATAATTTATTGGCCCCACCGTAGCGCTTGAGGCAGCGGTTGATTTTAACGTAAGATATGCTGCATTGCTGGTACCGGCCACAAGCTTTGCCGGGCTTACCATGGTTAATATGCCGGTAGGTGATACGGAAAAATTGCCCGTACCTGCGCTCATTGTTGAAACACTTGCGGCATTGGTACCATTAAATGTTACTTTATTAAATACAGTACCCGCAGTGCTGTTATCAAGCAATGTTTGTGCCCCCGTACCGTTAAAAAAAGTGGTACCCGTGCCCTGAGTGTATACACCCCCACTGTTATTGGTATAATTACCCCCGATATAAAAATTAGCTAAACCCAGATTAAGGGTACCCGTATTGTTAACCACACCCTTAATAATAATATCACCGGCATCCTGGTTCACTATGGTAGATGCCTGATTTGTCCAACCACCTGTTACAGTAATAGTTGGGTCATTGGTATTTAAGTTCACAACGCCGCCACCTGTAGTCCAGTTGTTGCCAACGGTTAAACCCTGTGGCGTGGCCGTACCAATAGTGCTGTTTTTATCAACAACCTTTGTACTTGCACCGGAGAACATCAGGTTATAATACGCGGGAGCTATTGTATTAATATAGGTTGCCGTAACGGTGGTTGAAGGTTCATTGGCGGTATAAACCGTTTGATTCTCGGCATTGTTATCGCTAAACAATGTGATACCACTATTACCGCCAAATTCAAAATAAACATAAAAGTTATCTATAAGAGGCGTAATAATGGGCGTTTTATTCCTTAGCTCAAAGGTGTTGCTATTGCTGGCCGCAGTAGCCGCATAGCCCGTGTTATCAGCCACAACCTGACCGTAACCTGTAAAACCAATCACTCCTGGATTTAATCCGGCAAAACCTGTCATAGGAGGCGAAAAGTTTTTAACAAGATTCATCTGCCCCAAAAGTGTTGTTGTCCCTTTTTCAACCGAGAAACTGGGATAACAAACCTGACCGCTACTTGCATTATTAACACCGTTACTGTTGAGTAAAACATTCCCGTTGATGGTCAATTGATTTACCTGCGCGGAAAATAGAGCTACATCCGCCACCGTACTGGCTGGCTGTGTTGCAGCATCCCCCACCACAAGGTTACCCTGACAAAGCACATTCCCTGTTCCGGCTATGATAGCGTTAAAAATATTCCTGTTGTCCGCTGCCCCTGCATAATGATTCTGCGTTATATTTCCGGTTACTGTTAATGTAATTGCGGCACCATTAACCGTTAACGGCATATTATACTTTGTTCCAAAGCTTTGCTGTGCCCCGGAGGTATTCCGTAAGTAATATGTTGCGGCTGTAACCCCATTATTGCCAAAGGTTAGGGATTTCCATGTTGTATTAGCGGCTACAATTGGAAAGTTGGTAAGTGTAATGGTGGTGGTGGTAGGAATTATACCTAAAAAATAGGTTGTATAGGTTGTATAGGTTGTAGCTACTCCAATGTTTACATCATCGCCACTGCCCGGAACACCGTTGTTAACATTAGCAGCAGTTCTGTTGAACCAGTTATTGGCATTACCCGCGTCGGTACTTGTCCCCCCTATCCAATCATAGATAGTGGCATTTGCTGTAGGAGCAATTAGCAGTGCAAACGAAAAGAAAATGATTTTAAAAATCAGTAAACTACCAATATTGCTGTGTACTCTCATCAGATTATGACCAATTATTGAAATTCGGGCTGCTTAATATCTTTATTGATCAATACTTTTTATCCCTGCTTATTTGCTTGTGGTGGTGGGTCATTAATGGAAGTGTTATAAAGAACTATTTACTTAGTAATATGATGTGAATCAATTTAGCAACCACCGATATGATATAAATTTGGCGGTTTTTAAGTTAAGTTTTAACGGCTTCGACACACAAGCAAATCATGCCGACGAAATGACAATCAGGCACGATGGAATTTCAATAAAATTGATAATGAGCTAATTCTTACATGTTAGTTGTAAACCCCATGGATTACTTGTTACCATGGGAACATGCCATAAAAGAAGGTTGTTATTGAATATTAAATACGTGCTGGGGGTTGGCCTGATATTATTTATTTTACATCTTCTATCCGTTGATGGATAGAGAAGTCTCCCCTACTGATTTACCCACTTCTGCATATTGGATAAAGCTGTATTCAAAATCCAGAATCTCTGATCAGTTTCCTATAAGATACGGTATTACCAAAATTGTACCGGAAACCTATCATGAAATGGGCATATTGGTCGGGAGCATTGTTTTTAAACTTAGCCGGAGGGTCATTGTAACCATCAAGGCCTTCGCCAAAGGTATAATTATGTTCATACCCTAAGGTAATAGTATAGCCAACCTGATTGTATGAATCATAAATTTTAAACTCATAGCCAAAACGTAATGGTAAAACCAGGTTGATACTTTTATCTTTACCCTGAAAGCCTTCCTTGGTACCCAAAGGGCCGCGATAGTAAGAATTGCTGGGATCGGAAAACGCGGGTGGGTTGCCACGCTGTATAAATTTCATGTTGTTGGATATGGCACCGATCCCCGTACCCACATAAAAGTTTTTAACCGCGTTTAAAAAACCATTGTCTGCATAGTCAATAAAGCTACCCAACTGTACATCGGCATGCAGTAATAAAGCTTTATAAGCATTCTTGTACATACGTCCGTAAGCATCCTTATCGGGGGTAAGCCCTCCTCCTGAGAGTGTGCCAAACTGGTATTCCAGCGCAACAGGCACGTAAGGATTAAAGTTGTAGGCCAGGTTTAGGTTATAAATAGCATGCCAGTCCTGTCTTTTGGTATCGGCATAAGCCCTGCCATAACCAATACCGCCGCCAACACCCCATTCATAATAATTATACCCTTCCTGTGCCTTTACCTTAAACCCTGCAACTGCTAAAACAAAAAACAGAATAAATTTTTTCAAAGCTAAATTTTATGAGTTTCAAACAGACCTCATCTAAATATATAGGGTATTTAATATGCCTAAGGTGACATTAGACATAAAGGCAAAAACACCCGATGAGTAAACAAAAATAATCGTTGAATGAGAAGTAAGCCTCAAGCTATTTGCTCGCGTTTTTTGGAGCGCTCTTTGGAACGGATACAGAAAGTGATCATCCAGTTAAAAATAATGGGAATCAACAGGATCACCGAAATCAAAAAGGTATTGCTCAGGTCGCTGAAAAGTAATACAAAACCTATAGCGCCCAGGTTCATACCCGCCAGCAACAGCATGGCCTGTAAATGGGTAAGCCCCAGCTTCAGCATACGGTGATGCATATGGTTACGGTCGGCATCAAAGGGCGATACCCCTTTTAATATCCGCAGGGTGAATACCCGCAGCGTATCAAAAACAGGTCCTATCAATATAGCTACCGTAAGCGCAGGAGCGGTAAACAAATGCGGTACATCGGATACGCTGACCTTACTGATCTCGGTATATTTAATAGCCATTACTGCCGATACCAAGCCAATGAGTAAAGCTCCCGTATCCCCCATAAATATTTTGGCCGGAGTAATGTTATAGCGTAAAAATCCTGCTACCGCTCCTACCATCGCCAGGCAAATAGCGGCCAGTTCATACTGCTTTACCGACATCAGCATCAAGGCCAGGGTACCATTAACAATCAGTCCGGTGGTGGCGGCAAGGCCATCTATCCCATCTATCAAATTAAAGGAGTTTACAATCAGCATGATCAGCAGGATGGAGAAGACAGCGCTGGGTACATAGGGCAAATTAAAAATACCGAAGATGCCATACATGCTGCTGATCCGGATATCGCCCGGCAATACCAGGATGGCCGCCACAATAAACTGGATCAGGAATTTGGTGCTGGAGTTTACGCCCGAAAGATCGTCCTTTAAGCCCATCGCAAATAAAATGATACAGGCTATCAGCAAATAACTAATGGGCAGGGCCTTATCTATAATACTGAATAACAAGGTAGTGATAATAAAGCTTACAAATATGGCCACACCACCCAGGCGTGGTATACCATGGTCATGCTGTTTGCGGAAATGCCCTACATCATCATATAAATGACGCGCCCGGGCCACGTGTAAAATGGACGGTATGGCCAGTAAGGTGATCAGAGCGGCTATGGCTATTACTAAAACATTATACAGGAAGTGATAAGAGTGTAAAAATTCCATCATATAGGCCAGAAGTTAAGAGCATGTATGTAGACTGTTCCTTTGCAATCACTGCGCATTATTCAACTATTTCACTCCACCCGGAGGTAACATATCGTCTGATATCCGATACTAAAATTAGCATATCAGGCGGTTCATTTTTAACATTCGACACGTAGTGATTTCTAATCGACAGAAAGGCATATACAACCGCTAAAACAGACAGCCCCAGAATAACTTTCAAAAATATTTGCCGGTGATCTTCCGAAAATTGGACTTATACTACCCGCTGGCTATAATAATTATATTCCAGACTTTGACTGATGCTTTGGTAGTGCTGTTGATCTTATCTACTGACATTATAAAGCAGATAATCAAATGCTTGCAAACAGGAATCTCAAAAAATCAATCCATAAAAAAAGCCCTTAAATAAATTATTTAAGGGCTTTTACATCTTCGAAAAGATGGTTTGTGATCCCGCTGGGATTCGAACCCAGGACCCCAACATTAAAAGTGTTATGCTCTACCAGCTGAGCTACGGAATCATTACTGTACTGAAATAAAAAGCCTCTCCAGGTTGCTTAGAGAGGCTTCTGTGATCCCATCAGGATTCGAACCTGAGACCTACTGATTAGAAATCAGTTGCTCTATCCAGCTGAGCTATGGGACCATCGCAATTTTTTCGCGGTGCAAAGATGCAAAATTATACGGAAATATCAATCAATTTTTTGAATTCTGTTAACTGCAATATTAGAACGACTACGTTGTAGTTACCTTGCCCGTAAACAAATCGACATTATAAGTTTTGTTTTTAATAACTACACTTGCCTTGTGATTGCCTAAAAAATTAATAACACCTTCATAATACCACTTTATACCATTAACCTCACCAATAGCTGCAAAAGCTATTGCCCCTGCTGTTATGTCGCCATTTTTGGTTAAATCAACCGTTACCTTATTTACATTATTTAAAGTATAATAAGCATGTATTGATGATGGTATCTGTGTTTTTTTAGTTGATGCGGTATCAACAAATGATTTGATACTCCCGTTATTAAAAGAGATAAGCTTGTTAGCACTGCCATTAATAGCCAGGGGAGCATCTTTATCAAGAGCCTTGGCTTCGTAAAAAGCTTTAACATTATGAACAAACAGCCCGCTGGGGGTTTGGCCCGTAGTAGCCAAAGAATCATAAGCCACATATCCATTTAAACCGGTAAAATCAGGATACTTTGCTCCCGGAGCCCTTACTGTATCGCAGCTAAAGTAAAATTTGAATAACCCGGTGGTTTCTGATTTAATGGTATCACCTATAACCGTTCTATAATTAACCACCGTATCCGGAAAGAAAGAGCAAAGATTAACAAGTCCTATTATGAGTGGTTTTGATTGTCTGATGGTGGTGAGATCGGGCAGAATCAACCCTTTGCTGATGTTAACACCACCATAAGCTCCTGACAATGTTTGTGTTATATTTCTGATTATTTGACCGGTTGCCAGACTTGCGGTGTCAATCTTAGATGCTGGTGGTTTGCTGTTTGGGTTTAGTTTTACTTCTTTTCGGCAAGCGGTATAAAATAGTGCAGTGCCCGCTAGTGCTACAAGGAGGATTTTTAAATTTAATTTCATGATAAGGACAGGTGTAGATTTTTCTTAATACGATATAATTAGATGATTGTGAATTTAGTGCCAAGTAAGCAATTCAAATGCCGTTAATTAATTAACCAAACAAAAAGGCCAATTTAACTGCCAAGCAACTATATACCGATTTGTTAAGCATTTAAATAATCCATAAATTTTAAAACATGAGTAAAACAATGGACTATGGGGAAAAACACCGGGTAAAATATTACGCATAAAAATTATCGCTCATTATATTGGGTCATACTGCAAGCAGGGAGCCGGATGTTGGGTTTAGGGCAATCCGGTTAAAAGAAAAACTATCTACTATCAAAACAACACATGTTATCCAACAATTCCCTGTCATTTTTGTAGTTGTAAATCGTAATAGATTATAAAACATTATTTGTTGCTAAATAATTTAACATTACGTACAATTGCAAATTAAGTAGATTAATTACCGATGAGCTAATTACATGTTAATCATACACTTGTTATAATGAACAGCTTTTTGATAAAACATGTATCAACATTAGTATTTAATGTATTTTTAACTGATAATTTATGCAAAAACAAAGCTCTATTGACTTGAAAATCGCAATTTTTGCTTTTTAAAATGGAAAGTGTTTTTTTTACAATAAGTTAATCATACTTTTAACCCAATTTTTTTTAATAAAACTTAATTTATGATCATAATTGCTGACGGTGGATCAACTAAAACAAATTGGTGTCTGGTTACCGAAGAAGGTAAAAAAGTGTATTTTAACACTGAGGGTTATAACCCTTATTTTTCTAGTACGGAGTATATCATACAATCTTTAAATGAAAGTTTGCCTACCGACCTGGAGAAGGATGAAATAACCGAAGTAAATTATTACGGCGCCGGTTGTTCAACGCCCGAGATGCGTAAAATTGTTGAAGAAGCGATGAAAGCTGTTTTCACCAAAGCAAAGGTAAACATTGGTCATGACCTGCTTGCTGCCGCCCGTGCCCTGTTAGGTAACAACGAGGGTTTTGCAGCTATTTTAGGTACCGGTACCAATACCTGTATCTACGATGGTAAAGATGTGATCAATAACATTGACTCAGGAGCTTATATTTTAGGTGACGAAGGTAGCGGTTGTTATATCGGTAAAAAATTACTGGTTGATTATCTACGTGGTTATATGCCAGAGCCTATACGTAACCTTTTCTGGGAAACTTTTAAACTTACACCAGATGATATAAACGAACAGGTTTATACTCAGCCACGTGCTAATCGTTTTTGTGCAAGCTTCAGCAAGTTTGTTTATGATAACAACGTACATATTGAATATTCACGTAACCTGGTACGTACCTCATTTGAAGACTTTTTCCGTAATCTGGTAACTCATTACCCAGATTATCAAAAATATACTTTTAACTGTATCGGTTCAGTTGGTTACAATTTCAGGAATGTTTTGGAAGAAGTAGCTACCGAAAACGGCATGGTAGTGGGCAGCATTATCCGCTCGCCTATAGATAACCTGGTAAAATATCACCTGGAGCTGGCTCCGAGCTCTTTGTAAGAGTAAAGATTTTTGGAACAAGGAGCAATGACAAAAAGGAAATGATAAATCAGAGCAATCCTTGAACCCTATTAATCAAGGTTCAGACATTTAGAAATAAAATATAGAGGGCCGGAAATTAATTTCCGGCCCTTTTCTTTTGTCCTTTTATCTTTGCTCCAAAAATCCTTGCTCCATGCTTTCTCTATCCAATATTCATTTCGCCCTGGAATATTTTGCCGTATTTACGTTTGTCAAACTTGTATAATTTGGCGGCACGGTAGGATACGCCTTTTTGTTTTTCGTCAAGCTCCTTTAAAAATCCGTAGCTCAGCATCTTCTTTCTGAAGTTGCGTTTATCCAGTTTTTTGCTCAGAACAGCCTCATAAAGAGACTGCAACTGGGTAAGCGTAAATTTTTCTGGCAGCAACTCAAAGGCAATTGGCTGATAATGCAGCCTGCGACGGATCTTGTTAAACCCCGTATTAAATATCTCGCTGTGATCAAACGCAAGTTTTGGCAACTCATTAACTGGGTGCCAGAAGGCTTTTTTAGCATATTGGGTTACCGGTCGTAGTTCCTTTTGCCCGTTTATCCTAATCAGCGCATAATAAGCCACAGTGATAACCCGGCCCTGAGGGTGCCTGTTTACTTCGCCAAAAGTATGAAACTGCTGCATATGTAAATCGCGCAAGCCGGTAAGCTCATATAATATACGCTCGGCGGCATCATCAATACTTTCGTCTTGTTCCACAATATAACCGGGTAACGCGAGTTCATCTTTATAGGGCTCTTCGTTACGTTCAATAAGCAAAATTTTAAGTTCGCCGGCTTCAAAACCAAAAATTACGCAGTCAATAGAGAATACGGAATCAAACTTAGGTAGCATTACTTCCAAAATTGTACGGGGATTTAAGTTTAATTGTTAAATATATGACCTTAATTCCTAATCCAAAAAAAAACAAATAAAATTTAATGGTGTAATTTACACACACTATCTTCGTAGCGCAAATCTAAGTAATGTAAAAATGCAGAAAATTTCAAAAATTGCGGTTTTAACTTCTGGTGGCGATGCCCCTGGAATGAATCCCTGTATAAGGGCGGTTGTTAGAACAGCACTATACAATGGCCTGGAGGTTGTTGGTGTTAGGCAGGGTTACAAAGGACTTATCGAGAACGACATGTACAACATGGACAGACGCTCGGTAAGTAACATACTTAATTTGGGAGGTACTATTTTAAAAACAGCCCGTTGCCTGCCTTTTAAAGAAGATGAAGGCATGGCCACCGCTTACAAACACTTAAAGGAACATGGCATTGACGCCCTGGTAGTTATTGGCGGCGATGGTACCTTTACCGGTGCATTGCGTTTTTCAAAAAAGTATCCGGATATTTCGGTAATTGGTGTACCGGGCACCATTGATAATGATCTGTGTGGCTCAACGTACACATTGGGTTTTGATACAGCTACTAATACAGTGATTGAAGCTATTGATAAAATACGTGATACTGCCGATGCCCACGACCGATTATTTTTTATTGAAGTAATGGGCAGGGATTCTGGCGCTATCGCTTTGCGTGCGGGTATTTCCTGCGGTGCTGAGGCCATCCTGCTTCCGGAAAAACAAACAGCTATTGAAGATCTGATCAAGAATTTGAAAGATGGTTCATCTAACAAAAAATCATCAAGCATTGTTATTGTAGCCGAAGGCGATAAAAATGGCGGTGTATATGATGTAGCTAAAGCTGTGCAAAAAGAAGTTAAAGATTACGATATTAAAGTAACTATATTAGGCCACTTGCAAAGAGGTGGCAGTCCATCAAGTTTTGACCGCATTTTGGGTAGCCGACTTGGCTATGCCGCTGTAAATGCGTTAATTGCGGGCGAAACACAAAAAATGGTAGGTTTGCAGGCCAACCATATTCTGCTTACCAGTTTGGAAGAAGCCCTTAACCAACATGAGTTTAAGCTCGAGGCTGATCTTTTGGAAATGGCAGATATATTATCAATATAATAAATGATTGCAGTTGTATATAGCGGATCGTACTTTGCACATTGGCGGCTTGCCGATAAAGGAAGAACTGTTGCTTCGTTTAAAACCAATGGCATCAATCCCTATTTTAACGACGAAAAATATATCCTGCAACTACTCAACAAAAACATTAACCTGATACATCACGCTGAAGAAATAAAACGCATTTATTTTTTTGGCGCCGGTGCCTCATCTGATGAACGCAGGCAAATTGTCCACAACGCGTTATCGGCCTTTTTTAAATTCGGCAAGGTAGTGGTTGAGCATGATATTACGGCAGCGGCAATTGCCTGCTGTAAAAACTCACCCGGCATTATCAGTATTTGCGGCAGCGGATCCAATGCAGCCTGGTATGATGGTAAAAAGGTACTGACCAATAATTATGGGTTGGGTTATATCCTGGCCGATGAAGGATCTGGTAACTGGCTGGGCAGGCAGCTGATCAAGGGTTTTATGAACGAAACCCTTCCTCCAAATATCAAAAAAAAGTTTGTGAGCAAGTACGATGTGGACAGGAAAACCCTTCTGGAAAAAGTTTACAGGCAAAAACAACCTGCTTTATTTTTAAGTTCGTTCACCGAATTTTATCAGGATAATCATAACGACCACTATCTACAAAACGTCATAAAAAAAGGTTTTAGCAAGCTAATTTCAACATATTTACTACCTTTATCAAAGCAACATCCGGGTGCCTCTATTCATTTTGCAGGTACGGTAGCTGCCAACTTTCAGGAGTATTTACATGAAGCTGCATCGGAGGCAAACCTTCAAATAGCAAATATCATTAAAGAACCTATAAATAATTTATTAACCTACTATTCTAATAAAAATTAAAAAAATCATGAAAATAGGAATTAACGGTTTTGGCCGTATTGGACGCCTGGCATTCAGAGCCGCAATTGAAAGATCAGACATTGAAGTTGTTGGTATTAATGACCTTGTTGAGCCTGATTACATGGCTTACATGTTGAAATACGACTCAACTCACGGTCAGTTCAAAGGCACTATTGCTGTTGAAGGCGGCCATTTGGTTGTAAACGGTAAAACTATCCGCGTTACTGCCGAGAAAGATCCTGCTAACCTTAAATGGAATGAAGTAGGTGCCGAGGTGGTTATCGAATCAACTGGCTTATTCTTAACTCAGGAAACTGCTCAAAAACATATCGATGCCGGCGCTAAAAAAGTGGTAATGAGCGCACCAGCTAAAGATGATACCCCTACTTTTGTAATGGGTGTTAACCATAAACAACTGAAAGCCGATCAAACTATTGTATCAAACGCTTCATGTACTACCAACTGTTTAGCTCCTATCGCTAAAGTATTGGATGATAACTTTGGTATCGAAGAAGGCTTAATGACTACTGTACATGCTGTTACAGCTACTCAAAAAACAGTTGATGGCCCGTCTGCAAAAGACTGGAGAGGTGGTCGTGGTGCTTACCAAAACATCATCCCTTCATCAACAGGCGCTGCTAAAGCGGTTGGTTTAGTTTTACCTCAGTTAAAAGGTAAATTAACCGGTATGTCATTCCGCGTTCCTGTGGCTGACGTTTCTGTAGTTGACTTAACCGTACGTCTGAAAAAAGGTGCTTCCTATGAAACCATCAAAGCCGCTATGAAAGCTGCATCTGAAGGTGAATTAAAAGGCATTTTAGGTTATACTGAAGATGAAGTTGTATCTGAAGACTTTAAAGGTGATGCACGCACTTCAATTTTTGATGCAAAAGCTGGTATCGGCTTGAATGACAACTTTGTTAAAGTAGTATCTTGGTACGATAACGAATGGGGTTATTCAAACAAACTGATCGACCTGGTACAGGAATTGGGCAAGATCTAATTTTTGATCAATCAGTTTTAATTTATATAGCAAAGCCCGCGGTTTACCGCGGGCTTTGTTGTTTTAGGAGAAAGTCAATACAATACTGTGTCATTGCGAGCGCAGCGTGGCAATCTCCTCGCTTGCATATTAAACGCGAGGAGATTGCTTTGTCGTTCCTCCTCGCAATGACATAATTTATTATTTATCTTCCGTCCTTGCTCCTTATTCCAAAAATCCTTGCTTTCTAAAAACCTACCACGGCGTTTCTCCATAGTCGCTGATATATTTTCCGGTTGGACCATTTTTATCCAAAATGGCGTAGGCTACAATCGGCGCTGCACCATCTTCTACCGGTTTAGGGCCCTGGTTGTTATTAAATTCGGTATTGGTATAACCAGGATTTACCGCGTTTACTTTAAAGGAGTCCTTTAACTCAGCCGCCAAAGCAACGGTATAGGCATTCAAAGCTGTTTTTGACGGGCCATAAGCTGCCGATTTAAAATGATAATGCTCCCAATCAGGATCGTTATGTAATGTAAGCGAACCCAGATCGGATGTTACATTCACGATTCTTGGGTTTTCGGCTTTCTTCAGCAGATCAAAAAAGATCCTTACCGTACGTATCGGGCCAAAAAAGTTCACTTCAAAAACGTTATGCAAGGTATCGTTATTGGCATTGGAGGGTTGTTGTGGAAAAGCACCGGGGATGCCTGCATTATTGATCAGCACATCCAATTTATCGATACGTTTAATCAATTCATCATGAGCCCCCTGTACAGATTGTTCGCTGGTAACATCAATCAGCAACAATTCAACATCGTTAAAACCTTCGGCTTTTAGTTTTTCAACAGCGTTGTCGCCATTATTTTTATCCCTGCTGCCCAAATATATATAATAACCCGCTTTGGCCAATTGGCGTGCGGTTTCCAGGCCAATTCCCTTATTGGCGCCGGTTATTAAAACTGTTTGTTTATTCATAAAGCAAAGCTATGGCAGCCCATTTGAATAGCTGCTGTACATAGTCGGGCACTAACTGTACATTTCCCGGATTTGCTCGCGATAGCTTGCTGGTGGAGCGCCTGCAATCCGTTTAAAAAAGCGATTAAAATAGGCCGCATCATCAAACCCAAGCTCGTCTGCTATTTGCTTTACCGATAGTTCGGTATGCAGCAAGCGGCGTTTAGCTTCAACAATAAGGCGCTCATGTATATGCGTAATGGCTGTTTTGCCGCTCTGTTGTTTAATAACTTCTGTGAGATGACCGGGCGTTATATTGAGTTTTTCGGCATAGGCAGCAACATCATGCTGAGTGGCATAATGCTCGCCGATAAGTGCCTGGAAGCTTTTAAGCATGCAATAGCTCACCGTAAGGCAACTTTCGCTGAATTGTTCGTTATATAGTCTGCTCAGGTAGATCACCAACACCCGCAGCCATGAGGTAAGCATTTGGTTGCGCCAGGTGCCGTCAGCATTAAACTCTACCAGCATCTTGCGCATTACATCCTCAATAAAGCCCATATCAGCCGCGGTTAGCAGCAGTTCATGGGCTCCGGAAGGGTTTTGGATAATGGGTAGTTGTTTTAGTGTACGATTTTCTTCAAGCTGCAAAAACTCGTCAGTAAAGCTAGCCATCAGACCTTCCATTTGTCCCGCATGTTCTTTTAGGTGTACCTGGTGAGGTACGGTAAAATAAAACGTATTGGGTTTGATGGTATAAGGCATAAAATCAATCCAATGGCGATTATTCCCTTGCTTTACCAATACAAACAGATAATAATCTTTGCGGTGAGGTATCAGAAAAGCCGGATCAAGCTTAAACACTTCGCATCCTGCACTCGCCTCGCGCACCTCGATCATGCTGCTGCCGATGGAGCTGTTTTGCAGCAGCGAATAGGTTGGTATTGCTGGTTTCTCAAGCGTAGCTAAAACTGACATACAGCAAAATAACAAAATAAATTAGGCGTGATTACATAGATATGCCACTCTAACACCAAGGTAAGTTACAAGTTGACGTAGATATTATAAAACAGGGAGCGATCAAAGCAGGGAGCCGGCTATCAATAACACTTTTTCTATTGCATTTTCTTTAAGCTGTATATGCTTTACTCTTTCCTCATCGTTCAAATATCCATCAAAGCCCTGCTGGCTAGCAAATGTTACAATATGTATTTCATATGGGTTTCCTAAGGATGTTTCTATAACACAATCATTAGTTGGCCTTACCCGGTAAATTAACTCTCCACCATGTTTATGCAACAAGGGTAATACATACGATTCGAACAGGTTAAATTCGTATTCTTTATTGTCCCTGATAAATACGATCTGGGTAAAGTAAAGCATGTTTAAATATAAAAAAGATATTACTCCGTTTTCAAACTCTTAACCGGATTTGTTAATGCGGCTTTTACACTCAGATAGGATACCGTGGCAAATGCGATCACCATAACTATCAAAAATGGAATAATAAACAGTAAAGGACCGATATCAACTCTAAAGGCATAGGTTTGCAGCCATTGGTTGATAGCATACCAGGCTATTGGTGCCGAAACAACAAAGGAGATAACTACTAACGCGGCAAAATCCTTGTATAGCAATGTCAAAATACTGTTCACCGTAGCTCCCAAAACCTTGCGGATACCGATCTCCTTAGTGCGTTGCACAATAGTGTAGGACACCAGCCCGAACAGACCCAAACATGCTACAAAAATAGCTATGCCGGTAAATACGCCAAACACTTGTCCAAAACGCTGATCTGTTTGGTATTGCTCATTAAAATACTGATCCAGGAAAAAATAATCAAACTGATCGCCTGGGAAAAATGCTGACCATGTTTTTTTAAGATCGGCAATGGTTTTAGGGAGGTTAGTTGTACTTATTTTTACTGATACGTAACCCCGCACATCAGGAATGCAACGAAAAATAATAGGCTCATAGGCATCGCGCAGGGACTGCTGATGAAAGTTATCAACCACGCCTACAATGGTATATACCTGCCCCCAGAAATCAATACGTTTTCCTAATGCCGCCTCAGCTTTGTTAAACCCAAGCTGTTCTATGGCCTTTTTATTAAATACAACATTATGAGGCTCATCTCCATAATTTTTAGAGAATTTACGGCCAGCTATGAGTTTTAAATCATAGGCAGTCAGGTAATCATAGTCGGCACCTACAATACGGTATTGCTTGCCCTGGCTTTCGTCGGCCGTGGTTAACTTAACCCCACCGGCATTCCACCAAATTGATTCTCCCGGAACTGAGGTTGATACACTTATATTTTTTATAGATGATTGTGTCAGACACTCCTGTTTAAACGAGCTCATATCCCGATAAAACGAATCAATCTTATTCATCGGTGGCTTAATGATCAGTGTTTGATCAATTTTTACACCCAGCTTTTGGCTTTGCATAAATTTCAACTGCCTGAACACTGTGAGCGACCCAATGAGTAAAAATATAGAGGCGGCAAACTGAAATACCACCATCGCTTTGCGTAAAACAACACCTTTAGGCGAAGCCAGTATTTTACCCTTCATCACTTCAACAGGCCGGAATGAGGATAATACGATGGCCGGGTAAAATCCGCTAAAGAATGATCCCAGGATAAATATACCTAACATAGAACCCCAGAAGATGGGTCTGGTGAACATATCAAACCCTATTTGTAAACCTGATATGCGCGAAAAAACAGGTAAACAGATCAGAATTAATACCACAGCTAATATGATGGCTAACCCATTAAGCAACATAGATTCTAACATAAACTGAGCAATCAACTGTGCTTTAGCTGAGCCCAATGTTTTACGAACGCCCACCTCTTTGGCCCTACCTATACCACGTGCGGTTGCCAGATTAATATAATTGATCCAGGCAATGATGATCACAAATATGGCTATGCCCAACAGTAAATAAACCGACTTTCCATCGCCATTGGGTTGAAATTCCAACATACGATTGGAGTATAAATGGATGCTTTGTATGGATTGCAAGGTATAAACAGCATCTTCTCCGGCACTTTTATAAGCATCATAAACTTTTTTTACAATAGGTATAAATTTACCCTCCAGCACTTTAGGATCAACTCCTGGTTTAAGTAACACGTAGGTTTTACAGCCATCACTTAACCAGGCATTATCCATATCATAATCTTTATTCGGTGGATTTTCTTTGAGCAGCGTATTATATGATTGCAAAAAATCAAACTTCATGTGCGAATTGGCAGGAACATTTTTCATTACACCGGTAATTTTCAAGAGCTTATCATTATTAATAGTTAATGATTGCCCCACCGGGTTTATATCATGAAAAAGTTTTTGCGCCACCTCTTCGGATATGACCACCGTATTAGGCTCTTTTAAAGCCGTTTTGGGATCGCCGCTGATAAGCGGAAAAGAAAAAATATTAAAAAACGCATCACTCGCATAATAATCATTGGTGATAGTCATTTTTTGGTCTTTATAATTAGCCAGCACTCTACTGGCCCCCACAATCTTTACAAAATCTTCTATTTCTGGCAAGGCAGCCTTGAAAACGCTACCGGGTGCGAATGCTCCTCCGGCCCACCGTGTGCTTAATTTACCATTGTTATACCTGTCTTGATTGATGCGGTAAATGCGGTCTTTTTTGGCGTGGAAATTATCAAAACTTAATTCGAAACTGACGTATTGCAAAATCAACAAACAGGCTGCCATGCCTATAGCCAAACCAACGATATTAATAAATGAGAATGCCTTGTGTTTATAGAGATTTCTAAAAGCTACAAGCAGGTAATTTTTCAGCATAAACCAATTAAGTTTAGGCGATAAATACAGCCAAAAACATACCTTTATTTTAAGACACTGAAATTCAATAATTTAAAATAAAGTATACTTAAATAACTGTTCGGATTCGTTACAATTATTGTTCAGTATTGAACGGAAAAACGCAGAGTCATATCACTTAAATATCCTTATTCTAAAGAGCAGCTACATCAGTTCACTATCCTTTTTTTCATGATACGTTTTGTAAGCGAGATAAAAGAACAACAGTGACGGCAATGCATTTAGCAATACATTTTGAGGATTTACCTCAGGATAGGTTACGATTACCTGCACTATTAACGATATGAACAGTAAACTACCAATGGAAATATACAGGTAACGAAATTTCGGATTCATTAGGTATTCGATTAACAATGTAACCCAGCTAAACGGGTATTCCCGGTTAATGGTTACATTGTTAATCGACTTTTTAAACCCATCAGCGTTTCAGCTCATACTTGGCTGGCGCGTCTTTGGCTATTTTAAATATAGTAGCACCCAATGGCGGAAGGGTGATTACAATAGAATTATCTTTTCCATGCCACTTTATAGTTTCGGCGGTTACTTCGTGTCCATTGGTCAAACCGCTGCCCCAAAACTTTTTAGCATCTGAGTTGAATATCTCAACCCATTGTCCGCCTTTGGGTACACCTATACGATAATTATGGCGTGGTACAGGTGTCATGTTCAGAATGATCATCAGGTCGTCTTTTTCATGATGGCCCATGCGTCTGTAAACTAATACCGAATCATTGGCATTGCCCCCATCTACCCATTCAAAGCCACTAAAGTCAAATGCTTTCTGATGCAGTGCCGGTTCATCACGGTACAAATGATTCAGAGTCTTCACTGTTTCGCTCATGCCCTGGTGGTTTGCATACTCCAACACATGCCATTGTAGCGACTGGGCAAAGTTCCACTCATCGCCCTGGCCAAATTCGGCTCCCATAAACAATAGTTTGGTGCCCGGGTGCGTAAACATATAACTGTACATTAAACGCAGATTGGCAAATTGCTGCCATTCATCGCCCGGCATTTTACGCAACATCGAGCCTTTGCCATATACCACCTCATCATGCGAAAAAGGCAGCATAAAGTTTTCGGTAAAAGCATATATGGTACTGAAAGTAATTTCGTTATGATGATATTTACGATTGATCGGATCCTCTTTAAAGTAGCCTATAGTATCATGCATCCAGCCCATCATCCATTTCATACCAAAGCCAAGTCCACCTAAATAAACCGGGCGACTAACACCGGTAAACGAAGTAGATTCTTCGGCGATGGTTTGTACCGATGGGAAATGGCTGTAAACTGCCTCGTTGAACTCCTTTAGGAAAGATATAGCTTCCAGGTTTTCGTTCCCACCGTAAATATTAGGTTCCCACTCACCATGTTTGCGGGAATAATCCAGATAAAGCATAGAAGCTACCGCGTCAACACGCAAACCATCGGCATGATATCTATCCAGCCAGAAGAGCGCGTTACTGATCAGGAATGCCCTTACCTCGTTACGGCCATAGTTAAATATGTACGATTTCCAATCCGGATGAAAGCCTTTACGGTTATCGGCATGTTCATATAGATGCGTACCATCAAACTTGTACAGAGCATGCGCATCGCCAGGGAAGTGTGAAGGCACCCAATCCAATATCACACCAATTCCGGCCTTGTGAAATTCTTCAACCAGATACATTAAACCCTTAGGGTCGCCATAACGCGATGCAGCTGCAAAATACCCGCTGATCTGGTATCCCCAGCTCGGGTAAAACGGCGATTCCATAATGGGCATCAGCTCTACATGGGTAAAGCCCATTTCTTTGATGTATGGTACCAGCTTATCGGCCAGTTGGGTATAGGTTAAAAATTCATCAGGGCTCTCTAAACTACGTGCCCATGAACCCGGATGTACTTCATAAACACTATATGGCTTATCCAGGCCATTATGTTCGTGCCGGCTGGCCATCCACTCAGCATCTTTCCATTCATAGTAGGTATCGGCAACTATGGAGGCTGTACTTGGCGGTACTTCCCACCTGAGTGCAAAAGGGTCGGCCTTTTCCAGGTTTTCGCCGGTTGATGATTTGATATAATATTTATAGGTTTCGCCCACGCCCACATTCGGGATAAAACCCTCCCAAATACCCGAGGAATCCCAGCGGGCATTTAGACTGTGCGAACCGCGGTTCCAGCCGTTAAAATTGGCTATAACCGATACATACTGTGCATTTGGCGCCCAAACAGAAAAATAGGTTCCGATAACTCCATTAAATTCCACCACATGCGAACCAAACTTTTCATACAGTTTATAATGCTTGCCCGATTTAAATAAACTGATATCAAAATCGGTAAAACGGCTGTAGGGTTCTACAGCATTCTGCATTACATGTATCTGAGGCACGGATGGCTTTGCTTTGGCCGTCTTCGTGGCAGGCTTTGCCGTTTTGGAAGCTGCTGTTTTTGGTTTTGGAGCAGCTTTTTTAGCTGTTGCGGGTTTCACTTCCGGTGTAACTACCTTTTTATCAGCCGATTTTGCGACTTTCTTCTCTTTTGCAGGTTTAGCTTCCGGTAACGGGGTTTCGGTTTTCTTTGTTTGTTTGGCCATGATATAAGAACCTGTTAAGGCATGTTAGAATAACCCAATTTACGGGAATGGTTTGGTTTATATGCTATCAAATATAACAGGATTTGTAAGATTTTGATTTGATTTAAAAGATTATACTTTGGGCAATTATTTTTGTTGCCACCTCCTATCCATTCATGGGCTGAAAAACTTTTTAAACCCCGAATTTTAACACTTTTCTGCTCAAAAACGGGGCAAAAACGTTCGAAAATTCATTCAAAACCATCCATTTTAACACTTTTTAACAAATTTCAGCCCGTTTTTTAGCAGTTTTAAAAACTTTAAAAAGTATTAATTTATTGATTGTCAAATAACTACATACCAAACGATCTATTTTTGACCTTATTTTGTCTTTAACAAAACAGCCCGGTTCTCCTTTTTGCGAGAGAACCGGGCTGGTATTTGTATAAAGATACGAAAAATAATCGGGAGTTGGAAGGCTTTAGTCTGAAGCCTACCGGCATAATAGGCCGAGGAATTAAAAGCAGCATTTGAATAAATACTCCTGACATACTGTTGTCATCAGACACACTTACGTTTGCTTTATAAATAACAATCAAATAATAATACTATGAAATTATCATCATTAAGAATTATCACCAACGAAATAAAAAACCTGGTACCCTTTTATGAAAAAATTACTGGTTTGCCCGCCAAATGGTATACGGACGACTTTGCAGAAATAACTACAGATGGTAGCAATTTAGCTATTGCCAGTACCCGGACGCTGAGCTTATTCGGAAACAACTTTGCCGAGGCTGCCAGCAACAAAAGCGTGATTATAGAATTTCGCGTAGCAGATGTTGATGATCAATATGCTAAAATTAAAGATTTCTTGAATGATGTTATTCAAGAACCTACAACAATGCCCTGGGGTAACCGCTCTTTATTATTTCGCGATCCGGAGGGGAATTTGGTTAACTTTTTTACACCTGTTTCTGCTGAAGCTGCTGAACGGTTTAATTAAGTTATAAGATTCTTTCGGTGCCGTTGTTGGTGTTGTCACCAACAACTTATTATCGTCGACCAAACAGTAGAATGTTGGTGACAACACCAACATTAGCGAAGGCACTTTCTTCACACGTCATTGCGAGGTACGAAGCAATCTCTACATAAGCAGGTTAACCATAAAGATTCACTCTGTATAGTTTAGAGATTATTAATGTTCTGTTTGTTTTTTTTTATAGGCATTAATGAGCTCCCTCCGGTCGGTTGTCTTCGTACCTCGCAATGACGCGCGGGAAGGACAAAGGTAGCCACATAACAAAAAAGGCCCCTAACGGGGCCTTTTTTGTTATTTTAAAATTTCGATGTGTTTGAAATTCTTGCTGAACTTAAACTCTACCGTGCCATCGGCATTGATCACAAAATCGTTGACCACTTTGCCATCGGCCAGTATTTTGCCCGGTTTAAATGGCAGACCGATAATATTGAGGTGGTAACCTTCATAGCGTGGGGTGTACAGACCTTCCATGCTCTGATGAATAGTCATCTCGCGGGAGTTACCGTTTACCACAAACTTTTTCTCGAGGTAAATATCCTGCTCGTAGGCAAAGGTTTCGCCGTAATCTTCAAACAGGAAAGAGTTCACTTCATAGTCCGAGTAGTAGATATTTTGTTTCACCTCTTCTATCTCATGCTCACCCACGTATTGCATTACCGGGTATTCGGGTATTACCGAGCCGGCTTTTACAAACAGCGGCATAGTTTCCAAAGGAGTTTCTACACTTACTTCTTTACCGCCTTCTACTATCTCATGAGTCCAGAAGTTAAACCATTTGCCTTTAGGCAGATATACATTACGCTTAGTTTGACCTGGCTCCATTACCGGACAAACCAATATCTTATCGCCATAAGTAAACTCATCCTGGCGGAAGTGGTTCAATTTCACATCCTGCTCATGCATTACTATAGGCCTCAATATCGGGAAACCATAGCGGTGATGCTCCCAGAAGGTGGAGTAAAAGTAAGGCATCAGCTTATACCGCAGTTCGATAAACTTACGGTTGATAGCGGTAAATGGTTCGCCAAAGCTCCAGGGCTCACGCTCCTTGGTATCGCCCGCCGAATGCGCGCGCATAAAAGGCGAAAAAGTACCCATCTGGATCCAGCGGGTAAACAGTTCACCATCGGGTTCACCGCTAAAACCGCCAATATCGGTACCGCAAAACGGTATACCCGATACAGAAAGCCTCTGGCATTGGATATTGCCTAATTTCAAATGCTCCCAGGAAGCCACATTATCACCCGTCCAAACAGATGAAAAGCGCTGCACACCCGAGTAACCTGCCCTGGTAATGGTGAAAGGACGTTTATTTTTCATGATGTTACGCAAACCCTCGTAGGTTGAGCGTACCATTTGCATACCATATACGTTATGTGCCTTACGGTGCGAACCGCGGAAACCATCGTACTGGTGGCGTACATCATCGGGAAAAGTGCCGGCGCCAAATACGGCGGGCTCATTCATATCGTTCCAAACACCGGCTACACCCATTTGCACCAGTTCGTCAAACAAACCACCCCACCAGGTACGTACCTCAGGGTTGGTAAAATCCGGGAACTGGCAGCGGCCCGGCCATACGTGGCCCTCCATAAAGTAATCGTCGCTGCGGCGGCAAAAATATCTTTTCTCCTTACCTTCTTTAAACACGGCGTAATTATCGTCAACCCGTATTCCCGGGTCAATGATCACCACGGTTTTAAACCCATCGGCCGCCAGTTCGCTGATCATTTTTTTAGGATCAGGGAAATATTTGCGGTTCCAGGTAAAACAGCGGTAGCCATCCATATAATCAATATCCAGGTAGATACCATCGCAAGGGATCTTATTATCACGGAAACCACGAGTGATCTTTTTCACCTTAGCCTCCGGATAATAGCTCCAGCGGCATTGGTGATAGCCCAGTGCCCAAAGCGGTGGCATAGGATGGGTTCCGGTTAATATATGGTAGCTTTTTACCACGTCCATCATATGCGGCCCGTGGATATAGTAGTACTGCAGTTCGCCGCCATCGGCCCAGAAACTGGTTTTGGTAGTATCTTCACCGCCAAAGTCAAACTGTGCCTTAAAGGTATTATCAAAGAAAATACCGTGGGCGATACCTTCATTTACACTGATGTAAAAAGGGATGCTGCGGTACAGCGGGTCCTGGTTCCACTGAAATGAATAGGCGTCGGTGTTCCAGTTTTTTAAACGTTTGCCGCGCAGGTTAAATTCGGTTGGTTTATCGCCCAGGCCAAAAAAGCTTTCGTCGGGATGGCAGGTTTTGGTACAAAACACGTAGTAGCCGCCAAACTTTACATTCTCTTCCCAGTGCATGGGCACCGCATCGGTACTGGTTACGTGGTTTTTACTATCAGAAAATGATATAAAAAAGTCCTTTTTACGGATATGACAGTTTATCGATTTAGTGGCTACCCGAAATTCCAGCTCATCTTCAAACAAGGTAAACTCGGCGGCTTTATGTTCCAGTTTGGGAACCGCGTAGGAAAAATCTTCCAGAAAAACGCCATGCGGCGCTAATCGTACCCGGATAATCTCGTCGGTCACTACAATCACTTCCACCTTCGCATCGCCATCGGTAAAGTAGAATTTATTCCCCAGCTGATCTGCATGATTAGGAATACCCAGGTACTTTTTGATGATGGGCTTTATTGCATCGGCCGGGTTATTGAGGTGGTGAAATTCCTCATCCTCTTCTTCAAGTATGTGCTCTGCTTCAACTAATTTACGAGGTATCAGCTCCTCATTTGGTATATTACTTTCCATTCAAATCTATTAGAGGTCTGCTACAAATATGTATAAAGTGTACTTACTACGCAATATACGACTATTGAATTAATGAAAAATCATTAACCGTGCCATTAAACGCAATTTCTCATAAATTTAATTTAATTTTTATATCGAATTTTTATTGGGGTGGAGGGAAGCAAAGTGAAGATGAATATCGTAGAGCGCTCAATTGCCGCTATGGCTGTTACTTTGTCTTGATACAAAGTAACCAAAAATCAAGTCATCAGAAATGCTTCTTGCGCACAGGGCCTTTACCCTGCAAAGCGGGCAGAACCACGGGCTGCAATTATTTTGCCCCACTTCGTTCCCGCATTCCCCTACGCTTCAGCAAAAACTTGCTATGCCCCACATCCGCACAGGCCACCATTGTTCTGCCCGCTTTCGCCCGAAGCTGTTCTGCTGACGGTGGAAATGAAATACAAGCTGGGAAATAAAAATCATGTCATTGCGAGCGTAGCGTGGCAATCTCCTCACGTTCTCATAGGCAAGAACGCGAGGAGATTGCTTCGTCGTTCCTCCTCGTAATGACATGAAGGAAAATTTGGGAAGTATCGCCGTTTAAAACGCCAGCAACAATCCGCCCGAAGCAGGTATGCTTACATCCACCCCGTTTCTGATATCATCTGTATGGAATTTTGCTTCGCTAAGCAAATCGGTTAGTTCTATTTTGCCGTCTAGATTGAGTTTGCTGAGCAGGTCATCGGGTAGTTTAACTACCAATTGGCGTTCGGCGCGGTTAAAGTTAGCGATAACCAGTACACGCTGTTCATTCGTGTAGCGCAGATAGATGTATAATAACTGGTCGAACCCGGGTTGGTGCTCATTGGCCATCATCAGTTCATAAAAAAGTCCGTTGCTTAGGGCTTCATTATCTTTTACGCTCAGCAGTAATTTTTGATAGAACCTACGTAGGTTTTGCTGACTTTCGGATAAGTTCGCGCCATCAAATGCTCCGTTATTGAGCCATTTCTGATGTTCGGGTACACCACAATAATCAAATATAGAGGTGCGGCCATCATCGCCACTGAAACCCTGATTGCCCAAGGCAGGCTCGCCCACTTCCTGGCCCGAATAGATCATGACCGGACCGGTGTTCATGGTGGCAGTCACAATCATGCCGGGTACAGCCAACCAGGCATCTCCGGCAAAATAGCGGGAGGCGATGCGCTGCTCGTCGTGGTTTTCCATAAAGCGCAGCATGTGCTGGTCGATGCCATGACAATGGGTATTCCATACATTGTTAATCTCCCAGGTATTGGCCCCGTAATCGTTACGGGTTAGGCGGCGGATGGCATCGTACAAACCCACTTTATCGTACAGGTAATCAAAGCCCCCTCTGAAAATATAATCGCCGTATTTGTTTTTATCATAGGCTTCGCCAATGAATATGGTACCGGGATAGGCTGCTTTTAGTTTAGGGATAACCCAGGCCCAGAATTCGGTGGGTACCATCTCTACCATATCGCAGCGGTAACCATCCACTCCTTTCTGGCTCCAATAGTTCAGGATGTCATAGATCTTGTTCCACAGGGGCGGTATTGGATCGAAATGACCATAACGGCCATTCATATAATCAACACCATAGTTCAGCTTCATGGTCTCGAACCAATCGTTGATAGACGGCCAGGCGCTGAATACATCGTTACCGGTAGCCTTTGCTGGGTTCTCATCAAAATGCCCATCCTTCAGCGGACTATGGAACTCATCCCCGCCGGGATTATAACCCGATGGCACTACAAAAGGCTGACCGGGGATATAATAAAAATCATTGTGTGGATCGAAAGCTTTGCTTTTGTCGTCATCCTGTCCAAAATCACGCACTTCGGTGGGTTTTACATCCGAGGCGTAGGTACGGGCCACGTGATTCGGCACCAGATCCATGATTACTTTAAGACCATTATTATGGGTGCGCTGTATCAAAGCCTCGTATTCGGTCATGCGATTGGGCACATCAACAGCCAGATCGGGCGCTACGTCGTAATAATCCTTAATAGCATAAGGCGAACCTGCCCTGCCTTTCACAATATCCGGATCATCATTGGCGATGCCATGCGCAGTATAATCGGTCATGGTGGCGTGCTCTATAACGCCGGTATACCATACATGAGTAAAGCCCATAGCCTTAATTTCCTGCAGGGCTTTATCAGTAATGTCATTTAGTTTACCAACCCCATTTTCTTCAATAGAACCATTGACTTTATTAAGCGTTTTTGTGTTGCCAAACAGGCGCGGCAGGAGTTGATATATGATGAGTTTATTCATTCTTTTAGTATCAAGTAGCGAGTATCAAGTATCAAGACTTTTTACGGGATTTTGTTTGGAAATGATTATTTTGTTATTGGACATTTACTGTAGTTTCAAACTACAGGCATAATCATCCGAAGTCAGAGACTTCGGACAGCGCAAGCACCTTTTTATTTATATTACTTAATAGCGCTGTTCGAAGTCTCTGACTTCGAACGTCTATGCCCGTAGTCTCCAGACTACAGGATTATTTATATCTATTGTATTGAATTATTTCAAAACTATTTTTTAGACAGAAAAATTATTGCACCAAAATCATAGCTTTTTAATTAAAATTTAACACTTTCAACATACGTTTGCGGTGCATTTAAACAGGCTTGTCTTCGTTGCTTAATCAAAGGAACGGGCAATCTAATTTTAAGATTCAAGAAGATGACATCACTAAATGAACTTGGGCAGCGGATATGCATTCTAGGCCCAAGCAATAGCGGCAAATCAACGCTGGCAAATCAGCTTGGAGAAAAACTAAATATTCCGGTATGTCATCTGGATCAGCTCGCACATATTCCCGGAACAAACTGGCAACTACGAGATGAGAAAGAATTTGCCGCCGATCAGGATGCTTTTCTTGAAAAAGAATCATGGATTATTGAAGGTAATTATAGTTTCTGCATGCCTCAACGTTTTGCAAAAGCGACATCGTTAATTTGGATAGATCCAAATTTTTTAGGTTGCTGTTTTCGATACATCTCAAGATGCATAAAAAATGACCATGACAGACCAGGCCGGTTAAGAGATGCAACGAATGAATTTAGTTTTGAAATGATGAATCACATTCTGTTTAAATACCCTAAAATTCGGCAGAAGCATAAAGCTATACTTTCGGGATATACTTTTCCGCTCCTTTACATTCATTCTATGAAAGAGTTGAATCAATACTATATGAAATGGGGTCTAAAAAGATAATTGCTAAGTGATCTTAACCCTTACCGTGCTGTTCGAAGTCTCTGACTTCGAACGTCTATGCCCGTAGTCTTCAGACTACAGAATATTTAAGTACAAACAATCCACATCAATGATCTGATCAACATCAGCATAATTTGATGCGCTGGAATAAACATAATCCTCAGCCCGGTAAACCAAACCGGCTTTAACCGGATTCTGATGTATATAGTCGATCTTCTGCTGCATAAAAGCTGGCGAACTGAGTTCAATAAAATGGTTATCGTGTTCCCATAACTGATAGCGTTCATTACGACTATGCCTGGATGCATAATATTTAAACTGATGTAACATCCAGTCACGACGACTCTCGCCATCATTGGTTTCTATATCATCAAGGATTCGTTTGGCTGTAAACTTTTTGCAATCCCTTACAAAATCACTTATGGTAAATTTCTCGTCCACTGATACTATCAGATGTATGTGATTTGACATAATCACGTAAGCATGTAAATGTAAGCCCTTGTGTGCCTGGCAATATTTTAATGATTCGATTATTATATCTCGATATTGCTGCCGGGAAAAGACATCTATCCACCCAACTACGGTAAATGTCATATAATAAATGGCTTGCTGATCGTGTATGATATAGCCTTTTCGCGTCATATGGTGATAAGCTTTGTTTAAATGTACTTAGACATTACTGTAGTTGCAAACTACAGGCATAAGAGTCCGAAGTCAGAGACTTCGGACAGCGCAGAGGCGCTTTTATTTATATTATTTATAATTTAACAGTTGCTGTTCGAAGTCTCTGACTTCGAACGCCTATGTCTGTAGTCTTCAGACTACAGACATAGCGATCGTTACTTCTGCATTGCCCCCAACCACATGCTCATTACCATAAACTACCACTGTGGTTTCCTTATCCGAAGCATTTTTGATCTGCACACCATCCTTACTTACCTTAACATTCAGCAATGCACCGCGAAAACCGATATGGAACGAAAATGACGACCATTTTGCAGGAATAAAGGGCTGGAACGATAACTTACCATCGCGCACACGCATACCTCCAAAACCTTCCACAACCGACATCCAGGTACCGGCCATCGAAGTGATATGGCAACCATCTTCGGTATCATTATTATAATCGTCCAGATCCAAACGGGCGGTGCGGAGGTAAAACTCATAGGCACGGGCTTCATCGCCCAGTTTGGCTGCTAATATGGCATGCACACAAGGTGATAATGACGATTCATGCACGGTGCGCGGTTCATAAAAATCAAAGTTGCGACGAATGGTTTCCAGATCGAACCTGTCTTCAAAAAAGTAGATGCCCTGCAATACATCGGCCTGTTTGATATAGCAGGAGCGCAGTATCCTGTCCCAACTCCATTTTTGGTTTAGCGGACGGTCGGCTGCGGGTAGGTCTTTTACCAGGATCTGCTCTTTGTCCAGGTAACCGTCCTGCTGTAAAAACACCTGCAGCTTTTCGTCGTAGCCATAGTACATTTTTTCGATGATATGTTGATACCTCGATGTTTCAGTGGCTTCGTCGAAATTTATCCTGGCAGCCAAAGCATCATATTTGACTTTATCGGCAGCTTTTACTTTTTCAATCACTTCCATGGCATACCCCATGCACCAGGTAGCCAAAGTGCTGGTGTACCAGTTGTTGTTGATATTATTTTCGTACTCGTTTGGCCCGGTTACGCCCAGCATCACATACTGTTCCTTAGCCTGCGACCAGCTTACCCTTTGCGACCAGAAACGAGCGATGGCTATCAAAACCTCCAGGCCATAGTCGGTTAAATAGGATTCATCACCGGTATAGCGCACGTAGTTAAAAATGGCATAAGCGATGGCCCCATTGCGGTGGATCTCCTCAAAAGTGATCTCCCACTCGTTGTGACATTCCGTGCCATCCATGGTTACCATAGGGTACAGGGCGGCGCCATCCTTAAAGCCCAGCAGGGCGGCGTTCTCAATAGCTTTACCCAATTGCTTGTAGCGATACAGGAGCAGGTTGCGGGTTACCTTCTGATCGGCGGTGGCCAGGTAAAAAGGCACGCAATAAGCTTCGGTATCCCAGTAGGTGGAGCCACCGTACTTTTCGCCGGTGAAACCTTTGGGACCGATGTTCAGGCGGTCATCCTCACCTGTATAGGTTTGATTGAGCTGGAATATATTAAAACGGATGGCCTGTTGTGCCGATACATCTCCCTCAATAATGATATCATTATGTTCCCATTTTTTGGCCCAGGCGGCAGCTTGCTCGGCCAGCATGGTGTCAAATCCTTTGGTGCTGATACGGTTAAGGGTATCATTCAGATTAGCCACCAGATCTTCTGGTTTGTGATTTTGCGAAGATAGATTAGCCACATATTTGATCAGGCTAATACTTTGTCCTTGCTGTGCCTGTACACTTATCGCCGAAGCCACATATTTTTCTTTGGCGATAGCTTCTGCATTGACCGACACAACTTGCCCGTTTTGCAAAAGGCTGAACTTCATCCCCGTGGCTACTTCAAAGCCAGTTTTTTTGGTACGCATAACCACGTAGCCACCATCGGGCTGGTTGGCTTTGCTTACCTCGTCCCAAAACTTTTCGTCGTAGTTGGAGTCTTTGTTTGCTATATCACCATCGATGGCGGGTGTCAGGGTAATGGTTCCGCTAAAGTTTACGGGGGTAATGGTATATTTTATGGCGGCTGCTTCATCATCAATCATACTGCAAAAGCGGACGGCTTCTACCTCTACTACTTTGCCGCCCTCTGTTTTGGCATTGAAGTTTCGTTTGAGGAAACCCGCTTTCATATTTAGTTCCCGGCGAAAGTTGCTTACTTCACATTTAGCCAGGTCGAGCTGTTCGCCATCAAGGTTTACATCGATGATCGTCCAGTTGGCAGCGTTAAGTACTTTGGCAAAATATTCGGGATAACCATTCTTCCACCAGCCTACCCGGGTTTTGTCGGGATAATAAACCCCGGCTACATAGTTACCTAATAATGATTGTCCGCTGTAAGCCTCCTCAAAATTAGCACGCTGGCCCATGCGGCCATTACCCAGGCTAAATATACTCTCTGATATTTGATGATGCTGCGGATCGAAGCCTTCTTCAATAATGCTCCAGGCGAGCCCCCCCTGCCCCCTAAAGGGGGAGCTATTTGCAGGGGGCTCCCATTCGCCAACTCCCCCTTTAGGGGGGCGGGGGGCTTTATCTAACCCACTCACCACCAAATCAGCCTCATGCAGCACCTTGGGGTCGCCTATGCCAATGGCTTTCATGCCACCTGCTTTGGCTGCCTCTACCCCGGCAATGGCGTCTTCAAATACCACGCAATATGGTGGTTCGATGCCCAGAGCTTCAGCTCCTTTCAAAAACACTTCAGGGTCTGGTTTGGGCTTAGTCACGTTATTCCCGTCGATAATGGCATCAAACAGGGGCACAATCTGCAGCTTCTCCAAAATGGTCATGGCGTTTTTACTGGCCGAACCCAATGCGGTTTTAATACCCGCGTCGCGGCAGCTTTGCACAAACTCACGTGCGCCGGGAAATATTTCGGCGGGCGTCATCTGGTTTATCATTTCTACATACCAGGTATTTTTTTGAGTAGCCAGCTGCTCCTGCTCGGCCTCGGTTTTGGTTATGCCACCCCAGCCCAGTATCAGTTGTAACGATCGTACACGGCTTACGCCTTTCAACTGTTCGTTCTGCTGCTCGGAAAAATCAAAACCCAGGGAATTGGCCAGGCGTCGCCAGGCTTTGTAATGGTATATGGCTGTATCTACAATCACGCCGTCGAGGTCAAAAATACAGGCTTTAATGTTATCCATTTTATACAGTGTATGTGAGCCCTAATGTATTGTTTTTGGATTGGGGGAACAAAGATTTTTGGAGAAATGACAAAAGAAAAAATCCTTACTCCTTGCTCCAAAAAACCCAAAATCTGAAAGTCCCCCTACCTTCCCCGAGCTATGTTAATAAAAAATCCACTTCTTTATTTGGATTAATTATAAATAATAATAATCTTTGTGCCCGAGATATGATTACCACCATTACAACAACCACTTCATGGGCAGATGTTTTTAAAACATCGGCAGGAGCCATTTATCAATGCGATGCCGAGCGTTGCTGGTATGTTGATTTTGCTGGTAAGGTTGCCAAATTCGATTACCGCTGCCTGTTAAAGCTGCGTAAGTCGGTTTATCATATCGATATTGAGCAAGCCCTGCTCAATACCACAAAAGATCCCGATGTAGAGATTATTTTTATCTGTGCCTGTGATCATTGCTATGTACTTTCATTACTACAAATCATAGCCCTCAAAGAATTATTAGAAGGTACTTTTGTCATGCTGGAGTTAAATCATATCCTGCATGAACGCCTCTGTGGCATAGCCAGTTAACTATTTAGACTAATACTAAATTCATATTATTTAAAAATTATAGTTATATTAACTTATAGCACTATTATTGCATCATAATACCTGCAACACGTTATTAATTTAATAAAACTATGAAAGATCTACTCCGCATAAAAAGCCTTATTTCAACCGAAATTGAAGGGCTTTTAAACCAACAAGTAAAAAAAGAAGCCTTGTCTTCATCTATATATTTATCTATGGCTTCCTGGTGTAACCGTAATGGTTACGATTTTTCGTCCGACTATTTTTTTAAACAAGCTGAAGAAGAAAGACACCACCAATTAAAATTTTATAAATATATCCTGGATATGGGCGGCAATGCTGTATCGCCAGAAGTTACCGGCATTAAACAGGAATATAACTCCTTTCGCGAAGTGTTTGAAGAAGCATTGGACCAGGAGATCAGCGTTACACAATCTATCAAAAATATTTATGCCCGTTGCATGAAAGAGCAGGACTTTGTGACTATGGAATTCCTGAACTGGTTCCTGAAAGAGCAACGCGAAGAAGAATACAAAGCCCGTCGTGCCCTTGAACTGTTTGAAGTTATCGGCGAAGAAGGTACCGGCAGATGGCAGATCGACAAACACGTTGGTCAGATCAAATACGATAGCGAGGCGTAAACCCCTCCCAACCCTCCCCAAAGGAGAGGGCTATAAAAAAATGTCCTTTTGCTTTTGCAGAAGGACATTTTTATTTTATTCAAATTTTTTTATCAGAAGTCTCACCCTTTAGGGGGAGATTTAGAGGGGGCTTATATCAAATCCATCAACTTCAATACATCCTTAGGGTGATATTCTTTCAACCAGGTATTTCCCGGCTGTATACTGCATATGGGGGCGTATTTACACCTGTCGGTACATTCTGTTTCTATAACTTCAATTTCTTCGTGCCCGTGATGATGCTTGGCATATGCTTTAGCCAGTTTAAACATATCCTTGCCACCCCTCTTTCCGCACTTGCTACCAACGCATACATACAGTACTTTGTCTGGTATGGTAAATTTCCCCATCAGGATACTTAATTTATGGTTAACATTAAAGCAACAAAGATAAAACAATAAAGTTCCATTTGTGCAATTCGATACCTATTGAAAGTTTTTTACATAGGTAGCAAGTGGCTCAAGCCCAACCTCCTGCCGAAGTTTATCAACCAATTGGGGATCTTTTAATGGAAATGGTGAATACTTCCCGGTTTTACTATCCCGGGACAGTTGTGTACCATAAATTTGTTTTTGATTTTTGTTAACCAGGATACGATCGGTGAGATAGGCATATTTCTCTTTGCTGGCATTATTTTTAGCAATTTGCGGCTTCATTAAGGCTAATACCCGCTCCTGGAAAGGTACATCATCATCACAATGCTGAACAATGGCCCAAAAACTATCGCTCGAACTGCCAACCAAATCGTAACCCGGGTAGCCGTATTTTTTGATAATTGCCTTTGCTTTCAATTCGTTAATACGATCAGCTTCCTCCCAGTTTTTTTGGATAATTTCATCGCTGTAAGCCGATTTTTCTTTCCGGTATTTTTTGGTAAACTCTATACGCCAAAACTGATCGGTTTTAAACATAGAGTCGATCTGTTTTATCAACGCAGTATTTTTTTTAAATACTTGTGCCGATGGCGCTACCATGAGGTATCCACATAGCAATGCCAGAATAAACAGTGTTTTTATAACTAATATTCTCATAGGGGTAATTAAAATAACTAAATGTATAGTTATAATAATAACTTACCAAATAATTTAAATTTTATTTGCGTAACCCAGAAGTTACTTATACTTTTACGTAACCTCAAAGTTACACATAAATGAAAAGAGACCTTGTTATCAAATGGCATTTTCCGCACTCTCCAGAAAAAGTATGGGAATGTATTACCAATCCAGAACTGATTAGCCAATGGCTCATGAAAAATGATTTTAAGCCTGTGGTTGGCCACCAATTTCAGTTTCATAGCAAACCATTGCCTAAAATGGGTTGGGATGGTATTGTTTATTGCGAAGTACTGGAAGTGATACCTAACCAAAAACTGGTATATACCTGGAAAGGCGGCCCAAGGCCCGGTATTATAGGTTTGGATACCTTGCTTACCTGGACACTAAGCCCCGATGGAGAAAGTACCCGTTTGGTATTGGAGCATAGCGGCTTTAAAGGGCTTAAAAACATGCTCTCCAGTATATTTATGGAATCCGGCTGGAAAAAACATATCACCCGCCGAATGATTAAAATACTAAATGAAATACCAGGAGTTTAAGCATCAGCTTTAAAATCACCAAAATAAAAACAAATAAATGAAAGCAATTGAAGTTATCTCTATCCCGGTTACCGATCAAACCAGGGCTAAAGAATTTTATCAAAAACTGGGCTTCGAAATTTTAGTCGACGCTCCTTTTGGCCCGGGTCAGCAATGGGTACAGTTAGGTTTTCCAGGCTCGGCTGTTTCTATTACGTTAGTAAACTGGTTTCCTGAAATGCCGGCCGGCGGCACTCGTGGCTTTGTCATTAAAACAGATGATCTGAACGCCGATATTAAAGACCTTACCGCCAAAGGCATTGAACTGGGATCCATTGATGATACTCCATGGGGAAAGTTTTTGGCCATAAAAGACCCGGACGGAAATGTGATGAGTCTGCATGCTGAGTAATGATTGTCTGAATCAAAATTTATAGACTTTTGATAATTCTATAATCCTGTAAATTCTGATTCAGACAAAAAATCTGCACATTTGAAAAATGTTCAAAAAGTATCACACCTGCCTTCTTCTATGTTTGCTATTACTCTGGGGTTGTAATCCCAAACCTGCTAATCAATACAAAGTAGTTAAAATAAAAGATGGTGATACACTGGGCTTGCTCAGTAATGATAACCAGCAAGTCACCGTTCGTTTGGCTGAAATTGATTGCCCCGAAAAATCACAGGCTTTTGGCAAAGCAGCCAAAAAATTCACCTCCGACTTGTGCTTTGGGAAGGACGTTACCTTAATAGGAAATACTAAAGACCGTTACGGCCGTACCATTGCCCTGGTCATTTTGCCCGACGGCACCAATGTCAATTATCAGCTGGTAAAAAATGGCTTTGCCTGGCATTATAAAGCCTATTCGCAAAGTGCAGAATTAGCCCAGCTGGAGCAAAATGCCCGCGAAAATAAGCTGGGCCTTTGGCAGGACGCCAACCCTACCCCACCCTGGGAGTATCGTAAAGAAGGCCGTTCATCCGGCTACGATAATAATCCATACAAAAAACACTATAAGCGTAAACCAAAGCTTGAGGATGTATATTAAAACTGTAACTTTATGAGCAATTATATCTGCTTATGAAGTTTACAAAAGCGTTTTTATCGATCGCCTTTACACTCGCCCTGATTTGGGTACTGCAAAAAAAATTTGGCCCAGCACCGCCATTCGGCGATTTTTTAAGTCCGGCAGATGGTTTTTGGCAAAATGCCGAAAGCAAGAATATTTTACCAACTACGCATTTGATGCTTCCCGGGCTTACCGGTAAGGTGACCATTAAGTACGATGAGAACCGCATCCCGCATATTTTTGCCGACAACGAACATGACCTCTACTATGCACAGGGCTACATAACTGCTACCGAGCGTCTTTGGCAAATGGACATACAAACCCGCCAGGCTGCCGGCCGGCTGGCCGAAGTGCTTGGCCCCCAGCTGCTCGAGGTCGACCGTTATCATCGCCGTATGGGTATGGTTTATGGCGCCGAAAAAACCTTAAAAGCCATGATGAACGAACCGGCCGTACGCCAGATGGTACTGGCTTACACCGATGGTATTAATGCCTACATTCATCGCCTGCACCCGCGCCAGTATCCCATTGAATTTAAACTGCTTGATTATGCACCGGAAGATTGGAAGCCCATTAACTGCGCTTTCTTACTCAAGCTGATGAGCGAAACACTGGCGGGAGGTTCCAATGAATTTGCCATGAGCAACATTCTCAAAAAGTTTGGCCCGCAAACTACCGGTGACCTTTTCCCCGATTATCCTTTTCATGAAGATCCTATAATACCTTCGGGCACCAAATGGGATTTTAAACCGCTTACCATTCCAAAGCCATCCGCAAGTTTCCTGGCCCAGATGAATGACAGCGCTAAGCGCATGGTAAAGGCAGAAGGCATAGGCAGTAACAACTGGGCTGTAGCCGGTAATAAAACGGCTAATGGATATCCTATTTTGGCCAACGACCCACACTTAAATCTCACTTTTCCGTCTATTTGGTACCAGATACAGCTTACAGCACCTTCTGTAAATGTGTATGGAGTATCGTTACCCGGTTCGCCCTGCGTTATATTAGGTTTTAATAATAACATCAGCTGGGGTATTACCAATGTAGATGCCGATATTTTGGATTGGTACCAAATCAAATTCAGAGATAATAAAAAGGAAGAATACTGGTACAACAACCAATGGAATAAGACCAATCGCCGTGTAGAAGTAATCAACATTCGCGGTCAGGAACCTTTATATGATACGGTTATCTACACGCATCATGGCCCCGTGGTTTATGAAGATAAAACCAAACAAGGAAAGGGTAATGATTTTGTATCGGTGGGTGACGCTTTAAGGTGGATAGCCCATGATGAATCGGACGAACTGATGGCCATGTATATTTTAAACCGGGGTAAAAACTATACCGATTACCGTAAAGCGCTTACCTACTTTAATGCCCCGGCCTCTAACTTTGTATTTGCCAGTAAGGATAATGATATCGCCATCACCCCCAACGGCAAATACCCCTTAAAATATCGTGATCAGGGTAAATTTATACTGGATGGTACCGACCCTGCCGACGACTGGCATGGCTGGATCCCGTTTGATCAAAATCCTACGGTAAAAAACCCTCCTCGGGGTTTTGTAAGTTCGGCCAATCAATCATCAACAGATCCAACTTATCCGTATTATATCAATTGGTCGTTTGCCTCTTATGAACGTGGTAAGCGTATAAACGACAGACTTACCGCTATGCAAAAAGCAACGGTGGATAGTATGCGTATCCTGCAAACCGATACCTATAGCATCCGCGCACAGGATGTGCTGCCAGCCCTATTAAAATATCTTGACGTTACCAGATTAGATCATGATCAGCTATCGGCATTAAGCATGGTTAAAAACTGGGATAAATTTTATAGCGTTGGCTCAACCGGGGCATCTATTTTTAACTCGTGGTGGGTACAATTTTATGGAATGGTTTGGAGCGATGAATTTAAGGATAAGGACTTGCAGGAAAATTATCCCTCTATGGACAGAACCGAAAAGCTATTGATACAACAACCCGGTGCCAAATGGTTTGACAATGTGAATACACCTGCTAAAGAAACCTGTGCAGATATAGTTACCCAATCATTTAAAACCGCTGTTGCTGGTTTGGTAAAAAAATACGGCAACCCTGGTCCGGCATGGGCATGGGGCAAGGTTAAAAAAATGGAAATAACTCACCTTACCCGCCAGGAAGCTTTTAGCTCTGGCAATTTTGAATCGGGTGGAGCAGGTTCAACCGTAAATGCCCTGCATGACGGGCACGGTCCGTCATGGCGCATGGTGGTACAAATGGGGCCAACAGTAAAAGGGTATGGCATTTTACCCGGTGGCGAATCGGGCAATCCCGGCAGTTTTTTTTATGATGATATGCTAAAAATCTGGCAAAAAGGGGAGCTAAAAGAATTGCTGTTCCTTCAAGCACCCGATGAAATGTCTGATCGTGTCAAAACAACATTAACAATAAACAGCAAATAAGATAAATTTAGTATCAAGTAGCTAGTATCAAGTATCATGACTTTTGAACAACTATCGACAAATACAAGTATCTTGATACTTGATACTAGCTACTTGATACTCTAAAGAAAATAAGATTATGTTATTCCTCATTATACTCATATTATCATTTGCAAGCGGTTTCTTTTTGCCCTGGTGGGTAGTGGCTATTGCGGCATTTTCGGCAGCCTTCTTTATCGGCAAAACATCGGGGCAGGCATTCTTGTCGGGTTTTTTAGCGGTGTTTATCGTGTGGATAGTGTTGGCTTTATTTAAAAGCATCCCAAACGATCATATATTGGCTAAAAAAGTGGCAGTTATGTTTCATTTACCAGGCTGGGGCTATCTACTGGCGATCACCGGGATTATCGGTGGACTGGTGAGTGGTTTCGCGGCGCTTTCGGGCGTGCTGCTCAAAAAGGCTTTTGAAAAAGAATAAACTCTAATTACACCAATGGCTTCGAATTACGCAAATAAAAATTGAACTATTCAATTCGTGTAATTCGAAGCCATTTGTGTAATCAGTGCCCAATTTTAGAATGCGCCAACTGCTTCTTTTAGCGCAGCAACTCCATCTTTATCGCTTTTTGAAGAAGCAAAAACTTCCTGCGAAGTAGATTTATCGCCATAAAAATTGGCGATGGCACTTTTATCAATGGCCAGGTTTGAACCATTAATAGTTATACCGGCAAATAAACCGCGGCTGCGTGAATACGAGTAAACTTCGGCCTCCAATTTATAATCGGTACTGGCCGATGAGCTACGACCAACAGGACCTGCCGCTGCCGAAATATCGCCACCGATGGTAAAATCGCCGTTTTCAACTTTGGTCAATACTCCTTTGTGATGGAATACCAGGATCAGATCAACAGATTGTACACCAATCTGCAAACCAAAGCTACCGCCGGTTAGGGTTACAAACACAGGGTCGCTCCACTTGCCATTAGCCAACTTTACCATGGCTACGCCTCTGCCCCGTTTACCACCAATACCAAAACCGGCATTAATCATTTTAGGGATAACAACAATTCCTTCCGACTGCTCCATTAACTGATGCGGGATGGTTTCACTCATTTTGGCAAACTCCTTTAATACATTAGCAGCATTATGTACGCGTTCCGTTTCTTTATCGCCAGCCTTGGCCGAAATCAGCACAAAAAGCAAACTTAGAATCAATGGGAACTTCAAAAATTTCAATGTTTTCATGGGGGTAAAATTACAATTTGTACAATGTTATATATAATTACTAACCCCCAAAACGCATACTTGTTTACATAATTGTGCAAGCAAATGGTCATTTGTTTTTTGTTTGAACCTTAGTATCCATGATTCGGGGAATCTACACATCTGAAATCCACACATCTGCACATCAATATTCTTATCTTTGCGAATAATGAACACACCGGATAAACAACAGGTATTTTCTATCCATAACACAACCGATTTTGATCAGGCAACTCTGCAGGTCTTTAGGCATCAGGCCAAAAACTGCAGCGTTTACGGGCAATTTATTTCGGGACTAAAAATTGATGCGGATAAGATTACTTCGGTTGAGCAAATCCCTTTCCTACCAATAGAGTTTTTCAAATCGCACCGGATACTGAGCACTGATGCCCCGGTTGAATTAACGTTTACCAGTTCGGGTACTACAGGCATGGTTACCAGCAGGCATTTGGTAAGTGATAAAACCTGGTATGAGGATAGTTTCCGTGACGCTTTTCAATTGTTTTATGGTGATATCAGGGATTATACTGTATTAGCCTTGCTGCCATCATACCTGGAGCGCGATGGTTCATCACTCATTTATATGGTTGATGACCTGATCAAACAATCCCAAAACCCCGATAGCGGTTTCTTTTTATATAATCATGACGAATTATATCAACAACTGCAAAAACAACAAGCGGCCAAACGGCCCACCCTTTTGATCGGAGTTACTTTTGGTTTACTTGATTTTATCGAAAGCTATCAGATCAATTTTCCAGAATTAATTGTAATGGAAACGGGAGGCATGAAAGGCCGGCGTAAAGAAATGATCCGCGAGGAACTGCATGCTACGCTTTGCAAAGGCTTTGGTGTAAGCCATATACATTCGGAATATGGCATGACCGAACTACTGTCACAAGCCTATTCCAAAGGTGATGGTATTTTTGAATGCCCGCCCTGGATGAAAATCATCATCCGCGATACTAATGACCCTATCAGTACGTTAGCAAAGGGCAAAACAGGCGGCATCAATGTGATCGATCTGGCCAATATCAATTCCTGCTCATTTATTGCCACGCAGGATCTGGGCAAGATCAACACAGACGGCGCCTTTGAAGTATTAGGCCGGTTTGACCAGTCAGACATCCGCGGATGCAATTTACTGATTGCTTAAAGCAGTTTAGTATCAAGTAGCTAGTATCAGGTAGCACGACGTTTTCTGCATGATCATATCGGGTTTCAGAATCTTGATACTTGATACTAACTACTTGATACTAAAATCTTGACTCTTTTAACCGGTATTATTATTATTTTTGCACGCAGCACAAATGCTAAAATCATGATTGAGAAATTTTTAAACGAGGAACAGGATCCTAAAGCAGTTGAAAAAGTATATTCCCGCCTGGTAGACCTGCTATCTTCTGGTGAAGAGATCATTTATATAGCGGTTCAGAAAAAGCCATTGGTAAACTTATTTCCGGATTGCATTGCCATTACCAACAAACGTGTGTTATTTTTCACCCCGGCCAACCTGGGTTTATCCATTAAGTTTGTTGATTTTGTTTGGAAGGATATTGTTGATGTACATACCAAAGAAGAAATCATTGGTGCTGTATTTAGCGTAAAAACCACCAATGGCGCCGAAATGGCCGTTGATTACCTACCCAAGATCCAGGGCCGTAAATTATATCAATATGCCCAGGAGCGTAAAGAAATTGAGCGCGAAGCCCGTCGCCAGCGTGATCTGGAACAAAAACGTGCCGAATCAGGCTCTATTCAATTTGACAATCCCGCTGCTGCCCGTACAACCACTGCACAACAAGCCTTTACTGCGTCGGCTCCGGTAGTTGTTGAACAGCCCGCACCAACTCCTGTTGCTCCGCCAGCACCGGCCCCCGCACCAGTTGTGCATGAAGCGCCAAAGCCGGATGAGCTTACCGAAAAATTAAAAAAATTAAAAACGTTGTTTGATAACGGCCTGATATCCCAGGAAGAATACAATCACAAAAAACTCGATCTGCTGAGTGATTTGTAAAAGTCATTATAAAAAAGGGCGGTAAGTTTAAACTTACCGCCCTTTTTTGTCATTAGGTCATTGCTGTTTTTAGTAATGACTTAATGACCTTTATAATGACTTAATTTAAAAGCCGGTCGTCAAAACTAAAAGATTCTTTATTCACTATTTTAATATTTTTGGCTTCGGGGTGTAATGGGTTAAGTATATAATTGTACTCTGCCGATACTATAGCCGATGGTACGCGCATGGCCAGGTATTCCTGCTTTTTCAGAAACTCGTCGCCTAGTTTTCTTAGCGCCACCGGGCCCGAAACGTCCTGCCAGTTATCAGGCAATAAATCCGGGTTTAGTTCTGTGATGCTGTGATTCGGAACGTCAATCTGAGCCAAACAAAAATTTGCCGGAACAATTAAAGGATCCAAATGTACCAGTACTTCCAAAACCGCCAATGATCGAGATGAGGCCAGATAAAGCATGGGCTTACCCTCACTGTTCCAGCGGCCGCCGTACAAACGGGCGCCCGTTCCGCTCAGATCATCCACATACTGGCATTTAGCTATACGATATAAAACCATCAGGCAAAAATACCATGTTCTATACGCCCCAACTCCCTAAAAACCATATCAAAGCCGGCAGAGGTATCCAGAATGGTTACCGGGGCCTCGCCCTTAAATACATAGCCTGGGGTTTTTACCCATATTTTAAATTTATCCATGGAGCCAAAAACCTCCTCGCCGCGGGTATATAAGCGGGCAAGCTCAACGGCCTTTTCGGCGTACTCGGTTTTAATGATGGCATTATCATCATAACGCTGTAAGGTACGCTCAGAAATGTGCAGTATATTGGCCAGCTCCTGTATATTGAGGGATATTTTTTTAGCTAAGGAAAGCAAAACACTTTTGGGGAAGCCTTTACGGGCCAGATTAATGATATCAAAATCTGTAGAAAATTTAACAGACTTTGCCCCCTCCAGTAAATGATAAAATGAAGGAACCGGAGCCTGAACAGCGTACGCTGCCATGGGCTCATTTAATTCATTTTTCTTACTATCAACTTTTGTTTTGTACGACATATGTACAAATATACTTACCATTTGTCGTATTTCCAAAGTTTTTCACAATAAAAAAAGCGATGAGTTTTAAACTCGTCGCTTTTTTTATTAGGTCATCATTCATTGAGTCATTAAACCGGCTAATGACCTAATGACGCCAAAAGCTAATGAAATAATGATTTTAATTTATTCTATTCAGCAACAATCAAAAAATAATTCTTCTTGCCTTTTTGTACTACCAGGAATTTATTATTGATCAAAGCATCAGCAGTATAAATATCATCAGCAGTAGCAATTTTAACTTTGTTAATAGCCGAGCCTCCGCCTTGTATCATCTTTTTAGCTTCACCTTTTGACGGGAATATCGCCGTTTTCACAGCCAGCAAATCACTAACATTAATACCTTGCTGCAGTTCGGTTAAAGCTATAGTAAAATTAGGCACACCGGCAAACAGACCCAACACCTCGGCATCATTCAGTTCATTTAAAAACTCAATGCCTACGTTACCGAATAAAAACTCGGACGATTTAATAGCCTTTTCATACTCCGCTTCGCCATGTACACGTATAGTGATATCTTTTGCCAGCGCTTTTTGTAATATACGGGTATGTGGCGCGGCATCATGCTCCACTTCCAGAGCCTCAATGACATCGCGTTCAAACAAAGTAAATATGCGGATATACGCTTTCGCGTCTACATCGGTGGTATTTAACCAGAACTGGTAAAATTGGTATGGCGATGTACGCTCTGCATCCAGCCAAACCGCACCGCTTTCGGTTTTACCAAATTTGGTACCATCAGCCTTTTTGATCAGGTTGGTAGTTAGGGCAAATGCTTCGCCGCTATCTTTACGGCGAATGAGCTCAGTACCGGTCACAATATTACCCCACTGATCGCTGCCCCCCATCTGGATGCTGCAATTATGGTGTTTCCACAGGTAATAAAAATCGTAACCCTGCACCAGCTGATAGGTGAACTCGGTGAATGACATCCCGGTATCGCCTTCCAGGCGTTTCTTTACCGAATCTTTAGCCATCATGTAATTAACGGTAATGTGCTTGCCTACATCGCGGATAAAATCAAGAAAGGTAAAATTCTTGAACCAATCGTAATTATTCACCATTTCGGCACTATTGGCGCCGCTGTTAAAATCCAGAAAACGGGTCAATTGCTTTTTAACTGACTCCAGGTTATGTTGCAAAACCTCTTCCGACAGTAAATTACGCTCCTGCGATTTACCTGATGGGTCACCAACCATACCGGTAGCTCCACCAACCAAAGCATAGGGCTTATGACCGGCCCGCTGAAAATGGATCAGCGTCATGATTTGCGTTAGGTGACCAACATGCAATGAATCGGCAGTTGGGTCAAATCCTATATATCCCGAAGTCATGCCTTTATTTAGCTTTTCTTCAGTACCCGGCATTTCGGTATGCAGCATACCACGCCAGCGTAATTCTTCAACAAAGTTCATATTCAATATTTCAAAGGCTGCAAATATAAGAGAATAATTGGCTGGGCCGAATAGCTATATCACACCTATACCGGGTTAACTACAGGTAAAATCTATTTCAAATAATTACTTATTTTTTGTACCTTGAACAAAAGCCACTATTTTGCACAGTAGCGCCTATGAATTTTTTATCGCATTATTACTTTGATCGTGATATAAACAACTGTTACCATATATTAGGTATCGTTTTGCCCGATCTTTTAAAAAATGCCGACAAAAATATCATCCTTCACCCCGAAAAGCTGCACCATCCCGATAAAAACATCAATTCTATCATTGCCGGCTGGAATAAGCATCTGGCGGTCGACCGTTATTTCCACTCCTCTGATTTTTTTACCCTTCACTCCCATCAGTTAAAAAAACAGTTGCTGCCCGCTATTGAAGGTTCGCCGGTAAAGCCGTTTTTCCTGGGACACATCGCACTGGAACTAATCATTGATAATCTATTACTTACTACAGGTAAAATACAGGTTGATGACTTTTATGCCAACCTTGCGGCTTGCGAAACAGCGGCGATCAATAACTTTTTAACGTTCTCCGGATTAACAGACAGTAACGTTTTCTTAAAGTTTTTTGACGATTTTAAACGCAGCCAGTACCTGCATACTTATGCCGAAACACACCAGATAGCCTATGCCTTAAAACGCATTTGTATGCGCATTTGGCGAAATCCTTTTACCCCGCAGCATGAGGCATTAATGAACGAAGTACTGAGCGATTACCGCGACTATCTGCTTCCCGACTTCATGTCGATATTTGAAGAAATCGCTAATAAGCTGATCGCTATTTAATTACTTTCTTCTTATCCTTTAGGATTACGAATCTGACAAACAAATATGTCGGCATCAACATAATTGTTTGAATAATAAATACAGGCAAAAGATCTTTAGATTCCGCAAATCTGTAACTAAAACTAATAACAGTTACTGGCACTGTCATTATCAGCCCGAACAATGACCACTCCCCGTAAAAAGGATCACTTGGGTATACCGAACATACAGAAAGCGTACCTAAACCTACATATATAACCGTAATTATAAATGCTTTTGAGAACTTATTTTGAGGAAACAGCTTCATTAAGTATTGGTTAAATAGCCTTTGGTACGACAGTACAAAGCGATCATTTACTGAACCATGGGCTTAAAATCACAGAAAAACTCCTATTTATATCAAAAAGCCTTAAATATCAGCAATTAACATTTAAATATTCTTTTATTTAATAAAATTATATACCTACCTTTGCAGTCCCAATTAACAAATTGGGAAAAGGAGAAAAATTATTTAATGGCAAAAAAACAAGAAGCAGAAAAAGAATTAAAAGCGAAAGAAGCTGAACTGGACACAGTTACCGCATCTGGCGAAAAAGAAACCATTGAATCAGAAGCTGATTCAATATCTATCGAAGAGATCAAATCAAAAATTGCAGCTACTCCAAGTGCGGATTTCGACTGGGATGCAGATGACAAAAAATTTGGTAACTATACCGATAGCGACCGTGAGAAATTCGAGAAAATGTATGATGGAACTTTCAGCTCTATCACCAAAGGCGAAATCATCACCGGTACCGTTGTTAATGTTAACAACAAAGATGTGGTACTGAACGTAGGATTTAAATCAGACGGTTTAGTTTCAGTATCAGAATTCCGTGACACACCAGATCTGAAGATCGGTGATAAAGTTGACGTTTTTGTAGAATCACAAGAAGATGCTAACGGTCAGTTAGTACTTTCACGTAAACGTGCAAAAACTCAAAAATCATGGGAGCGCATTAATTCAGCCCTTGACAATGATGAGATCATCACTGGTTTTGTGAAGAGCAGAACTAAAGGTGGTTTAATTGTTGACATCATGGGTGTTGAAGCCTTCTTACCTGGCTCACAAATCGATATCAAACCAATCCGTGATTACGATGTGTATGTAGGTAAAACAATGGAATTCAAAGTTGTTAAGATCAACCACGAGTTTAAAAACGTAGTGGTATCACACAAAGTGCTGATCGAAGACGATTTGGAAAACCAAAAAACAGAAATTGTTGCACGCCTTGAAAAAGGACAGGTATTGGAAGGTACCGTTAAAAACATTACCGACTTTGGTGTATTTATTGACCTTGGTGGTGTTGACGGCTTACTGCACATTACTGATATATCTTGGGGCCGTATTGAGCATCCACGCGAAATTCTTTCATTGGATCAAAAAATCAACGTTGTTGTGCTTGACTTTGATGACGAGAAAAAACGTATTGCTCTGGGCTTAAAACAATTAACTCCTCATCCTTGGCAAAGCCTTTCTGAAGACATTCAGGTTGGTTCAAAAGTTAAAGGTAAAATTGTTACCGTTGCTGATTACGGCGCATTCCTTGAAATCATCCCTGGTGTTGAAGGTTTGATCCACGTATCAGAAATGTCATGGTCACAAAACCTGCGCAATCCTCAGGAATTCCTGAAAGTTGGCGACGAAATCGAAGCACAAGTGTTAACACTTGACCGCGAAGAGCGCAAAATGTCATTGGGTGTTAAACAATTAACTCCAGATCCATGGCAAAATGCTGCTGAGAAATATGCTATCGGCACTCAGCACGTTGCAACAGTTAAAAACATGACCAACTTTGGTGTGTTTGTTGAACTGGAAGACGGCATCGACGGCTTAATCCACATCTCTGATCTTTCTTGGTCTAAAAAAGTAAATCACCCTAACGAATTCACTAAAGTTGGTGAAAAATTAGACGTGGTTGTTTTAGAACTTGACGTTGAGAACCGCAAATTAAGCTTAGGTCACAAACAGCTGGAAGAAAACCCTTGGGATACTTTCGAAACCGTATTTACCATTGATTCTATCCATGAAGGTACTGTACTGAAAGTAACTGACAAAGGTGCTATCGTAGCTTTACCTTACGGTGTTGAAGGCTTTGCGCCAACCAAACACCTGGTTAAAGAAGATGGTAAATCAGTAAAAGCTGAAGAAACCGCTGAATTCAAGATCATTGAATTTAACAAAGAGAACAAACGTATCGTTATTTCACACTCACGTATCTGGGAAGAAGCTCGCGCTGACGCTCGTGTACAGGAATTTGAAAACCGCAAAAAAGAAGCAAAATCTGCTAGCAACGCGGTGAAAAAAGTGAAAGAATCAGTTGAAAAATCAACTTTAGGCGATCTTAGCGTATTAGCTCAGTTAAAAGAGCAAATGGAAGGTGCTGAAAACAAAGCCCGCAAGGCTGCACCAGCTAAAAAAGCTGAAGAGTCTGAAGAAGAAGCATAAGCTTTAACTGAAGTAATATTCTCACAAAGCCCTTCCGTTTTTCGGAAGGGCTTTTTTGTTGAGCAAGTTTTTGTCATTTCGATAGAGCATGCGCAGGAATGAGGGAAGCGCGAAAGAGAAATCTTATACCCTCTACTATGTCTTCATTAAATAAATACCGTATAAGATTTC
>JACXTT010000955.1_pt1 | contig 49398 bp, 61 predicted proteins | sample 9270951 | NCBI WGS metagenome assembly JACXTT01 (sample SAMN15532306, study PRJNA645909) | rock metagenome | isolation source: weathered quartz diorite | place: Puerto Rico | collected 2017-06-21 | reverse complement strand
CGCCCGCGCCGCCCGCGCCGCCACCTACGCCGACGCCGCCGCCCACGCCTACGCCGACGCCGCCGCCACCAAGGACGAAACGGTCGTTCGAATTGCCACACGCTACCTCGACCTGTGGCGGGAAGTAACCCAGGAAGCCCCACAAGGCCCTACAGGAAGCGAACGCCCATGATCTGGACCCTCATCCCTCACTCGCAGGCCCGCACGTCCTGGGACCTCCTACGGGACGTCAGGCAGGCTATCCTGGACGAGCCCAAGCGGCTCAACTTCAACGTCTGGTGCGGGCTCAGGCCTCAAGCCCTGGGTCTCGACACCCGTCCGGCCTGTGACACTGTGGCGTGCGTTGCCGGCTGGATGGTCATCATGGTGGCGGAGTCCGAGGAGTACCTCTGTCATCCCCCTGCTGACATCGTCCGACGCTTCGGAAGTGTGGCCCAGCAGGCACTCAGCTACCTCCCCGTCATCTGCCGGGAAGACGCCTATCGCCTCTTTTGCGGGTTTGAGCCCTATGCGTGGCCCGGAGGGATCATGGCCAAGGCAGGGACTCCGGCCCACGCGCGACAGGCCATCAAGTACCTCGATGCCTTCATGCGCCAGTGGGAGATGGACCTCATTGCCCACGTCATCCGGCCAGAGGCTGTTGAGGCGGCCGTTACCGAGCCTGAGTCCGATTACTCACTGGTCTGAGTAATATGCCTCCTCGTCGCCGGTCTCGTGGGCCTCGACGCCCTCGTACTGTACGTACAGTACCGCCACCGCCTCTGGCACTGACCCCCGAGGTCAAAGCCTGGCTGCGGAGTCCTATCGATATCCGACGCTATGGTGGTCCTACGTGGGCAGGGTCCGCGCCCTACATGACGCACGATCACGAGCCGACCTCCGAGGAGTCTCGTGGGGAGGGTGAGGCCAACTACGTCTCGGGCACTACGGTCCTCGATCCCTCGTCGAGCCTCATGCCACCCTCACAGCACCGTCGTCGGGGCAGCATAGCTCGTGACTGGATCCATGCTCCACAGACTCGGCGGACTGGGCCTCGGAAGATGTACGGCAAGGGTCCGCTAGGACAGATATGAGCAGTCGTCCCTCGTCCTTCCAGCTCACCGGGGAGGGGCCAGTCAGGCTCTACCGGACACGGGAGCTGATTACCCTGCCACCCCCGGTGTGGCTCATCGAGGACATCATGCCACTGGGAGGCGTCGTAGGCCTCTACGGCGAGCCTGGGGCGGGTAAGTCCTTTGTGGCCATTGACATGGCCCTCTCGGTGGCGGCTGGACTGGACTGGCAGGGTCATCCGACGAGGACAGGGTATGGTCTCTATGTGTCCGCTGAAGGGGGCACGGGCATCGGCAAGCGAGTCAAAGCCTGGATGTCGGCTCACGACCGCACGGCCGCGCAGTGCGACAACATCGCCTGGCTGATTGAGTCCATCCCCGTCTACGAGGACAGCGAGGGCATTGGTCGGCTGATTGACCGCATCCGAGATGAGGTCGAACGCATCCCGGCCTTGGTGGTTATCGATACCTTGGCCCGGTGCTTCGACGGAGACGAGAACCAGCAACAGGACATGGGGCGGTTCATCAAGGGCGTGGACGTCCTCCGCCGCGAATGGGACTGTACGGTCCTCATCGTCCACCACACCCGCCTCGGGGGAGACCGTGAGCGGGGCAATACGGCCTTCAGAGGGGCGGCCGACACGATGATGAGTGTGACCCCTGCCACCGGCCCTGGCGCTCGTCCCAGCGCCTCCAGAGCCCTCAGGCTGTCCTGTAACAAGCAGAAGGAGGCCGTGGAGTTCCCAGATCGCTGCTTCCATCTCCAGTCTGTCCCAGAGACCGACTCCTGCGTGTTAATGGGACAGACGACGGAGGAGGCCGCTGTCCCATTACGGCGGGACCCTGCCGAGAAGATCGGGAATTTGCTGGCCTATTTGATGGATCACGGCCCACTGACGGCTGCCGAGTGGCAAGCGGCTAATGGGACAGCCAAAAGCACCTTCTGGCGATTAGTGGGACAGATGGAGGAAAATGGCCAAATTGCTCAGCAAAATGGACGATTCCGCTGTTTGGCGTAATTAGTGGGACAGCTAATGGGACAGCCCTTAAGTCCTTTGTGCAGAATGGGTTGTCCGCCGAGTGTCCCACTACGGGGGGATCCTAAGATCCCCCGTATGGGACAGGCACCTGCCCGGTCCCACGAGACGGAGGCCCAAATGACCCGAATCGAGCGTACGATCCTCTACCTCCTCATCGCCGGGGCGTGGGTCGTCTGGTACTGGAAATGAGGTCGCACGCGGACTACGAGGCTGAGGCCCGACGCATGACAACTGTCCCGCGAGTCACCTGTGTCGCCTGCACCCGAGAGGTGGTCCCGTCCAACGCCGAGCCGGTCACTAGGCGCCTGGATGGTGCCTACGACTGGGTCTGCAAGCGATGCTGGCGAGACTGGGGCCTGTATCTCTACGCCAAACGGGTTGAGCCCGCTGAATAGTAGGCCGACGTCGTGGCCCCACTAGTGGCACGCCCGTTGCAACAGGCCCGCGTCACTCAGGCCGACTGGTCTGAGGCCAATTCCTTTCCCTCAGGAGCGTGATCGTATGGGTGCAAGACCGAGTTCCTTCAAGCGTGGCGGTGGTGGTTTCCTGGCCGATCAGGACGGCACGATCGTCAGTTACGTGTTTACCGACGAGTTCAACGGCGTCCCGTTCAAACCGGGGCGGTGGCCCGATGGTCGGGCCAAGGAGCGGCAGTTGTTTGCCCTGCTCAGTGCCCGGACTGATGGCGCCGCCGAGGACGTGACGACCCATCTCAAGGTCGGACGGGCCGATGACTTCGAGATCTCTGAGGACGGCAAGACGCTGACGCCCGTCGTCGACGGCAACGCCATCAACGCCAACAGTCAGTGGGCCATCTTCATCCAGAGTCTCTGTGAGGCGGGCTTCGACGAGGCCAAGCTGCCCGAGGACGAGATCAACTACGAGGCCATCGAGGGCCTGCGCGTCCGCTTCGTCCAGCGCCCGAATGCCCAGCTCACCGGGCGGTTCGGGCAGCGGAAGGGCAAGGACGGCCGGGAGTACGACCGCCGCAACCTCGTCGTGGGTGCACTCTACGGCAAAGCCACGGGGACTCAGCCGACTCGCAAGGCCTCGACCAAGGCCAACGGCAAAGCCACCAACGGTCGCGCCGAAGAGTCCGATCCGGCCTTGGTGGCTCTGGCCGAGGAGACGCTCATCGAGATCCTCAAGCAGGCTCACCCCAAGCCAGTGGAGAAGTCACGGCTGTCACTGAAGATCCTCGACACCCTGAAGCAGCACGATCAGCGCATGGCCGTCTACGACTTCCTCTTCGACGACGAGAACCTCGGCCGTCAGAACGGGTGGACGTACGACGCCAAGAAACAGAAGTTGGCGCTCCAGTAGCGCCGATGAGGGAGCCGACGAATAGCGGGGGACAACAGTCGGAAGCCGTCGTCATCCGGCCCTCCACTCCCTCTCCCCTTTTACTCTACCGAGTCCCGTGACCTATGAGTAAGCAGCCACCGTTCCAATTCAAGCCCACTCCGGGCTCGAACATTCCCATCGTGGGCCAGCCGTTCGAGGTCAAGGGCTGGCTCATCCAGGTCCTCCTCGTCTGTAAATGTGAGACGCCGCAGCCGATCCTCCTCATCGGACTCCCAGGACAGGCTGCTGCCCAGTGCCCCTCCTGCAAGCGCATCTTCGGCCTCACCGGCCTGGGGATGGCCCCCAACGGGGACATGCAGTTCCAGATCGGGCAGATGGTCAAGCGGGAAGAAGCCGCCACGGACGAGGCCTCGAAGAACTGAGGGGACCAATGCAGAAGATTCCGACGATGTACTACCGCGACGAGTCCAAACCGGGTCATCCGGTAAAGGACGAGATTCGACCAGAGTGTCAGTGGGTCCTCGACGGTGAGGGCAACGCGACGATCAAGCTCGACGGGACTAACGTCAAGATCCTCGGCGGGGCTCTGTACAAGCGCCAGAAGCCCAAGGATCGGGACTACGATGAAGCTTCCTACGTTCTGTGTGATCGAACCAAACCAGAGGACCGATGGGCATGGGAGGCCTTTGACGCGGGACATGGCGGAGATGGCATCTACGAGTTAATTGGCCCAAAGGTCCAGGGCAACCCGTATCGCCTGACAATCCACAAACTCGTCTCGGTCGTTCCACCGGATGAGAGTCTGATCGTCCTGGCAGAGATGCACCTCCAGCGTAACTATGCAGGTCTCCGAAGCTACCTCCTCGTCGTCGAGGTCGAGGGTCTCGTCTTCCACCACCCCGACGGCAAGATGGCCAAGATTAAGCGTCGGGACTTTGGCCTCCGGTGGCCTGTCTGATGATCATCCGCCCATGCCCCACAGGCCTTGAAGGCCTCCTCGGCCTATCGACCGGCCCGAGAGGCACGGGCCTTCACGTCAGCGACATCTACAACGACCTGTACGCTCGTCTGGAGCCCGATCGGTATGGTGGGAAGGGGGGACCCGACCCTCTGCGCCTAGAGGCCGGCCTGGGCTTCGAGAGCGAGCTGGAGGCCATGCTGGAAGCCGGCATCAAACGCCGCCTCGTCCGCCAGCTCGGCCGACGCCCTGGGGAGCTGGTGAGCGACGAGGGGATCCTCATGTCCCCGGACCTGATCCTCTTCAACGGCGATCTCCGGGTGGGCGAGATCAAGCTGACGTGGATGTCCTGTGCGGAGATGCCGATGGAGGAGGCCACGGCCTTCCCTGTCAAGTTCCGCAAGTGGCAGTGTCAGATCATGAGCTACTGTCGGCTCATCGGGACGAACAAGGCCCGCCTCATCGGCTTCTTCGTCAACGGGGACTATCGGCCACCGACGCCGAAGCTCCTGGCCTGGGACATCGAGTTCACCGATCAGGAGATCCGGGACAACTGGACGATGCTCATCAACCACGCGAAGCATATGGGGGTGCTGTCATGATGGTGAGGTACTGGATTGCCGGCCCACCCACGTTCTCTAGACTTGAGTCCGAGGACGCACCGGACCACATGCACGACTCAGCCAAGAGTGCTTGTGCCGCGTACGTTCGGCACTGTCACGATCGTCTTAAGGACGCCCTCGTGGCCGTCCGCTGTGCCGAGACCCTCTACCGGACTTCCACTGGAAAGGATTACCCCGCATGAAACGCCTGTACTGGGTCGAGGGTCCATCGCATGAACCGCTGATGATGTCCGAGGAGGAGGGCCGGGAAGTACGACGCTACAGTGATCCCGTGTTGGCGGCCGAGGCCTACGTCAGTGTCTGTCGGCAGAAACTGTCCGTGGCCGAGGACGCTCTGAATCAGGTCCAACGTTTGCATCTGAAGATCGTCAATGCCGCGACCCACGGAGATCCGCGATGACCAAAGTGCAGTCACTGAAACCGATCCTCTGGACCCTAGAGCAAGGCTTGAGCCTTGTGCGAGACCTTCAGCCGCTCTGTCATGCGCTGTCGTTCCACGTCGCGCTCGGTGGTGGTGTCATCAACAAGGGTGAGTCAAGGAAGGATCTCGATCTCTACTTTCTGCCGTTCGATAACGAGGAATCCTCCGAACGAGGGCAATTGCTCAAAATGCTGGCACGGCGTCTTGGTCCACTTGCACCGCTATCTGGTGACGCGAGTCAACACTATTGCAGCCAGTCTACTTACCGATTCAAGTTGAAGGCGCGATCGGAAACTCAGCGCATCGACATTTTCATCCTCTGAGGAGATTTACGTGAAGAAACCGACGACGATTGCTCCTGGCTGGGGCAACTTCAAGCCCGTTGAGACCGAGGACCGCTATCGCCTCATCTGGCGGTCCTGGGGCCCCGAGAAGTCGGGGAAGGACCACTTTGCCCTTACGGCGCCTGGGCCGATTGCCATTCAGTCTTTCGACGTGGGCCTGGAGGGCGTAGTGCAGAAGTTCACCCGCAAGCCGCTCGGGCCGAAGGAGATCGTGTACTCCGAGTACGAGTTCGACAAGAACGACTGCTCCCAGAAGGCCGCCATCGAGATCCGGGACCGCTTCGTCGGGGACTATGACCGGGCCTTGGCCAAGGCGAGGACGGTGCTCTGGGATACCGAGACCGAGGTGTGGGAGGTAGCTCGATATGCCGAGTTTGGAGAGGCCACCGACGCCCCCAAGAACTACGCGGGCCTGAATGCCTGGTACCGGGACCTCATCCAGCGGGCCTACGACACGGGCGTCAACCTCTGCCTCATCCAGAAGGTCAAGGAACGCTGGACGACCTACACGGCTGTCGACAACCGCACTGGCCGTGAGGTGCAGAAGCCAATCCCCTCGGGCGTCCTGGAGCCGGTAGGCTTCAAGGAGGCCAACTACATTGTGCAGGCCAACATCAGCCACAACTGGGACAAGGAACGCGGCTTCGTCGTCAACATTGTCAACTGCCGGCAGAACATGAACATCGCCGGTCAGGAGTACGTGGACCTCGACTTCACGACGCTGGCTCGGATGGTATTCCCCGAGAGTGCGGAGGAGGACTGGCAGTGACTCGACTCATCGTCATCCTCGTCCTCTGGTACGGGCTCTATCGAGTGCTGTGTCGGCTATGTCTCAGGAGGCGGTAAGCATGCGAGTCACCATCAGCACGATCCCTCACTTCCGTCAGCGGTACCCCACCGTAGGGGACTGGTGGGCCGACAGTGACGGGGATGCTCAGATCCGAGTCTCCAAGCTAGACCACTGGCACTACCGTGATGGGAGTCAGGAACAGGCCAAGTGCGAGTTCCTCGTCGCCCTCCATGAGTTCATCGAGATGCAGTTGTGTCGCTTCCGAGGCATCCGCGAGGAAGACGTCACCGCGTTCGACAAGGCCTTCGAGGAGGAGCGGGCCAAGGGGCAGCACGGGCACGAGGAACCCGGCGATCATCCCTTCGCGCCCTACCACCAGGAACACGCCTTTGCCACCAACATCGAGCGGCTGGTGGCGCATGAGCTGCGGGTGGACTGGGAGACCTACGAGTCCGCATTGGAGGCCTTATGAGATGGCTATTCGCCTGGGTCATTCCGCCCGAGTGGCTCTACCGCGTCCAGTGGCCGACCCGCGAGGGGCGTCCGGAACTCTGGGCCGACAAGGCCCCCTCCACCGCCTCGATGCTCCGCGCCCTCCCCGATGTTGTTCGTCGACACCCGGATCGGGAGTAAGCACCTCATACCGTCGCTGACGCGGGCCGCGTTGCCTGTGTCCGGGGTGACGCTCCCGTTCGGGGACGTCGCCTTCGTCGGCCGAGGCCCAGGTGGCACGAGCCTCAACATCGGCCTGGAACTCAAGACCCTCCCGGACCTCGTCAACAGCCTCCGTACCGACCGCCTCTCGGGCCACCAGCTCCCCGGCCTCTTGGAGGCTTACGACCACTGCTGGCTCGTGGTGGAGGGGACCTACACGTGCAGCCGTGCCGGTCAGGTGACGCTCAGGAAGGGTCAGTGGTCTGTCCCCGTCCACGGACACATGCCCCTGTCGGAACTAGACAAGCGACTCCTAACCCTGGATCTCCAAGCGGGCCTCCACATCTGGCACACGATTAGCAGGTCCGACACCGTTCGGTTCGTCACGACGCTCTACCGGTGGTGGACTGACGTGAACCAAGACCAGCACCGGAGTCACATTGCCGTCCACCAGCCCGCGAGTCTCGTGCCACTCAGCGACTTCAGGCGGGTCGTGACGCAGTTCCCGCGTATTGGCATTCGCACATCGCTGGCGGTGGAGCGGCACTTCGGAGGCGACCTGATCCGGGCTGCGAATGCCCCGGTGGCCGAGTGGGCCGCCGTCCAGACCGGATCTAAGCGGCTCGGGACGTCCTCGGCAGAGGCCATTGTGCGGTTCCTGAGGGGACAATGAGGAAGCCACGTCGGAAGCGGCAGTACTTCACCTCACCTGTGACGGGCCTACGTACACCTCTTCGACGCCGCCTCGGTCACTACCGGTTCATCATTACCCGAGACATTGCTGACAAGTTGGCTTTATGGCTAACAGAGCCAACCTCCCCTCAGGCCGAGATTTGGCTCGATGAGGGTAACCAGCAGTACTCCTCGCTAATCATCGCCATCCGATGAGAGTCCACGGCGTCGGCCCCGTCCCCTGTGACCTCTGCTTCGTCGGAGAGGCACCTGGCTGGCAGGAGGACCGCGTCGGACGACCCTTCGTCGGTAAGACCGGGACGGAGCTGGATCGCTACCTGACTGGGGATAGTCTGCCGACCCGCGCAGGCGTCTTCCTCACCAACCTCTACCGCCAGTACATGAGCAAGGACTATGTGTACACGGCGGAGGATCTGGCGGCTGACGAGCCTGAGTTGCTGACGGAGCTGGCACGAGTGCGTCCCAGGACGATCGTGACGCTCGGGCGTCACAGTACCCGCTATTTCCTCGGGGACGTCGATATGGACGCGGTGGAGCGCATTCCGTGGCTCGGAGCGGGTCGCTGGGAAGGCATCACTGTCTACCCGATTATCCATCCGGCAGCAGGCATGCACAATCCGGAGATGTCTCCCTACGTCGTGGCCGGCTTCGAGGCACTGGCCACGTTCTACCAGACGGGGGTGCCTGCACCCCGCCGCCTCTATGACGATCCTTACCCGGAGCCCAACTATGCGGAAGTCCAAACCCAGTCTGACCTCCAACGCCTCCGTAGTAATCTCAGAGAAGTCACTCTCCTTGGAGTGGATACCGAAGGAAGCCCGGCCCACCCTTGGAGCGTGCAGTGTAGTACTCGACCAGGCGGAGGCGTTGCGATTGTCCACACTCCTCAAGGTCTACGCCCAGGACGATGTCTGGGCTTGGAACTTGGCCTACATCTCGCTCGAACTCGACCCCGCCTCGTCTATCATTCGGCTCTCCATGATCTCGGAATGATGCGGGCACTCGGCCTGCCCGACGATCTGCCGTTTGACGACACGATGGTCATGGCCTACCTCCTCCAACTGGAACCCCAGGACCTCAAAGCCGGCTGCCTCCGCCACTGCAACATGCGGATGCAGTCCTACGAGGACATCATGAGGGATGTGGACCACCGTCTGACGCGGGAGTGGCTCCGGTGGGTCTGGGAGGCCCTCTCCACCTTCCACCGGGAAGACCAGGAGCGGGCCTTCGAGGTGGAGAAGGCAAAGGGACGGCGAATACGGGCGCTGCCCAAGCTGCCCAAGTCCCCCTTCTACCGAGCCGTGGAGCGGTGCCTGACGAGCAAGCGGCCTAGAGCCCTGTGGGGTGACCAGGACGACGCTGTCCAGGCGGCGGGGGTCAGACTCCTGGGTCCTATTCCCGAGCCCTCCTTGGACCGCGTGGACCGCCAGGAGGCCATCCGGTACGGGTGTCGGGATGCCGATGGCACCCTTCGCCTACGGGAACAACTGTGGCCGAAGATCCAATCGCTTGGATTGGAAGACGTCTACCACTTGGAGGTTGCGACCTATCCGCTGATCGACCGGATGCAGCGGATCGGGCTCAAGCCGGACCTGCCGCAGTTTGCCCGCTTGTCCGGAGCCTTGGAGATGGAGATCCGGCGCCTCAAGCGGACCCTGGAGGAGGTCACCGGCTGGGAGAGCTTCAACGCCAACAGTGGCGATCATGTGGCCGAGCTGTTGTTCGATCGGATGGGCTTGGAGCCGCTGAAGATGACCCGGTCAGGGGACAGGGGCTCGACCAACGACAAGATCCTGGAGGCCCTGGAGCGGTCCACCGCCCTCCCCGTCATCACCGACATTCGACGGTACCGCGAGTTCTACAAGCTCAAGTACACCTTCGTCGATCAGATGCCCTCGTACGTGAACCGGTGGCCGTACGATGGGCGGATTCATACGACGTTTAGGACTACGAGGGTCGTGACCGGTCGGCTGGCCGCGACCAAGCCGAACGTGCTGGCCCAACCCGAGCATGGCTCCTTTGCCGATGAGTTCAAGCGGGGATGGGTGGCTGAGGAGGGCCACGTCCTCTGCTCCTGGGATGAGTCCCAGGTGGAGCTACGAGTCCTCGCCCACTTGTCACAGGATCCGGTCATGCTCGGCGTCTACCGGGGTGAGCGTCGTAACCCAGATGGGACACCGATAGACTTGCATGCGGCCCTGGCCGAGCGGATCTTCGGCGTCCCACCGCATCGGCAGAGTAAGTCGGAACACAGGCTCCCCGCCAAGGCCATTAACTTCGGCATCCCGATGGGGATGACCAAGCATGGCCTCATGATCGAATTACGCAAGAACGGAGTTGACGCCGATGAGGACACTGCCCAACGATGGCTCGACGAGACCCTGGATCTTTACCGAGGCGTCCGGGTTTACATGGATCAGCGGATCCGCGAGGCTGAGCGTGACGGTCGAGTGCGATGCCTCTCCGGACGACTACGCTACATTGGCGGCATTGGCAGCCGAGATGAGCGCATTCGAGAAGAGGCTGAACGCTTTGCTTTCTCGACCCCCATCCAAGAGGGTGCCACCTGGATCATGAAGCAGGCCGAGGTCCGCATCTGGGAGGCCATCAAGGCCCACTGGGCGGCCGGCCGCTGGGTCGAGCCCATCCTCCAGGTCCACGACCGCTTGGACCTCGAATGCCAGGAGGGCCTGGAACGGGAGTTGCACCGTCAGATGACGACGCTGATGACGATCCCGCCACAAGGGTTCAGCGTGCCCTTGGCCGTGGAAGGGGCCTACGGGACGAACATGCGGGATATGGAGGCCTTGTGACTGAGCCCACGCGCCTGACGGATGTGCAGTTGATCCAACTTGCAGGCCCAGGATTTTGCCCGACAGAGAAAGCATGGCGTCGCGCAGCCGCCGAACTCATCGAGCGACGACGCCAGATGGCAGTGATGACCACGCTGATTCCCAGGATGAGGGAAATTCTGAGCTTGAATCTGTCATTCACAGCACGCGGAACAATGACTGGGGATACCCTCCGCGATCTTATAAGCATCCTCGACCCGCCCGCGACGACCGAGGAGAGGACGTCTCGTCACACCACCTGCAAGAAGGTAGTCCATAAAGGTCGCGGCTATCTTCACGATGCCGACGACGACCGTCCTTATTTTGACGACGGGCTAAAGTACTGCGGCCGATGTCACGAATGGATGGCAGAGTGACGATCGAGGGGAGGACGTGATGATGCGGCGTGCTAGAATAGGTGGTGTTAACACCAACCAGAATGAACGCGAGCGTAGCGTCGCATGGCGAACATTCAAAGGAGACGACTGGCCGACACTGAAGGGTAACTGGAAAGATCAATGCTTCTGCGGCTCGATGACCGGGAAGTTTTTTCGCCATCAATGGTGGTGCATACGTTGCGGGCGACGAATGAATCGAGGGTTTCCTCACGATGACTGACACCCCCACGCCCGAGGCCCTGCTGCCAACGTCCATAAAACGACTCGACTCAGGGTACTGGCACGTCAAGTTTGGCCCACAGATTTTCGTGCAGTGGCCTGTCGGATACTATGCCCAACATGCCGATGTCTTTCATGGCGGTGACGATGCAGACCGATACGCTAGGGCAGCGTCACTAGCCGTAGGTATGGCCAACGCCGAACTAGCCGAGTGCCGACGACGGACAAAACGCCATGATTAGGCTCGTTTTACTTGATGCTGTCAACAACGTTTATGAAACGACATCCGCCGGTGTTGCACCTTACTATGACATCGACGGCAAGCGGTTTATCACTCGGGTTATAGACCCTCTTGGTGGATGGGTATTAGCAAAAGTCGTGTGTGCGACTGAGCCACCGAAGCGGTTATCAAGGGAGGATCCCAGGAACGACTCTTGCACAGCCTGACAACTAGGAGGAACCCCATGTCACAGACTCAGACCGCGTCCGCGCCCGTCACGACCACCGCACCCCGCCCCGTCAGCCTCCGCCCGAGCCAGAAGCGGGCACTGCTGACCGAGCTTCGGACCTATGCCGAATTGAAGTCCCAGGCCGACGCCATCAAGCTGGCGATGGACAAGCACAAGGCCAAGGTGGCCACCCTCCGCGAGGAGATCGGGGAGACCAACCTGGAGGTCGAGGGCTTCAAGGTCAGCTACGTCACGCCGACCCGGAAGGAACTGGACAAGCAGCTCCTCTTGGCCCAAGGGGTCACGATTGGCCAGATTGAGAATGCCACGGTGGTGAAGCCGGTGAAGCCCTACGTCAAGATTTCTCTGCCCGGTGAGGCGGAGCGGGAGTGGTAGCCCCCGCATTGTTCTCCAAGGGCAAGGACGACTGGCAGACGCCGAAGCAGCTCTTTGACTGGCTGGACGCCGAGTTCAACTTCACGTTGGACGCGGCGGCCAATGCCGAGAATCACCTGTGCCCGAGGTGGTTGGGTCCTGGATCACGTTGGCCCGATGCCATCACCGTCTCTTGGTCCGGTGATACGTGTTGGCTGAACCCGCCATACTCTCAGATTGCGACGTTCATGGCCAAGGCCGTCCTAGAGACCTCTCAGCCGGGGACGACGGTCGTCGCACTCGTCCCCGCCCGAACCGATACCCGGTGGTGGCATGAATACGTCTGGAGCCGGCTCGGGCGTGGCTGGAATTTCGGTGTTCGAGGCAACTTCCTCAAGGGCCGCCTCAAGTTCGGAGGGGGCAAACACTCCGCCCCCTTCCCCTCCGTCGTGCTAGTATTCAGGCACCCTGGCACGACCTCTGCATAGGCCGCAGGACTGCTCGTCACCCTAGGAGAACTCTCATGCTCGCATGGCTTCCGATCGGACTCAAGATACTCGGCATGCTCCCCGGCATCATCACGGCCGTCGAGACCCTCGTCAAGGACAAGAAAGGCCCGGACAAGCAGGACGCGGCCATCGCACTCCTTGGCAACCTCCTGACCGACGCCGAGCAGCTCTACGGCAAGCCGGTCCTGGACGTCCCTGAGGTCGAGAGTGCCGTCCGCTCGGCCATCGACGCGGTCGTGCATGTCCAGAACGTCCTGGCCAAGTACAAGGCCCAGCAGTCGTCACCGGCCAACGCCTAGTCGGCTGTGGACCTCAAGATCCTCGAAGACCAACTGACGCTCGACGAGGGAGTTCGGCCCAAGCCCTACACGGACTCGACCGGCAACATCACCATCGGTCGTGGACGGAACCTGACGGCGGTGGGGCTCAGGCCGAACGAGATTGAGTACCTCTACCTCAACGACGTCAATGAGGTCCTCCATGATCTGGACACGCATCTGCCGTGGTGGCGGGATCAGGACGACGTGAGGCAACGGGCATTGGCCGACCTGTGCTTCAACATGGGCATCAGCACCCTCCTCACCTTCCACGTGACCTTGTCGCTCTGGAAGGACAAGCAGTACGAGCAGGCGGCCTATGCCCTCACCCGGAGCCGATGGTACACGCAGGTCGGACGCAGAGGTCCTCGCATTGTCGATATGGTCCTGACCGGCCTGGACGCTTGGAGGAAGCCATGACCCTTGAGCCCTACCGCCTGAGAGACCTCGCTCGGAAGTTCGACGAGAAGCAGCTCAACCGCGAGTTCATCCTCTCGGCCCAAGACCAGAAGGACATTGCCGAGGCCTTGCGGATGGCCGCCGACACCGTCAAGCACCTGAACATCTGGCAGAAGCGTCATGACGCGGACTGAGATCCCCGGCAGTTGGTACATCGACGCCCTCCCCACCGGGGAGTACGCCGCTGTGGCCCTGGACGGCTCAGTCGTCCACACCCACCTCGGGGCCATCTCCGCCCTGGACGGCTGTGTACCGACGCAGGTGCGCGTCACGACGATGGGCGGCTTCCGCTTCGCCGGCCAGTCCAATAAGTCGTCTGAGACCCTCGTCTGGGTCCAGGCGTATGGCTGGCAGCCGATCCCGACCGTCGCCTGCGGCGTCAACGCCGTCATCTACGACGCCGCTGGATCCATCCACATCTCCAACTGCTCAGTGGGCTCCCAGGGGTGGCGCTACTACGGCATCCTCGGCCCCAGCGACCAGACCCCGCCCAGGCTCATTACCGGCGATGAGACGATCCGCAGCAGCTTCGGCCTGACCGAGTGGACCTACCTCGGAGACAGCCTGTGGATCGGGCAGGGTGCGGCCGACGGTGGCATCCTCGTCTACGATGGCGCTCGACTCCGAGTCCTGGAGACCGGCTGGGACATGTTCATCCGCGCCAACCGCATCGGAGACGACGTGGCCGTGGCCTTCTACATCTCCCAGGGCACGGGACGCAACACCGCCGTCATCCTCCAGGCCACGATGCAGGAACTCCGGCAACTACCCCTGTACGTACCAGATCCGCCACCTCCGCCATCTCCGGATCCGGTGGAGCCGACGTTTGGGCCGTTCACGCACCCGATCCTCGTAGTGCCGTTCAAGGACCCAGAGGGGGCCACGACGGCGCTGGCCGAGATCCTCGTCAACATGAATAACCAGATGACCCGGAGACCGTGCATTGTGGCGGAGGACACCTTGGGGGCCGACATCCTCGGCCCAGTCCTGGGTGTCTACACGGAGGACGAGGCGGGGCTGCGTCGAGTCATGGCCAAGGCCGGAGATCGTCGCGTCATCCTCTGTCACGATGCGCTGACCGACGTGACGCCGAATCCCTACTTGCGGTCCCATGATCAGGTGTGGATCGAGCTGTATCGCTACCTGAACGAGACCTTGGCTACGGCGGCCGACCGCTGGCACCGTCAGGCCCTCAACGTCATCAGTTGGTGGCGCGGGGATATGGGCGTCGTCCCGATGTTCTACTGCATGGGCGGTCCCAGGAATGGGATCCCGCCCGAGGTGTGGACCGAGCAGCAGGTCCTCGACACCCTCGCCTACCTGACCGGCATCGTCAACCTGTCGAGCCAGATCAAGATTGTGGCCCCCTTCGAGTATCTCCGGGCCAATGGCATGTCGGCACATCCGGTGCTGTACGAGGCCTTCAAGCGGCTAATGGCGGCGGTGCCGATGAGCGACGGGAAGCCGATCTGGCCCTCCTTCATCGCCCAGGCCCCTCCGACACCCCCGAAGCCTGTGCCCGTGCCGAAGTATGATGGCTCGGCCCTGGTGGCCGCAGCCTATGTCCAACGAGGTGGAAAATGACCGTCCGTAAAGTCGCGATCCAACTGCTCGGCAACCCCTCCCGTGAGTTCCGGAATGCCACGACCGAGGCCCACCCGGACAACGACGGCTCGGTGGCCTACAAGCTGTCCTCCGGGAAGTACTACACGGTCACGCCGGACGGGGACGAGGGCACCGACCGCACCTCCGCCGGGGCCTGGGAGAAGTTCCACGAGAACGGGGCTAACCTCGCCAGTGCCTATCGATCCGACCGGGACAAGACGTACGGCCTGATGGTCCTGGACCGCTGAATGCTCACGACTCAGCAGCCTTGGGCGTTCTTCGCTGGTCAGGCGGCTTCCTCGTCTGACGTGGAGCCGCTGCACGTCGATGGCCGACATTTCCGCCTCCCAGACGGGACGATCTGGAAGATGCTCTCGATCAGCTTCTTTCGTGCCTACCAGTTGTTCCTCGGGACCCAGGACGACGTCAGCCGACTGACTGACAGCCTCGTCTGGTGGCGGGGGCTCGGCGGCAACACCATCCGGGTCTTCTTCACGCACGGGGCTCCAGCGGACAACATGTTTCTCCCGTGGAAGTACTCGGCCTACTACCCGGTGCTGCCCGAGTTCTTCGAGTACGTGAATGGCCTGGGCCTCCGCGTCCACGCGACCTGCCTGACCGGTCAGAACCCTGGGAACCCCGAGTACATGGACGGCTGGGCACGGGAGGTGCATGTTCGGGCCATCGCCACGGCAGCCGGCTATCGCAACCTGACTGAGTACGTCAACGAGGACTTCAAGAACGGGCTGGTGGCGTACTCGTTACCGAACTTCGGGAGCCTGAGCCACTGCTGCCGCTCCTGCCACGTGTGGGACTCGGCGGTCCCGGACCTCCAGTGGAGCAGCCTGCACCCCGAGCGGAAAGGCGGATTCGACGATGAGCGGAAGATTCACGACCTGGTGGAGATCCCTTTTCCCGGCCCCCGACTGGTGGGCGAGTCAGGTAAAGTCGTGGCCGACTACTCCGCCGAGGAGATCCGAGTCTGTGCCAGCGAGGCCCGAGCCCTCGGAGAAGGCTTCAACGTCCACGGAGCCTGGGACGGAGACGGGATCCAGCAATGTCGAGTCCCCACCGGCGAGGCCCTTAGCGTGGTCGAGGCCGCCTGCGACGAGTGGGCCAAGGACGCGGACCTCATCCCGCCGGAGGCCTCGTCGTGGCCGTACTACCGGGACGAGGCGACGCGGTCGCTAGTCTACCGACTCGGCGGACCTGCGGCCGGGGGTGGCACGGGAGCCCAACACTTCTATTGCCTCGGAGACGGGAGCCGCGAGTTGGTCCTCATCACCGAGCCCTCTCCCGGTCTCCCGCATGAGAGTCAGCCCGGCTGGCGCATCCTCCGTGAGGACGTGACCGCCGTATACTCGGAGCGTATATGACCGATAGTCCGTACCGGCTAGGCCTGATCTCAGACCTCCACGCCGGATCACGTTACGGCCTCGTACCTCCAAAGTGGTGGCCCCAGGGTGGACTCAGCGTCATGCCCTCCATGTCCGTCATGCAGTACCTCTGGCAGTGCTGGGACCATTTCTGCCTGAACTGCCCTCCACTCGACTGCCTCATCATCAACGGGGATTTGGTCGAGGGCGAGACCCCCTCTCGTCGGGACGCGCTGGATGCCGTAACCGACAACTTCCTCGTCCAGGGTGAGATGTGCGAACTGATGCTCGGGATGCTGGTCGATCGGGTGAAGCCGAAGACGCTGTGGGTCATCAGGGGCACACCGTTTCACGATGGCAAGCATTTTGAGACGTTGGAGTCGATTGCCAGGAACCTCGGTGCCCAGCCGTGGGCCGACAACCGCTACACCGGCTACACACTTGAAGGGATGTGGAGAGGCCTCAACCTCAACGTCACCCACCACATGACCAGCGGGGCCATCTACTCGGGCACCCTCGCTTCGCGCACGGCCTTGTTTGCCTCGGCCGCCGAGGCTCTGGGACACACGCACAAGGCCGACCTCATCGTCCGCTCACACCTCCACATGAAGTACATCGGACGGTCGTATGACAAGTGGATCGTCCTGATGCCGTGTTGGAAGGCCGTCACGCCCTATGCCATCAAGAAGATGGAGTTCTACCGCGCCTCGCTCCTCAACGACCTGGGCGCGGTGATCGTCGAGACCGATGGGTCTGGAAAGCGAGTGATGATCGATGACACGACGTTCTCGTACCCGTCCTACCGCTCGGAGCATCGCCGCCTTGACCTCAACGGCCTCGAAGCCCCTGCCGCCCACGGAAGACAGTCTGCTAGAGACCCTGGCCGATCTGGTCGCCAACGACGGAAGCGATAAGAAGGGTCTGACGGTGCCGGAGATTCAGGCGGCCCTTGGCTGGGGCGAGTACCGGACGCGGATGCTGCTCAGGGACCTCGTTCGCCAAGGCCGGATCGAAGTCGGCCAGTACCGCTCCACCAATGTCTGGGGCCGGATGCAGTGGGCACCCTACTATGCCCTCAAGGTCAAGTGAGCTGCTCGACGCCATCTGTGCGGAGGTCAAGGCCGGGAAGTACCGCCTCGGCCCGATCCCCTCGGAGAAGGGACGCCGGTTCCACGGGAATACCACGCACACGCGGAGACTCGTGACGATCAACCCGTCCGTGGAGGTGGTGGACACCACCATCCATGAGATGCTGCACCGGCTGAGGCCTCAGTGGTCCGAGCAGACCGTCCGCAGCCGCACGGCACGACTCATGCAAGGTCTCTCGGATGCCGAGATTTGGCGGCTGTTCCGGCAGATCATGAGGAAGGGGTACTGACCGTGAAAGTCACTGGCATCACTTGGATCGTCCTCCTCGTCGTCGTCGGCCTCATCGACTGGTACCTCAGTGACGCCCATCTCCCGACCCTGAGTCAGTGGATCTGGCGAGTTGAGGCGGCCCATCACTGGTTCCGTATCGTCGTCGTCGCCTCCCTCATCACGCTGCTCCTCCACTTCCTGAGGTCATAGCATGAGAGTCGTTTGCGACATTGACGGTGTACTGGCCGAGTACAACGAGCCCTTCCGGCAGTTGCTCATCGGAGCTGGAGCCACAATGCGCCCGTTCGGGGTAGCAGCCCAGCCGACGACGTGGGACTGGTACGAGGTTTACGGGGCCACACCCGAGCAGGTCAAGGCGGCATCGGAGCATACCAGCACACATCCCGAGTGGTGGGGATGTCTGCCGCCACACCCTGAGTTCGACAATATGGCCAATAACCGTCTCGCCCAGGCATGCTTCACACACGAGGTGACATTCGTCACCACACGACCCTGTGGACGTGATCAGACCGTTGGGTGGCTGAAGTACCATCTCAGTCTCAACCCACAGGTCGTCCTCTGCCCGCGTCAGAAGCTCGACGCCCTCTTCTCGATGGAACCAGACGTCATCATCGAGGATCGGCTCAAGACACTCCAGCAGTACCGGGACTTGGTGGATGACAAGTCGGCTCCTCCCTGTCGGCTGCTACTCGTCAATCGACGCTACAACCAAGGCGATCGTCAGGGTATGGAAGTGTTTGAGACGACCGGTGATGCCCTGAAGGCATTGTGACTGTTAAGCGGCTGAGGAGGCTGGGATGAGTCCGATCATGTGGGGACCGGAGGAGTCTGGGACTGGGACGTGTACTACCCTCAGGCCATCTGTGGTCGAGACGATCGTCACCGATCCCCTCACCGGAGGCCAGAAGGGCAGCAAGCTCGCCCGCTTCGACCTCATCCCGCCAGAGGCCCTGTGGGCCTTGGCCGAGCACTACGGGGTTGGCTGTCAGAAGTATGCCGACCGCAACTGGGAGAAGGGGCTCGACAACGGCCTCATCGTCGCAGCCTTGGAACGTCACCTGACGCAGCGGAAGATGGGGGAGAAGGTGGACGCTGAGTCCGGCTCGCATCACATGATTGCCGTCGTGTGGCACGCCATCGCCCTCTACATCTACGACATCCGACACATTGGCACGGACTCGATCACGGTCAAAGTCCCGCACGACCCCCTCTCGGGCCGCGACTAGCGATCGACCTTGTACTGCCCCGTATTGCCGTTGCTGATGCGGGTCGGGAGACTGTCCAGCTTCCGCTCAATCCGCTCCAGGCGGCTCACGTTCTCCTCGTGACGCTCGTCCTGCCGCTTCTGGAGCTGCTCGAACATCGTCTCGTCCTTGGCCTCGTGGGTCTTCAATTTACCCTCCAGTCGGACGGCGTACACGACCACCCCGATGACGGTGGAGAGGAGACCGCCGAGGAATGTCAGCACCGGTGCCCAGGTCTGGAACCACGTCATCGTTACAGCCCTCGCTTCTGGCGCATGAGGATGTCCTCAATCGACATGGGGTCGTCCCAGAGGTTCTGGCGGAAGGGACTCGGCTGCCCCGCGTAGTAGTCCGAGATGTGGGCCTGCTGACGGCGGTAGACCTCCTCCGGCAGACGATTCTTATCGAGGTCGATGACCACCGCCTTGATCGGCTTCCCCTCCCGCATGGCCTGGGCGGCCGTGTGATGCCCGTCCGTGATGTAGGTTCGGCCGCCCTCCCGGACGATCGTCGGGGGTAGATCCTTGATGTTCTCGAAGGCGGACTTGGCCTCCTCGGTGGAGAACTCATGCGGGCTGTTCCCCTCGGTCGGTGTAAACGTCTCGGTCTGCACCCAGTCGGCGGAGGGGACGACCTCCTGGATCTCGAAGTCGCCCTTGGGGCCACGCTCCTTGACAATGTCACGGTAACGGGTAACGGCGTCCTCAGGGGCCTGCTCCCAGGCTTGGGCCTGGGGAGGTGGCACCGGCGGCTCTCCACCGGTGGGCTGGATGCCCGCCTGGACCCGTATACGGGGCTTGGGAGCCACGAGAGGCGCGGCCGGGGGTGCTGACCCTCCCCCACCCTCTGGAAGCGTTATACGGGGCGTACCGGCCGGCGTGAGGCCCCCGGGGACGAGGGTCTCGGGAGCCGCCCCAGCCTGGAAGCGAACGGCCCCGCCACCGGCTGTACTGGGTGTCTGCTTGGGCCGAACATACGAAGTCGTCATCGTCTGACGACCGCCTGGGCCGGCTGGGGCACTCACCGACTCACTGAACCGTCGTCGTGGGACAAGACCAGCCGCCTCACGCTCGGACTCAATCTCGTGGGCCGCAGCTTCCTGATTGGCCAATTTGCTTGCCTTCTCCTGAGCGGCAGCCTCGTCCCGAGCGGTCTTGGTGTTCACCTTCTCCTGGGCGATATCGACCTTGGTGGAGGCCTTGAGGTCCTTGAAGAACTCACGGGAGCTGCGACTCAGCTTCGGATCGGCCAGCCGTTCGTCAATCTTGGCCTGGACCACCTGAAGCGGCTCGTTCTCGACCGCCGCGAGGAAGCCCTCGTGCGTGGCCTTCTCGGCTGCCGTCAGGCCGCCCCAGCTTCGGAGGGACTGTCCGACCGCCTTGAGGGCATAGGGAGCGGCAATGAGGTACGCTCCCTCGCCGATGTCGCCGCTGAACATCTTGTGGGCACCGGCGATGTAGAACGGGAAGCCGTGGCTGCCGACTGTCTCCAACGTCGCTCCGGTGCCACGGGTGGCCATCCGAATGGCAGGGACAGGGATGCCGGCCAGCTCAGACATCACCCCACCTCCGGCAGCGGCCAATCCCGTCTGAGCGCCCATGCGGAGGGCTTTGGACACGGGGGACGTTGGGGGTGTCAGGCCGGTATATTCGTTGATCAGGTCCTCCGCACCCTTGCCAATACCGAAGCCGAGTGCTCCGGTCATAATCGGGGCGGTCTCGACGGCGCCGGGGATCAACTCAGCCCCCACAGCCCCGGCAAACGGCAATGTGCTCGTCGCGCCACGGGCCAAGGCCGCACCGGTCGGGTGCTGCTGCCAGAAGGAGGCCTGGGCCTCGGTCAGGCCCGGTGTCGGGCGTCCCGTGCCCGGAGCCGTCCCAGCCGACGGAGCCTGTCCACCCTGACGGGACAGGGCCTCCTTGATCGCCCGCTGCATGGCCTCAGGCTTGGTTCCCTCAGGGAACTCGACCTCCCCGAGGCCAGGGACCTCTACGACGATCATCTTGTCGTCTGCCATAGTCTTCCCACCGGGCATCTGCACGTGCGGCCTATCACGGAGCGACTTGAAGTCTCCGCCCCACTCCAGGCCCTCTTCCTTCGCCACCTTGCCGAGGACATCCCAGGGCAGGTTCTCTCCGTAGCTAGGCTTCCCGTCCACCACGAAGGCCAAGTCCGCTGCTCGTCCCTCCTGGTGGAGGGAATGCGGGGCATTGGTCACAATCGGCCCAGCCGTCGAACGACCTTGGGCAAACAGGCGGGCCTGTTCCTCGGCTGACCGCAAGCCACTCGTGACCGCCACCGGATAGCCCAACTGGGCCATGCGCTGGCGTACGCGATCCACCCGCTCCTGAAAGGTCAGGTCGGGCACTAGAAGCCCTCAATCTGTCCAGTAGCAGGGTTGTACCTAGGCCGCTTCTTCGTCGTGCCCGAGTCAGACGGCCAGCCCCCAATCGGCGGGAACTGGTGCTCCAGATCGTCCTGCTTCTTCTGGTACTCCTTCTGGCGGTTCTTGGACTCCTCACCGAGGGCCTTGAAACCCGCTTGGACGACGCTCACCGGCGAGTAGGGGTTGAGGATGTCCTCCATCGCCTTCTTGGCGAACTGCGAAGACTCACCCGCACTGGCCTTCTGCTTGGTCGTCAGGTTGACGTACTCGCTGAGGAGGGTGCTGCGGATGAGATCCATCTGCTTCATGGCCTCCTGCATGTCGGCGGTGCCAAACTGTCGAGCCGCCCCGTAGGCCAGGATGTTGGCCTTCTCGTACCCCGTATCGATGGACTTGATCTTCTCGGCGTAGGCGTCGTACAGGGCGCTGTTACGGGCCGCCGTGGCCGCAAAGGAGTCAATCGACGTCATGATCTCCTTCTGCTGGGTCAGGGACGCCTGGTTGGCCTTGTACTGCTGCCGCAGGGACTCGAACCGGGGCGGTGTCTTCGCGTCGAACGTGCCCTTGTCCGGATCGTAGTGAGTGGCCCGAGCTACAGCCTCCGCACGAAGTGCAGCCGTCGCCACACCCGACCGCGACATGGCCGCGTTGAACTGCTCGGTGTCGCCCAAGGCATACGTCCGGGCGAGGCTGTCCACGAGGGCCTGATGGTCCTCAGGGGCCATGTTCGTGAGGGCCGCCGCTCCAGCCGCCTGGGCAGGTTCATACTGTCGGTGGACGATCTCGGCGTTGGCCGGGACCGACGTCACCGGCTGACCATTCGGCCCGTAGACCTTGCCCTCGCGACCGTCCACGGTATAGATCGGCTTGCTTTCGGCAAAGAGGGAGGCCGGGGGCGGTGTGCTGCCCATGTTGGCCCGCCACAAGGCTTCCGCGCCGATGGGGTTCGTCTTGACCAACTGCGAGAACTGGCTGTTCGGGTCGGCGGCCAACTGGGCAAACGCCTGCTGACGCTTCTCAACCTCATCGGCATGACGCTCGGCAGCGGTTCCAGCGAAGCGGTAGGATCCGGGCGTCGGAGGCGCGATCGGGCCTGCGAGGCGCATGCCGGGGATCGGGCCACCGGCTGTGGGGGCGCCAAGGGCCTCTCCCATCGGCTTCGGCGGCGTCGGCTTCAGTGCCCCCTGATCGAAGAACTCCCCACCCATCCCCAGCCGATTGATGTCCTTGATGGTGTCGGGGTCGAAGAAGTCCCCAGGCATGTGCGTCTGGAGAATCCGCTGCCGCAGTTCCGCCCGCTGTCGGTCGTTCTCGGTCTCCTGACGTTCCTGGGTCCGCGCCTTCAGCTCGGCCACGCGCATTTCATGGTCCAAAGCCGCCTGCTGCTCCTCATGCGCCTGTTTGCGGAGGGCGAGCTGGTTCTGGAACTCCTGTTGCTTGGCCTTCTCCTGGATCGCCAGCATCTCCTCGATGCCAGTGACCGCCTCGCCACCGGGACTCAGATAGGTCAGGGCCATGAGGACTCCTAGAAGGCGCCGCTACCGGCGATCGAGCCAGCGATGGACAGCGTCGGCCCAAGCCAGTTCCCTACCGTCTCCAGCGTCCCCGGATGCGTTTGTCGAGGGGGCGTGAACGGTGGCTGCACGTAGGGGGAGTAAGTCGGCATCGCCATACTGGCTGAGGTGAACCGAGGATCGGTCCCGATGAGCGCACTGGCCCGAGCCGCATCCTCGTCCAGGGCCTTACGATAGGCGTCGGACAGGGCTGGCGGCTGATCCTCCGGGCGATTACTGAACGGGTTCCGGCGTGGGCCGTTCGCGACGCCCTGGAGGTACAGGGAGTGACGGGCCGCCGCACGTTCGGCCTCCTCCTGCTTCGCACGGGCCAGGAGTTCATTCTGATAGGCTGACTGGGCCGAGGAACTGGCCTCATAACCTTGGAGGCCGAGTTGGTTGTTCTCCAGAGCCAGCCGAGCCGCATCGAGGTTGAAGGTATCAGTGGCTCCTCGGTTGGCAGCGGCAGCACTGGTAGCCTTGCCGATGGCCGAGCCGGCTGTCTGGGCCAACTTGCCATACTTGGCGACGTTGCCGAGGGTGCCACTGAGGCCTCCACCGCCCGTTTCGCTGACGACCGGAGCCAGCTCAGTCATTGCCGGGGCCGTCGCGGAGAGGCCGCCCAGCGAGCCGGTATAGAGGCCAGGAGATGATGCCAGGAACGTCGAGGGTGACTCTACGCCCATTGAGCCAATGGAGGCCGGAAGGGCCCCACCGGAGGCGGCTCCACCACCGCCACCGGCTCCAGCTCCCGCCGCACCGGCCCCCGCACTGCCAGCCGCTGCCCAGTCCGCAAAGGCCCCACCGGCAGCCGTGGCCGCTAGAATGCCGAGGAGCTTCCCGGTGGACAGATCGTCCGAGGCCGCTGCCTGCTGGTAGGTCGCCCCATTTCCGTGGGCGAAGGCGAACTGCTGGGCCATGACGGGGTCTTCCTGCATCCACTCGTCGAACGTGTTGTGCCCCTGCTGCTGGGCCATCTCGTCCAGCGAAGGGAGCGGAGTCGCCCCGAACCGCTTGCCGCCCATGTAGAAGTCGTTGGCCATATCGTCCTCTAGCCGAACAGATTGTCAGACCGCGTAGTGTCGAACTGGTACCGCTGCTCACCGAGACCAGCATAGGCCAGTTGGTTGGCCATCTGGGCCTCAAGGGACTGCTCCGCCAGGCCCCTGGTGAACTCGCTGCCCTGCTCCCCGAGGCGGGCGTACTGGAGGGCATTGTCGAGCTGCGCCAGCTTGTCCTGGAGGGCAATCTTCTGCTCGTCGGTGACGTAGGCCGAGGTCTGCGAGAGAGCTTGCATAATCTCCTGCCGGCGAGTCATGAGTTCCTGCTGCATCAGTTGGGCCTCGAAGCCCGCCGTGGCCTGCCCGACCTGCTCATTGGCCGTGCGGGTCTCGGCGCTGATGTTGGCGCTGGGTCCCTCCTTCTCGGCAATGGCCGACAGATAGTTCCGCTCGGCATTCTGTTGCTGGGCCGAGTAGGCATCCATCTGTCGCCGGATGATCGGGTCGTTCGGGTTGACGTCGAGCGATTGGTTCATCTTCTGGGCGAGGATGTTCTCCAAGGAGGCCTGGAGGCCACTAGAGGCGGTAGGCGCGGCCGAGAGCTGGGCGGCCGTCTGAGCGGCTACAGAGGGCGTAGGAGCGGTCGCGCCGCCTCCACCCGTGCTGACAGGCCCGGGAATGGCTCCGGGGGCTCCTGGGGCCGTATAGCCGGCTGTGGAGGGGGCTCCCTGACCCTGTCCGGGGAGGGGGAGGCCATCACCGGGAGTCGGCGTAAACGTCGGGACCGGCAGCCCGAGGCTCTGCATGTACTGGCCGAAGTTGACGATGTTGCCGTTCGGGTCCACCACGTTGACCGAGGGGTCCCAGTGCAACGCTGTCCCAGGAGCCTGCCAGCCCCGATCGTTGCGGATGTCATAGTAGGTGCCGTCCGGGAGGACGATCTTGTCCGTAGAGGCCTGGGTGCCACCGGCGTGGGTGGCGATCGTGGCCGCAATGCCCTGGGCGTTCAGTGCCCGGACGAGGTCCTGGATGGAGGCGTTGGGATTGGTCTGCTGGAACGTCGTAATGGCGCTGAGCGGGTTCACCGGCCCTGACGAGGACGGGGCCTGACTGCCGGGCTGGGTCGGGGTGGTGCCTGTACCCCCGGTGCCTCCGAAGAGAGGCGGATAGGGACCGGTATTGCCACCAGTTGGCGTCGTGGGCGGATACGGACTCGTATTCGGCACACCCTTCCCAGGAATGGTGTTGGAGGCCCCGGCAGGGACGCCCGATCCCGGCTGCCCAGGAGAGGCCGGCCGACCCGTCGTGGTCGGGGGAATGCCATAGCCGTAGGACCCCGGTGGCCGCCCCCACGGATCGGGCTGCTGACTGGGATCCGACTGTGTCTGGTCCTGACCGGGGGTCTCGAAGCCGGTCGTCGGTGTATAGGCCATAAGTGCTTCTCCGACTAGTATATCCGCTGCTTACCCGATGACCCGGCTGGAGGCAAACTGCACCATAGCCGAGAGGATGGCCAGCTTCACGACCCAGTAGAGGCCGACGAAGCAGAGGCCGATCACGAGGATCCACCGCTCGAAGTACTGCAAGGGAGTCATGTCCCGCTCCTAACTGACGTCGAGGAAAATCTGCCCGACACAGATGGTGTTGTTGGTCGAGTTGGCCCAAGTCGATCCGCCAAAGTCCTTGATGAGGGAGATCGTGGTGGAACTCGCCAAGACCGTGAGAATGCCATTTTTCGTCGTCGTCCCGCCATCCTCGGAGTAGACCAACGCAGCCGAGGTGTGCTGGTGGATCGACGTCTTCGAGTTGGGAATCTTGATCTTCAGGGACGTACTGGGCGTCCCGCCTACCGTTGTCGTCGTCAGCGCGAACGAGATAAGCATGGACCCCGATCCGAGCATCTGGTACGCAAAGGTGGTCACGTCGCCCGCCTCAACAGTCCACGTCATGGATCCGGAGGCGGTGAAGTCGCCCGAGTTGTAGGTCACCGCGACCCAGGCTGTAAAGGGGGAGGCATATGCGGGGGTGGCCGCTCCATTGAGGAACTGCGTGGAGTCGGCCGGCGACTTCGGTGCAAAGCCGTGCTTGGTGCTGCTGACGTCGTTCGTCGTCACGTCGGACGTAGACAGATCGCTGTCCTTGACCTGGGCAAACGCGGGAGTCACCGCCCCGTTGAGGAACTTGGTGGCGTCCGATGGGGATCGCGGGGCAAAGCCGTGCTGGCCTCCCGTGACGTTGTTTGTCGTGATGTCGGTCAGGAGGAGGTGGCTGTCCCGGACGAAGGCCCACGTGGGCGTCACATCACCGTTGAGGTACTGCGTAGGGTCGCCAGGGGACTTAGGGGCAAAGCCGTGCTTGGTCGAGGTCACGTTGTCGGTCGTGACGTCCGAGAGGCTGATCTGGGTCTCCGTGATGGTCGAGACGATGATGGATGTCCCCGAGAAGGCGATGCCTGAGCCGACCGTGATCTCCTGGAAGTCGCCTGCCCCGGCCGCCGAGCCCCGACCGAGGAGTCGTGAGGCCGCTGAGGCCTGGACGAAATGGACGAACTGGAGGCGGTTCTTGACACCCGAGACGAGGTCCACCGCGTCCCACTGCATGGCATCAGCCGGACCCGTATTGGCGATGTACTGCGGCACGATCGTCTGATCACCGCCGACGCCCAAGGCGGTCGTCTTGACGGTCGTGCCATTGAAGGCTTGCCCGAGGAACTGGTTGATCGCGACCTGGATGTGGTTCAGGTCCTCCCAGAGGTAGCCCTTGGACTCCTCCCACGTCCCCTGCGTGAAGTTGAACAGACTGAGCTGCATTAGCCGCGCTGCTCCTGTCGGGGGCGGATGTCGAGGCGGTGGATGCCCCACTGCTTCACGGGCGGATCGATGACAATGCCTGCCTGGGCGTTGGCAGTGATCATCAGCGGACACGAGAACGATGGCCCAAAACGGATGGGCGAGCTGCTGGCGTAGGGTGTGATCTGACTCGACCCCTGCTCGAACGTGTCGATGTCGAACGTGCTGAGGGTGGAGCCGTCTGAGACCTTGATGTTCTTGAAGCGGGCGGTGTTGTGGCCGCCACCGGGGTAGATCCACACCCAGAACGAGTTAGGATCGTCGTTGGCCATCGCGAGGTGATTGACCCGATCGGTCCCGAAGTTGTAGGTCGCCAAGGTGGCTCCGGCCGCCGAGTAGTGCTTCACGAACGAGTCGTTGGTCATCCCGTTGAAGTAACCAACGAGGAGCGTGCCGTCCGAGAGGACCAGAATGTCCTTGATGGGGGCGTAGTTGGCGATGCCCGCGACCAAGTCGGCCAGCGCCACGTTGTTGACTAGGTCGTAGCGATGAATCGGCAGTCCCGCCGTGAACGTTGAGTAGTAGAGGATCGTCCCAGTCTGGTTGACCCCCAGGCAGCTCATGTTGGTCGAGTTGGCTGGCAGCGTCCACGTCGTCCCGCCGATGATGCCTCGATCGTTGATCGTCGTCACCAGGGCCACATCGGCCGTGGGGTAGGCCATCGAGGACCGGGACACGTAGAACGTATGCTGTCGGTCAGATGTCAGGGCGTACAACTGACCCGCCCCCATCTCATAAGTCAGCAGCGTAAAGTCCGGCTTGTAGAGGGCTGAGACGGACGGCAGGGAGGCGTTGTATTCCAGGAGGATCGAGCCGTTGCTCAGGACCACACCCATCTCGCCCGCTGGCAAGCGGAGGTAGCGGAGGACCGTCCCGGCCGGACTCATCGTGATGGCGTTGAAGCCGGAGAAGTCGTCGTTGATGAGGATGGAGCCCGAGGCGACCGTGCTGCGGGGTGCTGTCTTCCCTGAGATCAACAGCGACGTCCCGAGCGGCGTCCCAGCCCCACCCTGATCGACCTTGAAGTAAAGCGTCTGTCCATCGGTGATCGCCGCCACCACCGGGGCCTGCGTCTGAAGGGTCTGGGTTATCGCGTTCGGAAACTTCGTCAGGTTGTTGAGGTCCACGCCCTGCCAGATCGACACCCGAGGCTTGAAGTTGAAGGCCGGATCCGACCAAGCCAGGAAGCCAATCTCCACCTCCGGATCGATCCCGGTGTACTTCCACCACATCACGAGGGCATTGGAGAAGGTGGCCGTGTCCATCGTCACCGTGTAATCCGAGGCCACCAATGACGGGATCGTGGCGGCCCAGGAGGCTACTTGATTCGGAATCGGCTCGGTGGCTGTGGAGGCCGCGCCGTTGCCACTGGCATCCTGTGTCCAGTTGTTCCCATTGGGCGACGTGTCGTTGAGGAAGTTCCCGGAGGTGGCCAGGGGCGACGACAGGTAGATCCCGCTCGACAGGACGAACTGCGGGGAGTTGCGTTCTGTGCGGATCTCGGCCTGAGTCAGCGCCCGCTGCCAGATGCGGACCTGCGAGCCGGTCATCGTGGCTCCGCCGATGAAGTCCACATAGGCAAACAGGTGGTTGAAGCCAGGACTCGACGGGAAGAGGACGGTCGTGACATCGATGACGAGGTCAGCGTCCCTGGACCGATCGACGAGAGACAGGTACACCCGCTGGGACGTCCCATTGATGACCCAGGCGACGTGGAACCAGGCCGCATTCGGGAGCGTGACGCCCAGATAGTCGGTCGTCGTCACCCCGTCGAAGGTCTCGATATAGAGCTTGTGGTCGCCCGTATGCTGGCCCAGGAAGTAGTAGGGCGAGGTGAACAGGCTGTCGTCCGAGCACAGGGCGAAAAACGACCAGAAGGAGTCATTCGGGATCTGGAACCAGCCCATCAGGGTCAGGGTGGTCGAGGTCACAGCCGTACTAAGCGTCGGCAGACTCGTGGTCCGGACGAGAGCAATGCCGGGGGAGGCGGAGGTAATAGCCATTAAGGTGCGATGTCTCCCCACTGGAGCTGAATGGCGTACGACTCCGACATCTGGAGGTTATCCAGTTGGCGGATGACGAAGGGCTCACTCCCCACAGGCGTCAGATCCGTCGTGAAGTTCTGCTGCTCCAGGCCGAAGTCGCGGATGGTGCTGACGGCAATCGATCCGGCGTGGGCGGTGGCCAGAATGGACGCCCGACGAGCCCCCCAGTAGTCCTGGAGGCCGGCGAGGAGGTAGGGCTTGGACGTCACCGAGGCCAGGAACTCCACGCCGTTGTCATTGTCGCCCGCATCACACCGCTGGACGAGATCCGGGCTCGGGAGGCCGATGAAGGGCCGCGCCCGAATGCGGGTCGATCCGTTCTCCTGCGTCAGTTCGTGCCAGATCCAGGAACAGTAGCCGGTGGCAATCTTGCCAGTCGCTAGGGTCCAGCAGCCAGCCACGCCACCTTGGGCGGGGCGGAGATAGTTGGTCTGGAGGATGAGCTTCAGCGTCGGGAACAGATTGCCGTCCGCCGCGAGCCACCAGTGAAGCTGCTGCTTGTCCGAGTAGTAGACGCCGTGGCAGGCGATGCTGTTCTTGTCGTACGTAAATCGCTTCCACGTCCGGCGGAGGCCCACGACGTCGCGGACGCCTGCGAGGCCCACGGAGCATGGTCCCATGAATGGGTCGATGAAGTAGATGCAGGGCTTCCCGGTCTCGTCCACCCCCTGGATGATGCTGTTCGGGAGGGCACCTCGGGTCTTGCTCAGGCAGAGGGATCGATAGGCCCGGTTGACGTCCCCTGTCCGCGTCATCTTGTAGATCCGGGACCACTTGAAGGCGTACCAGGTACCGACGCTGACCTGCCCGAGGCCCGTGAGTTCGCCCCCGTCATAGTTGTCCAGGTCTTCGAAGTTGTCCCCGTTGGACGAGAGCGGCAGTCGCTCGTCATTCCCCACCCCCGGATCGGCAAACACGGGCGTCCAACTGACACGGGACTTCTTGTCCACATCGGTCCAGTGGCCGGCCATGATGAGACGGTCCTCGTCGGCGATGATGAACCTCGCTGAGGGCTGGAGGAGATAGTTGCCGATCGGCTCGGACGCCGGTCCCAGGGTGTTGTACTGGGCCATCGCCAAATTGGTCTCGTCGTTGTAGGACATCACGGACACGGCGACCGTCTGGATGCGGAAGAAGTTGGCGTTGTCGGCCGACGCCTCGACCTCCCAGTGGGTCTCGCCCTCACTGATGAGGGCCGGACGGGCGATATGGGCACCCATACCGGCTCCGCTGGGATTGAACGTTGTCGTGTTGCTCGGCTCGCTGCGCCGGAGGATGACGGTGCCTGACTTCTCGATATAACGGACCCTGTAATAACGGGTCGTGACAAAGGCGTCGGCTCCCTCGTCGGTCACGACCGGGGCTGCTGGCTGGGCCAAGCCCGTGCGGCGGAAGACGCCCATACGGTCCACGACATGGAGACGGTCCACTCCACTGGCGTAGGCAATGAACAGCTTGCCGTCCAACTGCTGCGAGCGGATCTGGAAGATGTCGGGGATCAGGCCCAAGATCGGGTCCTTCGGGGTCACCGCCGTCCAGACGCCCTGGTACTGGCTCGCCACGACGCCGAAGTCATCGGGCACGTCGAATGCAATCAGCCACTTCTCCGGGTTGTTGATGTCATTGTTCGGGAACCGCTCGGCGCCGTGGACGATGATGTCCTGCGCCGTGAGTCCCGAGCCGGTCAGGTCATACGGGACGCAGCCCAGGCGGCGTTCTCCCAGGGCCGAGTAGTAGAACTCGACATTGGTGGCCGACTGGCACTGATCGTCCTCCAGCAGATGAGGCAGATCGGTATCGTTCTGGCCTCCTCGGAGCGACTGGATGACCAGATCCCCAGGCATTAGATGCCGATCCAGCCGCCCACGCGGCTCACTTCGATCGACCGGGCGGTTCCACCCGCGCCACTCACGTTGAAGGCGTAGGCAAAGATGTACGGGTTAGACGTGTCGGTCGGGACATTCGTCGTCGAGCACGTCTCAGCCGCGTTATTGACGCTGAAGCAGACCTGACCCGTTGCCTGGGTGTAGCGGATGCGGAGGGTATAGGCCGTATTGGCCACCGCCGCCGCCACCGAGGAGGTGGTGTTGGTCGTCGTGTTGTCGCGGGCCAGAAAGTCCCATTGTCCGGCGTTGGCCACCGAGGACATGCGGAACATCAGGGCTCGGCCGGTGATGGAGTCCGAATTGGTCGGGTCTGCTGTCGTCACGCCGATGAACAGCCGTGTGTCGGCAATGGAGGTCTGGTCCGTCCGGACGCGGAACGTGACATCGAAGTTGTAGAGGCTCCACTGGAACCGGGAAGACGAGAAGTTGGCATCGAACATGCCACCCGAGCCACCGCCGGAGGTGGAGGAGGTGAACACATGATAGACCGCGTCGGATGCCCGGTGCTGGGACTGGGACGCCGTGGCTCCCAAGGGCGACATATTGATGCTGTTGCCGGTGAGGGCGATGTTGTCTCCGGTCAGGGCCGTGTTCGGCGGTGACTCGTGCCAGGAGAACTGCTCGACCGTCGTGGCCCCGGCCTCGGACGGGTTGCCATACTCCATGACCCGGTACCAGCCTCCGGTGCTGCTGGAGCAGCCATCGCACTTGCGCCAGAGGATCCCGTTGGTCGTGTCTCGGCAGGTTTGACCGCCAACACCTGTGACTGCGCCTTGGCAGATGCCCGCGTTGGTGAAGTCGGCTCCGCCACCGGCGGGGGTGGACCAGTTGCCGGTGCCGTCCATGAAGTGGGTGGCCGTGTTGTCGAGCTTCTTGAGGAAGCCATGCTGGCTGGTGGCGCTATTGGCCGTCGCGACGTCGGTCAGGCTCAGACCGGCCTCAGGAAGGCCCGTGGCGTTCGTCAGGACGCCCGAGATGGGGGTTCCGAGGGCTGGACCCGTCATCGTCGGAGAGGTCAGCGCAGGGGTCGTCAGGGTGGCTCCTGAGGCCAGTACGACGTTGCCGCTGCCCGTGACCTGACCCCCGATCGCGGTGCCCAGCCCCGCTGCCGTGTTGACGACGCTCTGGACGCCCGTGGCCGTCGTGTTCTTGACGAGGCCCGTCGCCAAGGCACTCATGTCCTGGGCATTAGGGGCACTGGCGTCAGACGTCTGGACGAGGAACTTGACGTTGGAGATGGCCCCAGCCGAAGCCACGGCAAGCGCCTGAGTCGTCTTGGCGACGATACGGACCTGGACGGAGCCCAGAGACAGGGCACTGGCGCGGACACGGAACGTGAGGGTGCCGGTACCGAACCAGATGCCCGTGCCCGTCGTGTTCGTCACCGCCAAGGTGCCGTTGGAGGGCGTCATCAGCACGGGAGACCAGACCGTGTGGTCCGAGGAGGTCTCGAACTGCAACGTACCGGTATAGGTGCCGGAGACCTGGACGCTCACGGACGGAAGGGCCGATATCTCGGTCACGAGACAGGCCGTCGTCGTCAGGTTGCACGTGCCCGTGTCGGTGGACGTCAAGGTGACCGTGCCCGAGTCGATCATCGCGGGCATGAGGCCTTGGCCGGAGACGACTCGGCCGAGTCCCAGGAGTCCTATGAGGATCAAGCCTATGCGGAGGCATCGTCGCATGATTACACCATCAGTCGTGTGACCAGGGCGTCGTTGGACGTCTTGCCCTGGTAAATCTCGCGGTAGGCCGACATGGCGATGAAGTACCGCAGCTCACTCAGCCGTCGCTCGAACATGGCCTCGGCCTCGTCGGCCAGGCTCTCCATCCCCATCTTGCGGAGTTCGACGGCCTTGGCCCCATACACGAGGATGTCGTGGTAGACCTGCGGGAACGCGGGCACGTCGGTAGCTCCGAGAGTGGCCGCATCCACCAAGGCGTCGGCCGACAGCGTATAGATGCTGGCTGGGACGCAGTCGAGGAAGATGGTCACAAACGTCGGCCCCATCGTCGAGACCGCGTACTTCTGTGGCGGGTCGCTCGACAGGACGGCGTTGCGGAGTTCGTCGAAGCTGACCTCGATGAGCGTGATGCCCTGGGCATTGAAGACCGACAGGAGCTTCTGGGCGTTGTAGAAGGTCACGTACCGGTAGCCGATGACGCTGTTGGCCGTCACCACGCCTCGGCTGGACGTGGCCAGACCCACCGTGCCCAGGAGCCAGTTGTAACGTTCGTTGACGTCGTCCGCGATGCGAGCCAAGGCCGCTGGACTCGTCAGGTTGAGCCGCTGGGCGACCTCAGTCACTATCTGGTCGCGAGTCATACGAGTCCTTTCTGCCGCAGCGCATCATAGCGGGACAGGATGGCATTCGGGTAGTCCCGATCCATCAGGTCCGTCCGGTAGTGCATGTCCGGGATCGACACCGCCTCGCGCTCCATCGCCTCCAGGCCGGCCCTCAGCGCCGCCTCGGGCGTATTGCCGGTCTGGACGAGGACGCCCACCTCCGAGCTGTAGCCCGTCAGGAGGAACACGTCGTGGTCCATGTAGCCGTCGAAGGGGTAGTACAGGTCCCAGACGTCCGGGTCCACGTGGACCGGCAGACCCTCCCGTGGATGGTCGAGGAAGATGGTCAGGGACGAGGCGAAGGCCTGCGTGAAGCGGCCCGCCATGCCCTCGGTCTTCCCGTCCGCCAGATCGGCCACCAGATCGGCCACTGAGCCCTGTAAGAGGCCCAGGAGCAAGGAGATGTGAGCATTGTACCCGAAGCGGTTGCACACTTCGAGGAAGCGGTAGCTCCCGTCCGGGAGGAGGATGACGTTGACGTCCGCAAAGCCGGTGTAGGCCTCGGCCTTGTAGAAGGCCCCCATCTTCCCGATCGTCTGCTTCACCACGGGAGCGTCCACCGGCACGGGAAAGATCACGTCCCCGGCGCAGCCCGACATCTCCCCGAGGTCCCCGACGTTCTTCCGCTTGGCCTCCAGGCCGATGCAGGCGAAGTAGGGCTCCCCCTGGTCGAGCCACACCTCCACGTTCAGCTCGATGCCGTGGACCCGCTCCTGGAGGACGTAGGTCCCTGGCTCCTGCTTCATGTAGCAGAGGTAGTTGTAGGTCTCCCGATTGGCGTCGGCGTCATCCTCCCGGACGGGCACAAACGTCATGTAGTTGAGATTGCTGTCGTCCGGCTTGAAGACGTAGGCGGTGTCGGCGTGGTCGTCGAGGAAGGTCAAGCCCGCCTCACGGTCACTGAACTCGTGCGTCTCCGGTGGCTTCAGGCCGGCCTTGGCCGCCACGTCCACGGCGTACTGGCGGTCGTGTTCCAGCTTCTCGGCCAGCTTGCCAGTCCCCCACACCCGCTGGCCAGCCTTACGGAGCCCATCAGCCATATCTGGGAAGTGATTCTCCGCAAAGAGCCAGTAGGTGTTGGAGGAACGCATGGAGGCTGAGGCCCGGTCCAGATCGACCACGTCGATCCAGTCCTCGGCCACCGCCTCGAACTGCCGCTTATCCTCAGGAGTCTTCTCCGGGTTCTTGACCGCCAGGACCACCTGCTCCCCCTCGTCCTTGAGGGCCTTGGCCCAACCGAGGCCGCTGAAGTCCTTGGTGACGACGACGAAGCGGCGTCGCTTGGCGTCTGATGCCGGGAGAGGCCGCTCGGAGTCAGACCCCGCCTTGGCCCGTGCGTGGGCCTCCTGGATGGCCTTGGTTTCGGAGTAACCCTGTTGTCGGAGGGTGCGGATGTTCTCCGCAACGATGGCGGACGAGGAGCCGGGGAGCAGCCGTGTCACAGGCCACTCCGCTACGGCATCCGCTTGATGGCGACGTTCTCTCGGCTGTCCAGCGTCATCTTGATGGCCAACTTGTAGGCCATATCCTCTGGATAGCCCTGCTTTCGGAGTGCCGCCGCGTTCGCCATGATGATGTTGTGGGTCTCGCCCTGGAAAAGGGGGATGTCCTGCTTGTAGAAGGCCCCCTTGTGTGACTCAGGGACTCCCTTGGACGGCGAAGCGGTGGTGGCGGGCTTCGGAGTCGCAGACGGATCGGGCTCCCCACTGACCGTCGCGGGGCCACCGATGAGGGCCTTCTTCCACCGCGCGATGATGTCTCCCCAGGAGTCAGGCATAGGACACCTACCGACGACGCATCTGGCCCAGGACGATCTGGAGGGCCTGGGCCTCGGGGATTCCCTGCGCCCGGAGCTTCTGGACCATCATGCTGATGGCCGATCCGGCGCCTCCAGGGGCCGCTGAGGGCATGACCGATGCCGTCAGAGGCATGGACCCGCCCGGAGCCATCGCTGTCGGCCCTGGGGGCGGTGGGGCCGGCGGAGGCGGTGGTGCCATTGCTCCCTGCTTCATCGGCCCAGAGATCCGATCGGCGGCCATACCCGATACCGGAGCAGCCGGCGGAGCATCCATCATGCCCATGTCGGCCCCTGGACGAGGTGCGTCGGTTGGCGGGATCGACGGAGGCAGCGGTGTGGGCGGTGCAGGTGCCACCGCAGGCGCCACACCCATCGTCCCCGCGCCCATCCCACCCTGGCGGCGCTTCATTGCCTGCTGCCGCATCAGTTCGTCGATGATACTGGGCATGATCGGACTCCTAGGCCGAGGCGGACGTGCGAGCCCGGATCCGCGCCCGTGTCTCACGGATGGCGGCTTCCTGCTCGGCGGCCTCGGCGTCTTCGAGCTTCTGTTCGGCCACGATCTGGCGGAGCATGTCGGCAAAGTTGCGGACGTAGCCCTTGAGTTCCAACTGCGAGTCGGGCGTCGAGACGTTGAAACGGATCTCGACGGCTTCCTCGGACCCATCGGTGCGGACAATGACCTCGACGAGGCGCCGCGTGCCCTCATCACCGATGTACCGTCCACTGTGGGTGATCTGGTTGAGGAGCGCGATCTCGTCGTCAGTCAGGGTCGTCGGGTTGCACCAGACGCCGTTCTGCCACGTCTGCCGGCGCAGGACCGGAGTGTCCTTCTGCGGCTTCGGGTGGAACGGGGAATGACCCCGGAGGCGGTATTCGCCCGCTGTGACCTTGCGACGGTTCGTCGAATTGATACCCTGGGCCACGGCCTTGCCGATGACCTCGCCCAGCGTGTCGGGATCGTAGCCCTTGAGGCCACCGTCGCCTCGGAGGGCACGAATGATCTCCGCGACACCCTTGGCGTCGAATGTAGCCCCAGCGGGTACGAGGCCCGGAGCCGCATCGTTGCCGATGGCCTCGGGATCGTCCGGGAGCTGAACGTCTGTGACAGGGTCTTCTACGGGTGCGTCGTTCTTGCGCTTGGCCATGTGATTCACCTTGTCCGCAGGAGCGGAGTGCGCGGCCCGGTTATTTGGACTCAGGCCCGCTGAAGAGGGGCGACATGCCCCTACACTCGATAGACCGCCACGATGTTCTGGGCGGTGGTGCCGGCCGCATTGAGCGTCACGGCATGGATCGGCAGATAGGTCCCCGAGGGCACGGACTTGAAGATGGCGGTCTTGCCGTCGGTGCCCGTCAAGGAGACGTCGCCGCTGGTGCCAATGAACAGGGCCTCGGCGTGGTGTCCGCCGATCTGGAGCCGGATCGGCTGCATGTCGTCAGGCACCACGGCCTGATACGAGTTGGGGTTGCCCCCATGCGCCTTCGGCTGAAAGTAGGCCATTTACAACTCGATCGCCGTCAGGTCCAAGTTCTGCAACTGGACGTTGCCGGCGCTGGACTTGGCCGCGATGTCGAGCCAGACCGCCACAGACGCTCCCGTGGCGCCCAGGGAGTTGACCCCTGGGACCGCGAGGCCTGTGACGAAGGCAATCAGGCTGAAGGTGCTCGTCAGGACGCCGGTCAGGGAGACCCAAGCGACCTGGGCGCCTACCTGCGTGCCGGTGACCGCCGCTGCGTTGGCCGGGGCCGAGCCGGTCCCGAAGCTCAACTGCACGGTGGCGGTCTGAGCCGTGGCGTTCTCGACGAGGTCCCCGACCGCCAAGAGCAGAATACGACCGGTGATCAGGGGCGTAATCGTCCAGGCCGTCGCCCCTGCGACCCCCAGACCATTCATCTGGTAGGTGGCCGAGGCGATGGCGGCCGGGTTGCCCGGGTTGACGTGAACGAAGGTCGGCGCGGGTGAGTACGGCACGATTACTTCTCGACGTAACCGACTTCGACCTCGAACGTGATGCCCTGGGTAAACGTGCCTGACCAGACGTGCAGGAGGTACGTGTTCTGCGGAGCAATCACGATCGGCGCCTTGCACTTGATGAAGTGGACGGCCGTGGCGATCTGCTGCGTGGCGGCCGACATCGGCTCCCCGTACTGGAACTCGTAGATGTCGCCCACGACGTCGGTGGCGCCCTGACGGAAGAAGTCATTGCCGAGCAGACGCCGCTGTGAGGACGCCGCTGAGGCGGTGATGGCGCCGGTGGTGCCGGAGACCGCCGACTTGGTCGTGAAGGCCGAGTTGACGTTGTTGGTCGTCAGGTTGGTGCCACCTGAGCTGACGCGGTTGCCGACGTCCATCGCGTGGGTGAAGTTCTTGGTTGCTGCGCCGCCACCGACGACTGTGCTCGACAGTCGGACGTAGAGGAGGTAGACGTTGAGCAGGCCCGCGTTGAACAGCGTCAACATGGGCTTGGTCTCGTCGAACGTGGTCGGGTTGCCGGTGACCACGCCGGTACCCGCCGTGGGCGTCACGGCCACGTAGTAGTTGCCGAGGTCCGAGGCCTGGGTGTCGCGACCCGTGATCGGGCTGACGACCGGCTGAGTGGTGGACACAAGTGACATGATCGTCTCCCTTTACGCGAACGGTGTGGCAATGGTGGAGCCCGAACCGCACTCAACCGTGCCGGTGCAAGCCCACTGTGTCGTGGTAATGCACTGGAACAACAGGAATGACCCGATGAGACCGCCAGTGGCATTGGTGGACGCGGAATTCATCTGCACCTTGACGTGGCTCGTGCCGTTCCCGCTGAAGTACTTCGGGCCGGGGTTGGCACCGGGCGTGGTGGCCTCGGTGGCCAGGTCCAGGGTGCCAAGCACGAAGGTCGTGCCCGCATCCGTCTGGATGATGTGGCTGTTCGAGGTCACGGTGACGGTCACGATGAACTCGAACCACAGGCCTACAATCGGCGCCGGCAGGGTCACGGTCACGCCGGAGGCGGCGTTGAGCAGGACGACTGAGCCCGACTGGGAGGCTGTGAGGACCTGAGTGGCCGCCGAGGGCGCGATGACGTTGGCCAGACCAGAGACGGGAATTGACGCCCCCGCTCCACTGTTCATGACGAGCTGGTTGCTGACGACGCCGAGGCCCGCTGCCTTGTTCTTGTTCTTGATGCCCGTGACGGACGAGAACTTCTTGATGTGGGTCGCGATGACGAACGGAATCTTGATGTTGAACGCCATGTGAGTCTCCTCGACTCGTGAACCGGCCTAGTAGGCGGGACCAGCCAGTGGCCAGTCCCGCCCCATACCGAGTTCCAAAGAGTCCGGGGCCTTAGATCGTGGCCGATCCGAACTCGTACGGGTAGACGATGAACGCCGTCCCCACGTTGGCCGCCGAAGCGCCAACTGCCACCGCACCGAAGATGTTCTTCGTGGTGACCGGTCCCGTCTGGACACGACCCGTGGCCGATCCAGCCGAGAGTGACTTGCCGTCCGCCGCAGCGTCCGTGGCGATGGCTGTGTTGGTTGGTGTCAGACCGAAAATCTGGAACCACCCGAAGCACAGGGCCACGCAGGCCGACATCGCCACCGCACAGGAGCCCATGCTCGCAGTGGTTACCAGCCGAACCGCGATCCACGGGCTTGCCGCCGTCGCGTTGTTGTACTGCACCCAGTCTCCCGCCGCGCAGGAGGCCACGCCGGACAGGTAGATGTACTCGTTGCCGTTGTCGTCGAAGACGCGGGTGCCGAGGGCGTTGCGCTGTCCCAGTCCATTGGACGTCGAGACAGAGGTCGGGCCGTCAATGTCGGTCAGAGCACCCGACGTCCCGAGGGGATGTCCAACTTTGTTTCCAGCAGCCATGATCGTGTCCCTTTCAGTCCACCCGGATTAGAGGTGGTTGCACCCGAGGCGTGACTTGTTGTTGGTGATCGACTGCAACGCCGAGTAAATCTTGCAGTTGTAGCCGTTGGCGTTCTGCAGTTCCTGGGTCTCGCCACGGTTCCGGAAGTACTCCTTGCTCACGACGAGCTGGAAGTTCTTCGGGTTGAGGAAGAACTGGGTCGTGGAGGCGTACTGGCTGAACACGTAGCGCGACGTCTTGAAGCCCAGGACCTTGAAGCCGGCCTTGAGTTCGTCGCTGTCCACGTACCGCTGGTTCGTCTGCTGTGTGCCCTCGAAGAGGGACTGGGTCGGCGCGTCACTGACGATGAGCGTCGGCATCAGCTTTGAGCCCGAGCCCTTCGCGCACTGATCCCACGTGGTCGTCATGCCGGCTTCGATGTCGGTGTCGTCCACGTACGTGTTGGTCTGGTTGCGCCAGAACGTGTTGACGGCCGAGTCAATGCCGCCGTCCGAGCCCTGACCGGAGGTCGGGACGTGGGTGAGGAGGCCGAGGAAGCCGTTGGTCGAGGTCTGGAAAATCTGCTGTTCGAGGATGTCGTCGTGCGACTCGATGCCGTTCTCCAGGAGCGACTTGACCAGGGCGATCTTCTGATTCTCGGTCGGGTTCTGCACCTCGTCCTTCTTGGACCAGGTGATCGGGACCGCCACTTCCGCGATGGCGTACACGGCGGAGGTGATGACTTCGGTCTTGGCCAGCGAGAGCTGCTGGAGGTCGGTAGCCTGGATGACGGTGCCGGGGTTGCGCTGGAAGTCCAGCGGGGCCTCAATCTGCTGCCCCAGGGACGTGCGGACGATCGCGCCCTGACGTTCGAGTTCGCGGAGGAACGCGGACTCGGCCCACTGATTGGCCGCTTTCCGCATCTCGGCGAGGACGGCGGGGTATGAGACCGCCAGAATCTGTCCTACGGTGAGAGCCATGACATTACCTTTCGCAAACGAGAAGGTTGCGACTCAGTAACGCCGAGTGCGAGGCGAGGTCAGGAGACGATCCTGACGGTGGCGGGCTGATGACGCTCAGCGAGCGAGGCGAGGGTCTTGCACTGGATGACGGACCAGCGGCCGATCTGCACTCACTCTACGCGCGGGGACGATGTCCTGTCAAGTGGGCACCGTCCCCGGCAGAGGACTCTCTAGCGGAATGGCGCGATGGCTTCCTTGATGGCGTCAGTCAGGTCACGCGGTCCGTGGGACTCACGGGACTCAGATTTGGCAGCCACGGGCGCGGACTGGGCTGCCGCTGCGGGGCGGGCCTTGAGTTCGGCCAGCACCTCGGCCCGGATGGACGTCCGCTCGGCCGACACCTTCGGCAGGAGCACCTTGGCTACCAGGGCCTCGAAGTTGGCACGAGGGTTGGCCTGCATGGCCGCATGGATCTCCTGCTCGTTCTTCGTGAACAGGTCACCCCAGGTTTCCTTGACCGCCGCGATGCGGGCACGGGCCGCTGGGCGCTCGGCCTCAAGGGCCTGCCGACCCTCGAACTCCCGGACGACCGGGCCGAAGCGGCTGTTCATCTCCTTTTCCCACTTGGCGTTGACTCGGCGTTCGACCTGCCGGCCATTCCACTCCAGGAGCTTCATGTGCTGCTGCGGGCTGTAGCCGGTCGAGCCGTCCGGGAACTGGGCATCCGGCTGGGGCATCGGGTCCGCCTGCTCGGGCGGGATCGGCGCAGGCACAGGAGCCGCTGGGGCCAAGAACTGCTGGTAGGCCGGATTGGCCCGAGCGAGGAGTTCCATGTACTGCCGAGGGTTGGACGTCGCCAAGGCGTCGAGGTCCGCGAGGAGCTTGGCCCGCTCCTGGGCGGCTGACAATTCTGCCTGCATCTTCTTCCGCTCGACCTCGTTGGCCTCCCGATTCTTCGTCCAGGACTTGGCCACCATCTCCTTCAGTCGTGAGTGAGGCACACGACTCTCACGCCCACGTTGGTCCTTGGGCGTGATGCCCATGTCCATGAGGGCCTGATCGACCTCATCGGGAGCAGGAGCCGTCGCAGGCTCCGCCGGGGGTGCGCCCGAGGGAGAGGCCGCTGCGGGCGTACCGTCCGCTGTGGAGCCTCCGTCGTCGCCGGAAGGGGTACTGGAGGGTTCGGTGGCTGCGGACGTGTCTGGGGCCGAATCCTCGGCTCCCAGGGTCACTCCGGCATCGGTCAGGGACTTCTCAATGACACTCGTGGTATCGACGGGCATGGAGGGCTCCTAGTTAGATCCAGCGGGACGTATGGACGGATCGGTCACCACCCTTGGTGCCGATGTGCTGAACGTACGGTTCAAGGCCACGCTCACGGGCCACGCGGCGCATCTCGGACTTGGAACGGTAGTGACGCGGGGTGCCGTCCTCGTTGCAGATCCCGTGTTTGACCCAGACGTCGCACTCGTCGGGGATGGCCTTGCGGCCGTTCGGGAGGAGGACGCGCTGGGTCGGCTGACCGCACTCACAGGCATGGGCGGGCGCCGTGATCGGCTCCCAGCAGTCGATGTAGAGTTTCTCACACGAGCCACATTTCCGGTCGTAATAGGGCATTATCGGGGTCCTCCGACATCGGCCTGACGCTTGGCAATCTTCTGCTGGAGCTGCCAGTCCTCGTTAGCCTTGGCATCCCCAGGATGTGGCTGTTGGCCCTGCTGCGGTTGCTGCGGGGGCTGGACCGCCCCCTGCATCGTGACGAGGAGCTGCTTGGCCGCCTCGATCTCCTGCTCGTTGGGTGCCTGCTTCGACCTGATGAGGAAGGCCAGCAGTAGCGGGTTCAACAGGTCTTCCTTGCCCTTGATGCTCAAGCTGGCCTTGGCGGGCTCAGGCTCGGGCGGCTTGGGCTGCACGACCACCTCAGTCGGGTCCACGCCGCTCAGTTCCGCGATCTCGGTGATGACCGGCATCACGTTGACGAAGCCGGACTTAGCCGTCATGTTGATGAACTGCATGAGGCGTTGAATGCGGGTCTGGCTGTCCAGCATGATGGTCGAGTCGGGGCGGATCTTGAACACCAGGTCATGGAGGACCTGTTTGCGGTTCCAGACCTGTTCCATTCCCTGACGCTCCTGCTCGGTCAGGATGGGCCAGTCGGAATAGAGGACCATGAGGCCCGACATGACCTCCGCGATGCCGAGGAAGAACATGGCCACCCGGTAGCGTTCCTGCCCGATGCGGGTGGCAAAGTTGGCTTGGGAGGTCTGCACCTCGCCCTTGGTGGCCTTCTCGCCGCCTGGGATGACGCCCATCTGGCGGCTGTCGATCTGCCAGGTATGCTCCAGGTCAGCCATGCACTGCCGATCGAACGTCAGGTCCTCAGACGGGTAGCTGGCGCGGGCAATCTCTCCGATGGAGCGGGAGCCATCGCCGTTGGTCGGAATAATGCCCTGGAACGTGCCCCGCATGAGCTGGTCCTGGACCGTGAAGTCAATGCGGTTCACGTCGTACCAGCGGAGCGGGAGGGACCGCTGCCGGTTCTGGAACATCTGCTGCCGGGACCGTCGCAGATCGTTGACCTGGGGGCGTCCGGCACTGGAGTCCGAGGGCGGAACGGGGTTGTCACTGACGTAGGTCAGTGTCAGGATGCGGATCGGCGGCTTGCAGGAGCCCACATACTTCCGGGACTGCTGGTCGTACTGCTGCCCCTTCCACGGCTCATGAATCGCGGGCTTGTCGAGGCCCTTGACGAACACCATGCGCCAGATGGCCTTGAAGGACTTCTCGGCCGGGTCCACCCGATACCGCCAGTAGTAAATCTCGTCGAATTTGACGATCTTGAGGCTTGTGAGACCCTCTTTCTCGGGCTGACTGCGGAGATCGTCGGTGTAGGCCACGTCGTCGCCGCCCAGGACCTTGTCCTTGTCAGCGTCGGAGAGGTTGAACTCGGACTTGGCCTCGGCCCAGGACATGCGGCCGGTGCGGCCGATCCAGTCGGCGTCGTCGAAGCAGGAGCCGGTGAACTCCGAGGGCCATAAGAGGTCCACCGGGCTGATGCGGGTGGCCGAGAACTTGTCGCTGATCGGCATCGGCACCGTAGCGGTCTGAATCTGCCCCGCCTGCATCATCGTCGGTACCTGTGCTTGGGGCATCAGGGCCGTATCCTGCTGTGGGACCTGCCGATCCTCGAAGCGGGCAGAATACGTGACGATCACGGCTCCTATTCCCGCTGCGTTGACAACGTCGTTGAGGGCCTCCTCCATCGCCGCGCTGACGTTGGCCCGCTTCTCCCCCATCTCGTAGTTCAGGGACTTACTGAAGGGCGGGATTGCCGCCGCGTACTGCTTGTTCTCATGCGTTAGCTGCACCTGGGGCATCTGGCTGTACAGATTCGCGATCTTCGTCTTCGTCAGCCACCAGTCGGGGTTGATTTCCGTCTTGACCTCGTCCTCGGTCCCGACCCCGCCGATGGACTGGGAGGCCACCATGCCGAGGCGCAGCTCAACATTGCGCTTCCACTCGGAGTGGTACTGCTTCCGGTTCCGCTTGGCCGTCTCGATGCGGCCGTGGAAGGTCTTGATGACCTCCTCGGGATCGATCGGCTCGGGAGGCGTAAACGTCTGCTCCGGTTGATGCGTCGAGGGTTCGGTCGGGGCGGAGGTGGCGTCGGGTGTGTAGTCGGCCATTGGCTTATCCGGTAACGAGGAGCGACGATCGCTGACGTTTCGGCCTCATCCACTGCGGAACAGCATTCAGGTCACGTCGCTGGGCGGGCGAGGCCTGCCCCATGCAGAAGTAGGCCAAGGCCACGACCCAGTGATCGTCACCGTTCGCGATGCGAGACGGGTGACTCGGGTCAATCCTCAGCAGGGGCAGGGTCTTGATGAGGTTCGGGCAGCCGTAGGGACCCATTGGAGCCAGGATCCCGAGCTGCGGATGAGGGACCTTGGACTCCCCTCCCTCCGTGATGACGGTGTTGAGGTAGTTGTGGATGGCATAGCCGTACAGGTCGCGGTTGTTGACCGAGGGGCGGAGCGGGACACCGTTGATCTCGAACAGCTCCCCGATGGAATAGGCCCCTTTGCCGTCCACGACGAGCATGGAGGGGTCGCAGAAGGTGTCCACGATGTTGAGGTGGGCCGACTCCCGCTTGATGTCCTTGGCGACGTCGGCCGCGAGGGTCTCGCGCCACGTCCGCTCCTTGAACACGAGGGATCGGCCGTTCGGGAGGACCGCGATCCACAAGCAGACCGCTGGGTCAGGGGAGTATCCCCAGTCAATGGCCCGATAGATGGCCACCCAGGGCTGGGAGATGCACGGGAGGCCGTCGATTCGGGGCATCTCGGTCACCACATGCCAGGGCTCCCCGTCCTTGAAGGGCCTGAAGTCGGTGAAGTAGGCCCCCTCCACGACCCATTCGCCCTCTAGCCAGGCCTTGCGGACATGGGCCGGCAGATTCTTCAGCCGCTTGGTGTACTGCTCGAAGTCGAGGTACTTGTTGTCGGCAATGGACGTCGTGATGACGCCCCACTCCTCCGGCCGGTACTCCTCGTTTTCCTCCAGGGGGACGTTCTTGTCCAGGAAGTACTGGCGGACGAAGTCGGCGCCGACCCCGAGGGGGTTGGTCCCGCCTCGGAGCATGCCAATGCGGCCCGAATCCTTGGGCACGCGGACACAGGCCGCCATCTTGAGGATCAGCTCACCAGGGAAGGTCGTAATCTCGTCGGCCACGACCATGTCGTACTCGGCCGAGAGGTATTTCATGGCATCCGCCGGGGTGTCGCAGTGCCCGTACCAGCCGAGGGAGCCGTTCGGGTAGCGAGCCACCGAGTCGGTGATGTGGAAGTCGCCACCGAGGCGGTGCATCTCCTGACCGACGAAGACGAGGTGGGACTTCTTCAGCTCCGGCATCGTCCGCCGCATGATGAGGTAACGGTAGCCGGGGACCGACATCGCCTTCATGTGGGCGTCCATCCGCTCGCAGAGGCTCTTGCCGGTGCCTCGGGGGCCGACCATGATGAGGTTCGGTAGGACGGACTCGTGGTACCGCCGCTGATGGGGCTGGGCCGTGTAAATCTCGTCGATCGTCCCGTCCGGACGCCTAATTGCCAGATCCGCCATTGGACTCAGGCTCGGGGAGGGCTGGAGTTTCGACGATAGGGGCTCCGATGCCGCCCAGTTTGATGCCAATGAGGACCCGGGAGCCACTGTCGGAGGGCTTGACCTCCCGATCGATGATCCGCACGTCGCCCTCGCCGATGTTCTTCATGGCCCACTGCGCGGCCTCGGCGGCCACTTTGAAGTCACCGGAGGCCATTGCGCCGATCGTCGCCATTCGGTGGGTCTCGACGTACAATTTGGCATCGGAGGCCAAGGACTCACGGGCCTCCTGGATGATGGCCTTCACGGTGCCGACTGGGCGTCGGAGCAGCTCGGAGAGGGCCTGGACCTGACCCGCTCGCAGCTCGCTGGGGGAGTCCTTGACGAAGGCTGCCACGGTGGCCCGTTCGGCGTTGGTCAGGCCGCCGGCACGGTAGATCGGACGACCACGCTTCCGTTTGACCTGGGCTGTGTCCCCTGTGGGGGTCGAGGTGGCCTCTGGGGCGGACACGGCGGAGGCCCCTGCAATGCCCGTGCCACCAGGATCGATCCTTGCATGGCCGTCCGATGTGGAAATCATCTCAGACCCCGCTCGGTATCGGGACATTCCGGTGTCCTTCGTGGATGTCATGTTCGTCGGTCGGGAGAGTCAGACGCTGACCGTGCATCCCGACTCAACCATCGTGATCGATGCCAAGCTCCTCGTCATCGATGGCCCGGGCGGCACCATCACCTGCCGACTCGAACACGTGCTCTGGTACCAGATCCGCAAGGGGACGATGAAGGTGCCTGTGGAACCGCCTCCGATCGTGCCGGATCCCGGTCAAGACCCTAGTATGGCATAATCTTTGCACTGGGCGTGGTAACAACCGTTCACCCGTCCTGTCCGTCGCGTCGCTCGCCGCACGAAGGGGTGTCCTGGGCTACCTCCTCCCAGGGCACCCCGCTTTCCTCTGAGGCCTCATGAGACTGAGCGTCCTCCTCGTGCTCGTTCCCCTCGTGATGGCCCTTGCCCAACAGGCTCCAACGCCGCCAGCGCCGCCTGAGGCGTATCCTGGACAGCATGTGCATCGTGAGCCTCCCCCGGGGTGGTATTGCTCGCCACAGGCCCGCCAGAAGGCTCACGAGTGTCACTGTAAACGTATGGTGGAGCGACTGGCTCCTGATCCTGAGAACGGCGTGGAAGGCGACCCTCCGAAGGAGCAGGACCCACTCTGTGAGTCGGTCCATGTGAGGGAGGACAACCAGTGCACCGTGTATTGTCATCCGCACCATTGCCTCTGTCCGGTAGCCTGTGATGGGGATCAAGCTCACCGTCCAGCCCAATAGGCCCATACGGCCTCTGAGGCACTATTTCTACCTCCTCGTCAGTACGGCCACGTTCGGCCGCTACCCGTTCTACGTCGTCTCCCTCTGCGCCGCCTGTAAGACCGGCCATTACCGCCTCTGCTGGACGAAGAAAGCCGCCGCTAAGTTCTTGACTGAGACCGCTTTGGCCCATGACTGCACCCTCGACGCCAACACCGTCAACTGAGCGGCCGTTCGTCCGCGTCATCCTCCTCTACGCCACCGGCCAGTACGCCCATGTGGCGGAGTTCGTCGGTAAGGTCCAACTCGTCGGTGAACCGGCGCCTCAGTTTCGGGTCTTTATCGACCGTGATCAGCGGGATGCGGACGTCGTCCTCGTGTGCCGCACGCCCCGCTGCCTCATCTACGAGGAGCTGGTACCCGAGGCGCTTGCGGACCCTGAAGGGGTGGCGCATACTGAGGCATGAAGCGCCTCGTCGTCCTCCTGGCGACGGTCCTCGTCGGCTGCGCGACCATCCTCGACACGGGGATGGGCCGCCGTGTCGCCCTCGTCGAACAACGGAACGGGCATGACTGTGCTATTGCCGCCCTGGCGATGGCCACCGACACCTCCTACGACCGCGTGGACGTGGCTCGCAAGCAACTGGGCATCGATGACTCGAATGGGCTGACGGCCTCCCAGGTGGTCCGTATTGCCGCCCTGATGCACCTCAGGCTCGATTACGCGACCGGTGAGCCCAACCCGGCCCAGGACGAGGGGATCGTGGTCGTCCAGGTCAACCCCGGCGACCTCAACTATGCCCATGCGGTGTATCTCTACCATGCCTACGTCTACGACCCGGCTGACACCTCCTCGCCGACGCCGTACGTGCTGGCCTACACCCACTGGTTCCGCGTGTACTACACCCTCCGCATCCTGGGACACATCTAAGGCCGTGCCGGTGCCGAGTCATAGGACTCTATAGACTCTGCCTCCTCTACAGAGTCATATGACTCTAAGTCCTGTGGTGCCAACTATTTGCGATGTCTCTAGACAGCTCTAGACAGGGGGGTAATTCGTGTGACCGTTGAGACGGGTGCCACTAAACCCGGTTCAGGTGCCGGGATCTGGGAACCCCGGGTTCCCGGTTTCGCGGATACCCCCTCCCCCTCTGTGATGCATGTTGGTCACGTGACCTAGTAGCGGTGGGCTGGACGCACACGAGGCCAGCACAGGGCCTGGCGCTGGCTCGGTGGACTCAGGCGAGGATACGGCGAAGGCGATATCTGCGGGGGACAGACGCAGAGGACACTGCGTCCACTTCAGGTAACAACCGAGACTAACTCATAGCAGGCGTGGGACTTACGAGGATTGTCGGCCGACCGACATCGGCGGGCGAGGCGTCAGCCGCTATCGCCTCGGAGCCCGCCTAACCCCTTGCGCGGCAAAGACATACGGCGCACGACACTGAGCACAGAGCAACTGGCGCACCACGCGCATGGCGGGTCTACCTCCGCTGGCGGGCACTAACCGGTGTGGCACCTGTAAGTCGTTGGCTTTGTTGAAGATAGCGAGGAACCAGATGTGCGGTCCTGTCACGTGGCACGATCGGCATTCGCGCATCTCGGTCAGTCGAGGCATAATCAATCCTTATCGACAACGGCAGCACGAGTAGTAGGACTCATAGGACGCCTAGGACTCTGTATGAGGCAGAGGACTAGGCATCCGCAGTAGAGTCCAGTTCGGTTCTGGCCTACAGGTACCAACGGTCCTCGCGGGTCGCGTAGCGATATAGGACCGCACAGAGGCCCGCGAGGATGCCGACGAAGACGGAGATGGCAGTAATGGGACTCATGAGTCCTCCTCAGCGGACAACGCCTCACAGTCGCGACGGAACGCCTTGAGTTCACGGGACGTTACGGCCGCATGGTTGACGAATCCTTGCTCGGTTTCCCACAGGATGATGGCCACCGTATCGGTGCTCTCCTCGTATCTGTCCCGATCCACATCGTCAAGATAGAAGACATCAAACGGTTGGTCACCAAGGTAGAGCGTTTCGTCTGAGCGGCCGTCTAGGACGTTCTCCCACAGTTCGCGCACGTACGCCGGTTCACCCTCAAACTTGCCCGGATCCTTGATAGTGTCGGTCGGCTGCATCGCGCTTACCTCCACACCGGATCAAGCACACCGTATGCCAATGGCCCCGCGCCAGTCTGCTGAGTCCTCAGCGTCCTATGACCCGACTGTCCACTATTTTTAGGTGACACTGAGGCCAGAAGTGGACGCACCGTCATGGGACGAGGCGGACTCTGTAGAGTCTGTAGAGTCCTCAGGCACTGGTCGGGACTGGTCTATGGGGACACTGGCATCGGACGTGCTTTGCATGAGACGGAGGGCAATCATGCGCTACACCGTACGTAAGTCCGTCGTTTGGCTGGTCGGCCATATCTGGCAGCCAGGGATTGGTCCCTGCAGTCAGATGCTGAGCCTGAGAGCCTACGACGTGGAGAACATCCGCGCCTACGGAGAGGGTTCCATCGACCGTGATGCGGTGGAGCACTGGTTGATGCTGAACTCAGGGGACTTCCGCGATGTCATAGACTTCTCGGCCTCGATTGAGGACGGGAACCGGACAATCGATATCCCGTGGGCCACTGAGGACGGAGAGATGGCCTATTCTGACTGCACGACAACCGAGGACTAATCGTCACAGGAGGAAAACGACATGATCGCCTACAACGGAAGCAGTGAACTCAAGGCTCGTATGCTCGATTTGGCCCGAGAGCACCGCGAGGCTGATCGACTGGTCAAAGGCACGTACTGGCGTGACGGGAAGGGCTGCGCGGTCGGGTGTACGTTGGAGTCGGCTCAGGAGATGGGACTCATCCCGCGTCACGCCGGACACGACTTCCACTCGCTGTACGAGGTCTTCGGCGTTCCTCGGGTCTTGGCTCGTCTGGAAGATGCCTTGTTCGAGTCCCTACCGGACGAGCTATCACAGGCATGGCCTGAGAGGTTTCTCCGGGCGATTCAGCCGGGCGCGGATCTGACGATGGTCGCGCCTCGGTTCCTCCACAACCTGTTGTCAGATCCGACTGGGGCAGTGCAGAGACAGGTTGTCACCTATCCCAAGATCGGTCCATCGGTACAGGCCGTGATTGGCCTGTACGCCCGATGGATCGATGGGTCTCAACCGACTACAACGGAGTGGGCCGGGGCAGCCAGGGCAGCCAGGGCGGCCGGATGGGCGGCCGGGGCGGCCGGGGCGGCCGGATGGGCGGCCGGGGCGGCCGGATGGGCGG
>JACXTT010000954.1_pt1 | contig 49403 bp, 39 predicted proteins | sample 9270951 | NCBI WGS metagenome assembly JACXTT01 (sample SAMN15532306, study PRJNA645909) | rock metagenome | isolation source: weathered quartz diorite | place: Puerto Rico | collected 2017-06-21 | reverse complement strand
GGGTTACGTTTGGGCTTGGGCGCGGCGGAGGCCCCGGGCCGTTTCGAACGAATTGATGCGTTTCCATCGCGGTGAGCAGATGACAAAACTGAGCGCCATCCTCGGCCGTCTCGTGCGGTTCAAGAAGGTGGACAACTTCGAGATCGCCCCGAAGTCCGGCAAGTAAGCAGGCTAAAGCAATGGACATCGATCAACAGACAGCCAGAATCAACCGGTTCATTCAGTGGTTGGACGGTTTCGGCGAGACTTCGCACGACCATCAAAGCTACTTTGCCAGCGATTGGGCCAGGGGCGCCAAAGCTCTTTATTACACCAAACCCTTGCTCGGCATGATGGCCGTCTCGCCGATGATTCTTTCAGAAGCATTTGTTCCATCGTTGCGGCCGCTGTTTTGGAAGCGCATGCGTTTTCCGATTGCCGACGCGCACTACGCGATGGGATTCGCCTATCTGGCGGACCTGCAGAAGAACGAAGCGCACCTCCGCCGCGCCATTCACTTTCTCGAGGTCCTGGAACAGACCCGATGCCCGGGTTTCAAACACCATGCCTGGGGCTACCCGTTCAACTGGGAGACGAGACGCGGCACGCTTCCCGAAGGTACGCCGATGATTACGACCCTTCCCTACGCGTATGAAGCCTTTCGCGCTGTCTGGGCCATCAACGGTGACCAGAAATGGAAGGATGTGATGCACTCGATCGCCCTCCACGGCTTCGAGGACTATCGTGACGATCCGGCTGGCGACAACGCCGCCACTTGCGCCTACACGCCCCGGCCAGACGATCCGGCCGGCGTCATCAACGCCAACGCCTATCGCGCCTTTCTGTTGATCTCGGCCGCCGCGGATTTCAGCGAAGACCGTTTTCGGGCGAAAGGCGAAAAGAACCTGAATTTCGTCCTGCAGAACCAGAACCAGGATGGTTCCTGGTATTACGCAACCGACGGCGAGCGTGACTTCGTCGACCATTTTCATACCTGCTTCGTATTGAAGGCGCTCGCCAAAATCGAGCTGCTGCAGCCTGAAAACATTGCTTTGCGAGAAGCGATTTCGCGAGGCGTGGATTATTATGTGCAGCACCTGTTCGACGAAAAGAGCATGCCGAAACCCTTCTCACGCCGGCCCCGAATGACGGTATACAAGCATGAGCTCTACGACTTTGCGGAATGCATCAACCTCGCCGCGCTGTTGAAGGGCAGAGACCGGCGCTTCGATGAAATTGCCAGCAAGGTGCTGGAACTGAACGGCTGGCAGAAGTCCGACGGATCGTTTCGCACCCGGCAACTGCTGGTTGGTTGGGATGACGTGCCAATGCACCGGTGGGCGCAAGCGCAGCTTTTCCGGGCCCTTTGCTTCACTTTGCGCGAGACTGCGAACACTGCGGCTCCCCGCTCGCCAGCCCAGGCACAGGAACAGTTGAACACGGCAAAGGTGGTCTGAGGTATGTGCGGCATTTGCGGACAATTCAATTTCGCGACCGGTGAGCCCGTGCTCCAAGAGCATTTGGAGCGCTTAGCCAGCACCATCCGGCACCGCGGACCGGACGACGAGGGATTCTACGTTGACAGGAACCTCGGGCTTGGCTTCCGTCGGCTCTCGATCATCGATCTCGGCGGGGGACATCAACCCATGTCCGACCCGGACGAAACCGTTTGGGTTGTATTCAATGGCGAAATCTACAACTACGAGGAGCTTCGAGCCGAGCTGAAGAGTTACGGGCACCGGTTCCGGACCGTTTCCGACACGGAGGTGATCGTCCACGGTTACAAGCAATGGGGCCAGGACGTACTGAATCACCTCAATGGAATGTTCGGCTTGGCGATCTGGGATGTCCGGTCGAGGCGGCTGACGGTGGCGCGCGATGCGTTCGGGATCAAGCAGATCTATTACAAGATCGAAAAGGGAAGTCTTTGTTTCGGCTCCGAAATCCGGCCCGTTCTCGCAGCGTCGGACGAGCGCCCCGATATCGACATCACTGCCCTGAATCTGTTTCTTCGTTACCGCTTTGCGCCTTCGCCTTACACGATGTACCAGGGAGTGCGCAAGCTCGCTGCGGGCACGCTGCTGACTTGCGAGAACGGGCAATGCACGGTGCGGCGCTGGTACAACTACAAGCCCGAGCCTTTCTCTCCGGCGAAGTCCACGCCGGAAGTCCAGGAAGAGCTCACCGAACTGTACCGCCGGGCGATGAAGCGGCATTTGCTGGCTGACGTACCCCTGGGATTGCTGCTGAGTGGCGGCATGGACTCGGCGCTTCTGCTCGCGCTGATGAACCTTTATGGCGACTCCTGGCGTACCTACACAGTCGGGTACGGATCCAGTTTCCGTGACGACGAAATGCTTGACGCCGCAGGCACCGCCGCGATGCTCAGGTCCAACCACGCGGAAACAACCCTCGATCAGGCTGGTTTCGGTAAGGCGCTGCCGAACATTGTCGGCTGCCTCGAAGAACCCATTGCCTCGTCGTCCATCGTGCCGATGTACTTTGTTTGCAAGCGAGCTCGCCAGGACGTGAAAGTCGCTCTGATGGGCCAAGGGCCCGATGAGCTGTTCGGCGGCTATCGCAGGCATCTGGGAGTCCGTTATGGCGAATACTGGCGGATGCTGCCGAAGACCCTGCGGCAACCCGTGGCCGCCGTTGTCAATGGCCTTCCGCGCAATGAGACTCTCAAGCGTGGCGTCTATTCACTCGAAATCCAGGAACGCCTGAGGCGTTACCAGCACGTCCTCTCACTGGCGCCGGCCGGAAAGATCGACGGCTTGTTCGCCGGCGGTCTTCTGACGCCCGAAACCGGGGACCGTATCCTCGATTGCTGGGAGGAGTTCGCGCCGCTTTCGGAGCACACAGATGAACTTGGCGGATTTCAATTCATGGAACTCCGTTCGACCCTGCCGGACGAGTTGCTGATGTACGCCGATAAGCTCTCGATGGCCCACGGCCTCGAAGTGAGGGTTCCCTACCTGGACCGCGACGTGGTCGAATACGTCGAGCGGCTTCCGGCTAACCTCAAAGTCCGCAACGGATCGCGGAAATGGCTGCACCGCAGGGTCAGCGAAAAGTTTCTACCCGCGGAGATCCTGAAGCGGAAGAAACGCGGCTTTGCAGTGAATGTCGTGGACGACTGGTTCCGCGACGCGATTGGCTCTCAGATGGACAGCAGTATGCGCGACAGCCAGTCGCTCATGTACCGCTATCTTTCGCCCAAAGGCGTACAGGAATTGTTGGACGGTCACCGCAGCGGCGCCGACGACAATCATAAGGTATTGTTCAGCCTGGTGGTGTTCGAGCAGTGGCTACGCAGTGGTTCGGTGGTTGGCGAGCAGGTGTCCGCCCGATGAGCATCCTGCAGGAAACTACCGGAGTGATTCTTGCCGGCGGATTCGGCACGCGTCTCCGGTCGGTTGTTCCAGACAAACCGAAAGTGATCGCCGAAGTTCGCGGGCGGCCATTCGTCACCTATCTGCTGGATCAATTGGCCGACGCTGGCATCCGGTCGGTTGTATTATGCACCGGCTACATGGCGGATCAGGTCGAGGCCTGCCTCGGCGCGAATTACCGTGGTATGACGCTGAGTTACTCGAAGGAAGATACGCCTCTGGGAACGGGTGGCGCCGTGCGGCTGGCTTTGTCAAAGATCGGGTCGCAAACCGCTTTAGTGTTGAATGGCGATTCCTTTTGCGCGGTTGAGCTGCTCGGATTCGCGGAGCAGCATCGCGAAACAGGAGCGCGAGCAACCCTTGCGCTATCGGCCACGGACGACACCCGCCGGTATGGGCGTGTCGATGTTGCCGAAAACGGCGAGATCACCGGGTTTGTGGAAAAGGCCGCAGTTGAGGGTCCAGGCTGGGTGAACGTCGGATTTTATCTGGTCGATCGGGAATTTCTGGAATCGATACCGCCCAATGCGATTCTGTCCCTCGAAAAAGAAGTCTTTCCCCTTTGGATCGGTCGTGGCCTCTACGGCTTCCGCAGCGATGGGGAACTGTGGGATATCGGCGTGCCGGACGCTTACGCGCGCGCCAACGCGGAATTCCTTACACAGTAAACGACTTAGACTTTGGGGACAATTGTTTTCCTCAACCTATCTAAAGGCTGAGCGGTATATCCGGCGGTGTGTCTGCTGGAATACGGGTCCGGGACCGATGTTACGAGAGGAGTGTAGCAAAGATGATGAACCGCGAGAGGGCGGAAGCGAAGGTCCGGTCCCACTTTCTGGAGAGCGCGGCAACCAAGAAGCTGACATCCGAAAATTGCGCAGACGCGATTCTGGCCGCCGCGGAACTGCTTGTCGAGCGGCTAGGGGCAGGCAACAAACTGCTTCTCTGCGGCAACGGCGGGAGCGCTGCCGACTGCCAGCACATGGCGGCCGAACTGGTAAGCCGGATGACTCGGGATATTGACCGCCCCGGCCTGCCGGTGCTTGCGCTGACCACAGATACATCTTTCCTTACGGCGTTTGCCAATGACTATGGATACGAGGGGGTGTTCGAGCGCCAGGTGATTGCCTTTGGACGGCCGGGTGACGTGCTACTCGGCATTAGCACGAGCGGGAATTCCGAGAACGTGATTCGGGCGGTTGAATCAGCCAGGGCCGCCAAGCTCAAAACCATTGTTCTGACCGGTTCCGGTGGCCGGTTGCCTCTGCTCGCGGACGTGTCCATTGCCGTCCCGAGCACCGACACGCAATATATCCAGGAAGCCCACTTGGCGATTGAACATCTTCTTTGCTACATGGTTGAGCACAGCTTGTTTGCGCCCAAAGCCGAGTGATCTTACATGCGATTTACAGGAACCGAAATAGCAGGAGTGAAAGTAATCGATCCGCAGCCACATGAAGACACACGCGGACGGTTCATGCGGGCTTGGTGTACCCGGGAATTCGCCGAACAAGGCATTGACTTTGTGCCCGTTCAGGCGAACATGGGGTTGAGCCTTCGAAAGGGGACGATCCGCGGAATGCACTATCAGGATACGACGGCCCTCGAAGCAAAGCTTGTTCGTTGCACCAGAGGGGCCATCTTCGACGTGGTCGTTGACTTCAGGCCAGGCTCCCCAACCTTTGGAAAATGGTGCGGCGCGGAGTTAAGTGCTGACAATGGCCGGATGCTGTACGTACCGGAACATTGCGCTCATGGTTGTCAAAGCCTCGAGGACGAATCGGAGATATACTACCTGACCTCAGCGTACTTTGTGGCGAACGCCGCGCATGGGGTTCGATTCAACGATCCGGCATTCGGCATCCAATGGCCGCTAGACGTTACGTTGGTGTCGGACCAGGATCGAAATTGGCCACTGATGGAACGGGAGGGATATTGACATATGTTTGTAGACGTTGCGCTTCGAGACCGGGAAGCAAAGGGCAAGCCGGTCAGGGTCGGAATGGTGGGCGCCGGTGCGACCGGTCGCGCAATCGCCCTGCAGTTGGGAACTCCCGCGCCCGGGATCCGCTTGGTGGCGATCGCAAATCGAACGGTGGAACATGGGGAACGGGCCTTCCGGGAAGGCGGCTTCGCCGGCTGGAAGCGAGCGAGCACGGCTTCTGAAGCCGAACAGGCGATCGATCTTGGCTCGCCTGTGTTGACCGATGATCCGTATGTTCTTACGGCCTGCGGTGCGATTGACCTGATCGTTGAGGTGACAGGTAGCGTTGGTCCCGGGGCTGCGGTCGCCCTGGACGCATTCCAGAATGGAAAGCACGTAGTCCTGGTCAATGCGGAACTCGATTCACTCCTAGGACCAATTCTGAAGGCAAAGGCCGATCGCGCCGGCGTTGTCGTAACGCACACCGATGGGGATGAACCCGGTGTGGCCATGACTCTGCTGCGCTACCTTCGATCGCTGGGCCTCCGCCCTGTAGCGGCGGGCAATATCAAGGGAATGGTCGACTACTATCGCAACCCGGATACGCAAAAGGCTTTTGCGGAGAAGAACGATCAGGACGCCAGGAAAGTGACATCGTTCGCCGACGCGACCAAGCTTTCGATGGAGGCGACCGTTCTCGCCAACGCAACCGGGTTTCACGTAGGGCGCCGCGGTATGTACGGCCCAGCCTGTGCCGAGGTTCGCGAGATGGCGAAGCTTCTCCCTGCGGAACAGTTGCTTGAAACCGGCCTCGTCGACTACGCTCTGGGAGCTTCGCCCTTTACGGGCGCCTTCGTAATCGTTCACGAGGACTCCGCGTTGAAAAAAGTCCAGTTGGCTTACTACAAGCTCGGCGACGGGCCTTTTTACGTCTTCTACACCCCGTATCATTTGCCGCACATTCAGATCGCCTCCACGATCGGCAGAGCGTTCATTCATCGCGATGCTACGGTTTCCCCGATCGGCGGTCCAGTGTGCGAGGTCGTGACGGTCGCAAAGCGCGATCTAAAGGCAGGCGAGCGTCTGGATGGCGTTGGCGGATTCTGTTCTTACGGGTTGATCGAGAATGCTGCAACCGCGCGCTCTCTGACGGCGTTGCCGATCGGGCTCTCTGAGGGCCGTGTGTTGCTGCGAGATGTTCGCAAGGATGAAGTAGTCTCTTTCCACGATGTGGAAGCAGGCCCGGGCGGACTCGTCGAAGATCTCTGGAACGAACAGAACCAATGCTGGCCACAGGCGGCGATGGAGACGCGCGAATTGGCCGGAACCGCGGGCGTCAGGATTCCTTAGGCGTATGCTGAACCCCACGTATTGGCAGGGACGCAAGGTATTCGTTACAGGGCATACAGGCTTTAAGGGAAGCTGGTTATCTCTCTGGCTGCACGGGCTGGGCGCCGATGTAACCGGCTACGCGCTCGAGCCCCCCACAGAGCCAAGCTTATTTGAGCAGGCTGGCGTAGGAGACTCCGTCCGTTCGGTTTTTGCCGACGTCCGCGATTTCGCACGACTGAAAGCGGCTCTTGCGGAGTGCCAGCCTGACGTGGTTCTTCATATGGCCGCCCAGTCTGTTGTCCGGCGCGGCTATGAGGATCCGATCGAAACCTATTCCTCGAATGTGATGGGGACCGTGAACCTGTTGGAGGCGATCCGGCAGTTGAAGCGGCCGTGTGCCGTGGTCAATGTGACGAGCGACAAATGTTACGCAAATCGAGAGTGGGTGTGGGGATACCGTGAAAACGAGCCCATGGGCGGCCGGGATCCCTACTCCAATTCCAAGGGTTGTGCCGAGCTCGTGACAACGTCTTTCCGGGAGTCGTACTTTCCACCGGATTCGATCGATCGTCATGGAGTAGCACTTGCGAGCGCCCGGGCGGGAAATGCAATTGGCGGCGGCGACTGGACCAGCAATCAACTCATTCCCGACCTGATGCGGGCATTTCTCGCAGGCGACCCCTGTCTGATCCGGAACCCGTCGGCTTTCCGCCCCTGGCAGTTCGTTCTGGAGCCTTTGCGTGGATATCTGATGCTTGCGGAGAACCTCGCACAGAATCCTTCGCGGTTTGCCGATGGCTGGAACTTCGGGCCGGTCGACAGCGATGCAAAACCAGTTTCCTGGATTGCCGATCGGTTGGCGCACGCCTGGGGACAGTCTGCCTCGTGGAATTACGATGGAGCGCAGCATCCGAGGGAAGCGCACGCTCTGAAGTTGGATGCTTCGAAAGCAGCAGTCCATCTCGGTTGGAATCCGGTGTCGCCCTTGAGTCTGGCCCTGGAATGGATCGTCGAGTGGTATCAAGCCTTCCGTTCCAAGGATGATCTCCGCGCCATCACCCGGTTACAAATTGAGCGCTACGATGCGCACTCGAGAAGCGCAGCCAAGTCAGCAGCCTGATCACTTTCATGATGGTCAGCGGAATGAAGCAGCAAGTACTTGAATTGGAGATTTCATCAAAATGTCAAACATAGTGGTGTTGGGATCCGGGATGGCAGGGTTTGGGGCCGCCCATCAGTTGCACTCTGAAGGTGTGTTGCCAGTACTCTACGACAAAAACAACTACCACGGCGGGCACACCGCCTCGTTTCGGTATGACACGGGCTTCCTTTTCGATATCGGCCCACATATTTCTTACACCAAGGATCCACGCATTCAGGCGCTATTCGCCGAGAGTGTGAATCAGGAATACGAGACCCTGCAGATCTATTTGAATAACTACTGGCGCGGCCACTGGCCTCAGCATCCCGTTCAACTCCATCTGCATGGATTGCCCGAGGATGTCGTGGTGAAGGTCATTTCGGATTTCGTCGCCGAAGCACACGCGCCCGAGAGGACCATAAACAACTATGCGGATTGGCTGCTCGCGAGCTTTGGCCCGGCCTTCGCTGAGCTCTTTCCGATGCAATACACGCGTAAGTATCACACCACTACAGCCGATAACATGACCACGGATTGGCTTGGACCGCGTGTTTATCGCCCCAATCTGGAAGAGGTTCTGCGCGGCGCGCTGTCGCCTACGGCGCCGAACGTCCACTACATTACTCACTTCCGGTATCCGAGCCGTGGCGGGTTCGTTGGCTACCTCAATAAGTTTGTACCCATGGGCAACCTGAAGCTCAATCACAAACTGGCTGCCATCGACCCCCGCGCCCGGCAGCTCACCTTCTCGAATGGCCACGTGACTTCGTACGACGCCTTGATCTCCTCGATAGCGCTTCCGGACTTGATTCCAATGATTTCCGGCGCGCCAATCGAGGTCGTTGAGGCCGTGCAACGGCTTGCATGCAGCACCTGCGTTCTCGTCAACATCGGAGTGAACCGCGAAGACCTCTCGCACGGGCATGTTACGTACTTCTACGACGAAGACATCTGCTTCACGCGCCTTGGCTTTCCGCACATGCTGGCTGCGAGCAACGCTCCCGCGGGCACAGGAAGCATCCAGGCGGAAGTCTACTTTTCGAAGAAGTACAAGCCCTTCAACGGCTCTCCCGAAGACTTGATTGAGCCCGTGATCCGCGACCTCCGCCGGTGCGGCTACATTCGTGAGGAAGACCAGATCCTCGACAGGAAGGCAATGTTGCTACCGTACGCGAACATCATTTTCGATCTGGAACGCGCCGCCGCGCTCGAGATCGTCCATGGTTATCTCGACGAAATCGGCATCTCGTACTGCGGCAGATATGGAGAGTGGGGCTACCTTTGGACTGACGAAAGCTTCAAGAGTGGAGAACAGGCTGCAACTCGGGCCCTGGCCGGGCTCGGACGTCGTAGCGCGGGGCGCGCAGCCTCGAGCGTGGAGACAACGGTGGCAACCGTCGGAGACTAGAAATGGAAGGCTCCCATCAACCGTTTGTTAGCGTCGTCACCCCTGTCTATAACGAAGCAAACTACCTGGCGGAGTGCATTGAAAGCGTCCTGGCTCAGACCTACCAGAACTACGAATATCTGATTGTCAACAACTGCAGCACGGACAAGACTCTCGAAGTCGCCATGCGTTATGCAGAGCGGGACAGCCGAATCCGGGTGTGCGACAACACGACCTTCCTGGCTGTAATTGCGAATCATAACCACGCTTTCAGCCAGATATCTCCCGAGGCAAAATACTGCAAGGTCGTTTCGGGGGATGATTTCATATTCCCGGATTGCTTGAGACAACTGGTCGAATGTGCTGAGGCAAACCCGTCGGCAGGGTTTGTTGGATCGTACCAACAGAGCGGCCGGAGGGTCAGGTGGCAGGGCTTCAAATACCCGGCCTCTGTTATCGCCGGTCGCGACCTGTGCAGAAGTATTCTTCAGTCGAACGATCAGGACTTTGGTTTCGGAACTCCCACATCCTTGCTGTATCGCGCGGATCTGATAAGACGCTCCCCGGAGTTTTATCCCAATGCGTCGCCTCATGCCGATACCAGCGCATGCTTCAAAGAACTGAAGGATTGCGACTTCGGATTCGTGTATCAGGTGCTCTCCTTTGAGCGTGTCCACGAAGAAACGCAGAGTACGAGGTCCGGGCAGTGGAATCGCTACTCGTCCGCAAACCTGAGTGACATCCTCGTATACGGCCCGCACTATCTGAGCGATGTGGAATGCAAGGGCCTTGTGAAAAGCTATCTGAGAACCTACCATCGATTCCTGGCGATCCGGTATTTCAGCCGTTCGCAAAGCAAGGAGTTTTGGGCCTATCACGAATCCAGACTCAAGGAATTGGGCTACCCCCTCAAATTCACTCAAATGTTGGTGGCGGGCATCCGGCTGATTGCGGAGGAGATTGGAAATCCGAAATTGGCTTCGAGCAAACTATCAAGGCGTTTGAGTGGGAAAGAGGCTTAGCGAGTATCAGGTCGAGGAACGTCGGGTGACGGCAGGGAATGATTTGGCAGAGCAGGATGCAAGTAATGACCAGGAGGGAAACCAGTAATGAAAGTTGTGCTTTTTTGCGGAGGCGCCGGGATGCGGCTGCGGGGCTACGTCGACGACGTGCCCAAACCGATGGTTCAGATTGGCACACGGCCAATTTTGTGGCACTTGATGAAGTACTATGCACACTTTGGACACAAGGACTTCATCCTCTGCCTTGGTCATCAGGCGAATGTGATTAAGGACTACTTTTTGCACTACGATGAGTCCCTATCAAACGACTTCGTGTGGTCGCAAGGAGGCAAGAAGATCGATTTCGTCAATCGAGATATCGATGACTGGAGGATCACCTTCGTCGAAACCGGCGTGAACTCGAATATTGGGGAGCGGCTCAAGGCGGTGGAACCCTACTTACGCGGTGAAGAGATGTTCCTGGCCAACTATGCCGACGGCTTGACTGATCTCGACCTCCCATCGATGATCGAAGAGTTTCGCGGGAGCGGCGCTGTCGGCGCGCTCCTGCTTGTGCAGCCGACTGCAAGCTTTGACATCGTCGGACTGACGCCGGATGGCAAGGTCAAGCAGGTTTCGGCGCTCAGCGCCGCTGATATCTGGATCAACGGCGGCTTCTTCGTATTTCGGAATGAAATCTTCAGGTACATGCAGCCTGGCGATGAGCTCGTGCGCAAACCGTTTGAACGGCTCATTCAGGAAGGGTCCCTCGTTGCTCACAAATGTACTGGTTTCTGGCAGTGCATGGACACGTTCAAGGACAAGCAGTGTCTGGAAGAGCTGAACAAAGGCCAGGCCCCGTGGAAAGTCTGGAACCACCGTGCGCCGTCCTCCGTCCGCGAAAGTGTGGAAGCCCAGGAGATATCGGTCTAGCGCATGCTACGGTTGAAACTCGATGCAGGTAGTACAGACAATCTCCAGATTCTGTGCCTGGGTTGCCATTCCGACGACATTGAGATCGGCTGCGGCGGCACGATTCTGAGGCTGGCCAGCGAATATCCCGGCTGCGTGTTTCATTGGGTTGTATTTAGCGCCATCGGGCAGCGCGAGGAGGAGGCGAGGGAAGCTGCCGCTCAATTCGTGGATCCGTCCCAATTGCGCGGACCTCTGGTGAAAGACTTCCAGGACGGCTTCATGCCATTTGCTGGAGCCGAAATCAAGACGGTGTTCGAGGATCTCAAGAAAACGGTCTCCCCGAGCCTGATCTTCACACACAACCGCAAGGACGCACATCAGGATCATCGCCTGATTGCCGATCTCACCTGGAATACGTTCCGCAATCACACGATTCTGGAATATGAGATTCCAAAGTATGACGGCGATCTGGGCCAGCCCGGAGTCTTCGCTCCGCTGCCGGCCGAGGTGTGCGAAAAGAAGGTTGAAATCATCATGCGCAGTTTCCGTTCTCAGCATGGCAAACACTGGTTTCAACCTGAAACGTTCCGCGCCCTCATGCGCCTTCGCGGCATGGAGTGCAACGCGCCGAGCGGCTATGCCGAGGCGTTCTACGGACGCAAGCTGTCGATCTAATGGACGGTCAAAGGTTCCCTGACAAGTAAATGAAGGATCTGAAGGAGAAGACCATTCGTGGCGGATCGGCGCGCATGGTCACCCAGGCGGCAAGCTTCCTCATACGCGTGGGGTCTCTTGTAGTGTTAGCCCGCCTCCTCGATCCGAAGGATTTCGGGCTGGTGGGTATGGTGACGGCCTTTACGGGCGTCTTGAGCCTGTTTCGCGATTTCGGCCTGTCCGCAGCCTCTGTTCAGCGGGTAAGCGTAACGGAAGAACAGACCTCGACGCTGTTTTGGATCAATGTTGCATTTGGCGGGCTACTGTCGGTGGCCACGGTCGCGTTGGCGCCTTTCGTGAGTCGCTTTTACAGTGAACCTCGGCTCGTCTGGGTCATGGCCGTCGTGGGCATCGGGTTCGTATTGAATGGGGCCGGCGTACAACATTCCGCTCTTCTACAGCGGCAAATGCGTTTTTCCGCTTTGGCAACCATAGAGATCGTGGCCCTCATCGTCAGCACGGCGCTCGCCATTGGAATGGCGGTCGCCGGGTACGGATATTGGGCGCTGGTTGCAATGAGCGTGATCCTCCCGTTGGTCCAGACAGTTGCACTTTGGTCTGCCGCCAGATGGGTTCCAGGGCCTCCCCGCCGGGGTGTCGGGATCCTATCGATGATCCGGTTTGGCGGCACGATGACTTTGAACGGCCTCGTCATGTATGTCTCCTCAAACCTCGAGAAGGTCCTTCTGGGGAGATTCTGGGGAGTGGAAGCCATCGGAATCTATGGCCGGGCCTACCAGTTGATTCGGATACCTACCGACAACCTCAACTCCGCGGTGGGCGAATTGGCTTTCGCCGCTCTTTCGCGGCTGCAGGATGATCCGGACCGCTTGAAGCGCTACTTCCTCAAGGGCTATTCCCTTGTGGCGGCCTTGACCTTACCAATCACGATTGCTTGCGCGCTCTTTGCCGACGACCTGATCCTGGTCCTCCTTGGAGCAAAGTGGAAAGAGGCCGTCCCGATCTTTCGGCTGTTAGCCCCGACGATTCTCGTATTCGCCATCGTCAACCCTCTTGGTTGGCTGATGAACTCGCTTGGCCTGGTCGGGCGCGGTCTGAAGATCGCCCTTGTTTTCGCTCCATTCACTGTTGTTGCCTACCTGCTGGGCCTGCCGTATGGCCCCAAAGGCGTGGCTGCAGCCTACTCCGCGGTGATGTTAGTGTGGCTTTTTCCCTTTGTAGCTTGGGCGGTGCATGGAACCATGGTGTCGATCCAGGACATTTTTCTTGCATTGAGCCGGCCTCTGATTTCCTGCGCGATAGGAGCAACCGCAGCTCTTGCGGTGCGTATGCTTTGTGACTCATTCCATCCCGCTCTCAGGCTTGTCGTCGAGAATTGCGCCTTATTCATCGTCTATGGCGCGGTCTTGCTAGGGGCCGGACAGAAGTCAGTCTATATGGAGATTTTGCGCGGCTTGCGGCCGTCGAAGCAGGACAAAAGCCTGGCTTCCATCTGAGGATTGCCTTGGAAGCAAACGCCCAAAGCCGCCGATCGGCCCGGAATGCGATCGGAGCCGGTCAAGCTCGCTTCGTGGCCCGTCCGCTGCGGCGAAGCTCTTGAATCCGAAATCCGCGTTCAGTCCAGTGGCCCCTTCCAGATAGAAGCCTATCCCTGGATTGCCGCTGCGAAAGGTATTATCTGTGGTTTGTAGAACCTCGACCCCATTGATATACGAGGTAATGACGTTGCCTTCAACCGTTGCGGTGACAACGTCCCCATCGGAAACCCCAAACTGCGGGCCATCCGCGGTTTTCAGTATAGTGAAGTCGCCTAGCCGCCCGTTCCATCTGACGATCTGAGTATAGGCCTTCGGCGATTTCACGCAACGGAAGTTCACTTCGTATCCTGTGGCTCGATGAGGTGATAGAGTGCTCCTCAGTCGCAGTTCCACCTCCTCATAGACCAAATCGGTCTGATGGGTCGAGTAAACAGTGGCTCGAGCGGCCTGGTTCGCGCCCCAGGCGCCGGTTAGCAAGGCAGTGGAGTCGTCATACTTCACTGTTCCGGATTCCGTCCCGAAGGCCAATCCTGGAATGGTTCGAACATCGGCCCAATCCACGCCGGCAACTTTACCATTGACCCAGTTGCCATTGACTGAAATCGGATTTTCCGCCGTCGGAAACCGGGTGTAGTAAGTTCCGTAGGTCCCGTCCGGGGCAGGTGCGAGAGTTTCGACTGCAGTCCGGCGATAGAGGAAGTAGATCAGCGCCAATGCGGCCACCACCGCGCCGCCGGCAACCACGCGCAGCGGTCTCGTCAAGACGAAGAACGGGCCACGGGCCATAGATTGATATTGTAACGTGCTACGGTTGACCCGCCTGTCGAAATTTTTCCGCTTGGATTGTAGTGGGCTCGCCGGAAAGTTGCTAACGTAACCTATCCTGATATTTCGACTGGAGACGATGTACATTGCGAAGGGCCAATATGTTAGTCACTAGCGCGAGGGGAGGACAGGTATGCCAGGATTTCGTCCAGCAACATTTCCGATGTCCTCCCGGGATCGTCGAGTTCGATGTGGATGGCCCTTTATCCGAACATCAAGGTTACTTCACTTTCGGCCAAGGTGTGATTTGCTTTGGACAGTGTTCCTCTGACGTTCCCGCCACCACCCCCGTCGCTCCCCTCCCCGATGCGAAGCTCGACCTCCATCCGGCGAGTTCCGCCGTTCGTTTGCCATTCGATCCTTCCCAGGTCGTGGAGAATCTCAGGCGCGAGCGTTACCACTCTAAATCCAGAGCGGGACAAGTGGCGCAACTGGTGCGGAATGGCTACTACCTGGTTCGCCCTATCATGCCAATTGCTGTTCGAAGGCATTTTCAGAAGCTTTACCTCCGCGGTTGGAACGAGATTCCCTTCCCCCGGTGGCCCGTCGACTGCAGCGTAGATCTGATCCTTAAGCGACTGCTCACCCTGTCCATGAAGGCGCGCGGGTTGAATCGGGTTCCGTTCATTTGGTTCTGGCCTGAGGGAAGTCGAAGTTGCACGATCATGACCCATGACGTCGAGACCGCCGCCGGCGTCGATTTTTGCTCCCAGCTCATGGATCTGAACGATTCGTTCGGGATCAAATCGTCATTTCAGGTGGTGCCGGAACATCGATACCCACTGTCAACAGGTTTCCTGGAAGCCTTTCGAAAACGCGGCTTTGAATTGAACGTTCACGACTTGAACCATGACGGTCATCTCTTTCGGACCAGAAAAGAGTTTTTGGAACGCGCCCGGCGAATCAATCAGTACGCCCGTGACTTCAAGGCGAACGGGTTCCGGTCCGCCGTCATGTACCGGAACCAGGACTGGTATGACGCTTTCGAGTTTTCCTTCGACATGTCCGTTCCAAACGTTGCCCATCTCGACCCTCAACGAGGTGGATGTTGCACAGTATTTCCATATTTCGTTGGCAACATCTTAGAGCTTCCGGTCACGACCATACAAGATTACTCCCTCTTCAACATTCTCCATAGTTACTCGATCAACCTTTGGAAGGAGCAGATCGCGTTGATCCAGGCTTCGCACGGCCTGATTAGCGTGATCATTCATCCGGACTACATCATCGCCGACCGGCCCCGGCGCGTTTACACCCAGCTGCTCGAGCACCTCTCTGCATTGCGGAAACAGGCGGCCACATGGATTGCGCTACCTGACGAGGTTAACGCCTGGTGGCGTCTGCGAAATGCCATGTCCCTGGTCAAGCACGGGAGCGAGTGGCGAATCGAGGGTGAGGGCAGCGAAAGGGCCAGAGTAGCGTTTGCGGTAATGGAGGGCGATGACCTCGCGTATGAATTCTAATTTCCCCGTAGACCAGGCAGCTTCAAGGAGAAATCGTCGTGAACGCTTTTAGAAACGGGACTTCTTCAAATGAGAAAGTCAACCCGAAAGGTGATCGTGAACGCTTTGACGTTGCGGTCATAGGTTCTGGACCGTATGGATTGTCCTCCGCCGCATACCTAAAGGCGGAGGGTTTCAAGGTTCGTGTTTTTGGCGAACCCATGACGTTTTGGGCCGACAAGATGCCCGAAGGCATGCTTCTGCGCTCCCCTCGCGTCGCTTCTACGATAGCGGACCCAAAGTCTGCGTGGACGCTCGAGGCTTTTGAGGCCGCGACAGGCACGGCCCCGGTCGCGCCCCTGCCACTCAAAACATTCGTCGCCTACGGCCGCTGGTTTCAAGGTCACCTCGCTACCGAGGTCGATTCGAGAACTGTAGTTGAGGTGCGCCAGGAGAACTCCGGCTTTCACCTCACCCTCGATAGTGGAGCCGGGCTCCATTGCCAACGGGTTGTGGTGGCGGCGGGCATTGGTCCCTTTCAAAGAAAACCAAATGCATTCAAAGACATTCCATCGACCTTCGCTTCTCACTGTTATGAAGGCGCGAGGGTTGGGGAATTCGCGGGAAAGGCGGTTGCAGTCATCGGCGCCGGCCAAAGCGCACTCGAGTCGGCGGCGCTCATCGCCGAAGCGGGAGGCAATGTGGAGATCATCGCCCGGCTCCCGATTCTGCGATGGATTGGCCAGCATCCCTGGCTCCATCGTCTTGGCCCGATTTCGAAGCTTCTGTATTCGGAGCATGATGTGGGTCCCGCCGGGATTAGCCGCCTCGTCGCGGCGCCGACAGTTGTCGCGAAACTCCCGATTGGGTTGAGGGACAAAATCCGCAAGCGGGCGGTTCGCCCGGCTGGATCTCAATGGCTTCGCCCCCGATTGTCGTCGGTTCAGGTTACAAATGGCCGCACCGTTCAATCTGCAGTTCTGGCGGGAGACAAAGTCCGGCTCGAACTGGACGATGGAACGACCAGGATGGTAGACCACGTGTTGATGGGGACAGGTTACGATGTCGATATCGAGCGCTACAACTTCTTGTCACCCGACCTGCTGGCGCGTATCGATCGACTGGATGGCTACCCGCAATTGGGCCCTGGTTTTACAACCTCGGTATCCGGCCTGCATTTCATCGGCGCCACTGCTGCTCGAAGTTTCGGCCCGTTGCTCTATTTTGTCGCCGGCACCAAATTTGCTTCGACCCACTTGACCCGCCACCTACGCAGGGAACCGCGGACATGAGTTCTGACCATGGACAGGTTGGGGCGTTTGTAATCGGGGGTGAACATCCCGGACTTGGCGTAGCGAGAAGCCTCGGAAGCCGGGGGATTCCCGTATGCGTTCTTGACGATCAGCATTGCATTTCGAAGTTTTCGCGGTTTGCCACCAGGGTCATCAAGACGGAAGACCTGAGGGATGACCGGAGAACGATAGATGCCGTTCTGGAGGCTGGACGCCGGTTCAACCTGAAGGGTTGGGTCCTCTTTCCCACCAGGGACGAGACAGTGGCGGCGTTTTCGCGTCATCGCGACGAGCTCAGCGAATTCTTTAGGGTGACCACGCCGAACTGGGACAGCATCCGGTGGGCCTGGGATAAGAAGAATACGTATGAGCTGGCCACCCGGCTGAACATACCGTGTCCGATGACGTTTTCTCCGAAGAGCCCGGATGAACTGGATCGGCTCGAATCGATGTTGCCCCTTGCGATCAAGCCGGCCGTAAAAGAAAACTTCTTCTATGCGACCGGGGCCAAAGCGTGGCGAGCCGAGACCATGGATGAACTTCGAAGCATCTACGCCAAGGCGCTTCAATACATCCGGTCCGAAGAGATCCTGATTCAGCAAATCATTCCTGGCGATGGACAGCGGCAGGTTTCCTACTGTGCGTTTTTTCGCGACGGAGCGACGCACAGCAGCTTGACCGCGCGGCGAACGCGGCAACATCCGCGGGAGTTTGGCCGTGCGGCTACCTACGTGGAAACGATCGATTTGCCCGAGATCGAAGAGCCTTCCGAACGCTTCCTCAAGGCAATTGATTACTACGGGCTGGCGGAAGTGGAGTACAAGCAGGATCCGCGAGACGGGATATTCAAGCTCTTGGACGTGAATGCCCGAACCTGGGGTTTTCAAAGCCTCGGAACTGTGGCAGGTGTGGATTTCGCCCACCTGCTCTATGCCGATCAAGTGGGGGAATCCATCTCGCCCACTCGCGGCCGTGAAGGAATCGCATGGTTGAGGTTGCTTACAGATGTGCCGACGGCATTTTCCGACATCCTGGGCGGACACCTCAGTATCCGTTCCTACTTGGACTCGCTCAGCCGGACACGGATAGAATCCGTATTCTGTTTGCGCGACCCGCTGCCCTCGCTCGGGGAACTCTTGTTGCTCCCCTATCTATTCGTGAAAAAGTCGTGATGACGGCGCAGAAGCGCCTAAGTTCCAGGAAGAGGCTTGATGACTCCAATCAACATGAAGCGGCAGATCATTCGGGGTGGAGCGGCGAAGTTCGTCGCGTCCGCCGCGACATTTTCCGTTCGCATCGGGTCGCTGGTGGTGTTGAGCCGGCTCCTGGAACCGAAGGATTTTGGGCTCGTGGCGATGGTGACATCCATCATTGGAGTGTTGAACCTGTTCCGGGATTTCGGGCTTTCCGCGGCTTCGGTACAGCAGGAGAGCATCAGTGACGAGCAGCGTTCGACGTTGTTCTGGATCAATCTGCTGGTGGGCGCCATCCTCACGATTCTGTCCGCTGCCGGCGCCCCTGTGATCGCACTTTTCTATAAAGAGCCGCGACTCGTTCTGGTAACTGCGCTCATGTCTCTGGCGTTCCTGATCAACGCAGCCGGGGTCCAGCACTCTGCACAGTTGCAGCGGCAAATGAAATTCACGACGCTGGCCACTATCGATATTGTTGCTCTCGCGATCAGCGCTTTGGTCGGCATAGCGATGGCCGCGGCCGGTTACGGATACTGGGCCCTCGTTGCAACAACCCTCACTCCACCCGTCATTCTGACATCCGGGCTGTGGCTCGCTACAGGATGGATCCCTGGAATGCCCCATAGGAACGTTGGAATGAGCTCGATGCTGCGTTTCGGCGGGATGTTGACCCTGACTTGGCTGGTTACGTATTTCGCGTACAATCTGGAAAAGGTTCTGCTTGGCCGGTTTTGGGGCACAGAGGCGCTGGGTATGTACGGACGCGCCTACCAATTGGCCAACATTCCTACGGAGAATCTGAATAGCATTGCCGGGGAGATGGCATTTGCAGGATTGTCGAGGGTAAGACATGAGCCGGTTCTCCTCAGAGGTTATTTCCTCAAGGGTTACTCACTGGTGTTAGCTCTTACCGTGCCGATCACCATAGTTTGCGGACTCTTCGCGGACGACCTGATCCGCGTGGTGCTGGGGCCAAAATGGAACGATGTAGGCCCGGTCTTTCGCCTTTTGACTCCGACGATTCTGGTTTTTGCAGCGATCAATCCACTCCGCTGGTTACTTGGCGCTCTCGGCCTGGTGAAGCGCAGCCTCAGAATGTCGATAGTCCTGGCGCCGATCCTGATCGGCGGGTACTTGGCGGGATTGCCCTTCGGATCGAAGGGAGTTGCTACGGCCTATTCGGTAATCATGGTGATTTGGATGGTCCCCCACCTCATTTGGTGTATTCGCGACACTGTAATTTCCCCACAGGATATAGCGGGCACGTTGAGCAAACCTGCGCTCTCTGGAGCGGTCGCGGGAACGGTGGCGTTCGTGGCCGGGCGGTTTTTCGGCGACCCTGGAACTCCCCTGTTGCGGCTGGCTGCGGGCGTGTCCTCATTCAGCATTACCTACGTGTTGATGCTTCTATGGGTGATGGGACAAAGAACCTTTTATGTGGACCTGTTGCGAGGATTCATGGCGCCGGCCGAAACGTGAGCGTCGATAGCGCTACTTCCGCCCGTCTCGCCCTTCCAGTCTGTGCATGACTCTATCCCAGGCAAAGATGCTGGAGGCCTTGAGTCTTCGGAGGGTCTGCTGCGTACTTCTGCCCGCCCCCCAGCCGAACGTGCCGACGATCCAGTGGTACTTCCAGGAAAGGACCGGATCTTGCGCCATTCCACCCAGCTCTTCCAAAAGCTCCTTCAATTCGCCGGCAAGATCGAGACGGGTCGGGTAGAACTCCGGAAGCCAATCTTGAATGTACCGGACACACGCCGCCCTTGTTCTTTCGGACTCCTCCATTGACCGGAGATATTGAATGTGCAGTTTCATCGAGAGAAAAAGGGACTCCAGCTTAACGTTGGATCCGCCAATATAGCTGATCGAGGTAAATCCAACACGACGGTAGTAGGACCTCGCATTCGGAACGAACCGGATACCGTCGCTGGCCGCAATGACTCGACTGAAGTACTCTCCGTCGTTATCCCTCCAGAGTCTGGGGTCCCAAGGTCCGGCAGCGTCGCACAACTCACGGCTTACGAGCCAATTGTCAGGCTGCATGTGCAGATTATCGTTCATCTTCCTGATCATCCACTCGACCGGGGCAAGATCGGACCACAAGGCAGTCGGAGTGAACCGCGCCTTTTGCTTTCGATAGCTAAACTGGCCCCAGGCGCCTGAAAGGAGCGTGCGCTTGCTCAGGGAGCCGTTGATCTCCCTCGCCTGAACCTCGATCTTATCCCTCTCGAGGAGGTCGTCCGCATCCAACCACTGGATGTAGTCTCCCTGGCACCTGGCGTAGGCAGCGTTCCTCGCAACCGACACTCCCTGATGGGCTTGCGACTCAACACGAACTTGCTTCGACGCGAACCGGTTGGCAATCTCGAGCGTCCGGTCCGTCGATCCATCATCCACCACGATGATTTCCAACTTTGGCCAGGTTTGATTCGCAGCCGACGCCAGAGCATCGCCAATCCATCGTTCGGCGTTGTAGGCGGGAATCAGGATCGAAACCAACGGTTGGGTCATCGCTGCGTCGCGCAATGCACTGGTCCTGCAGTATGCGAGCCGCATGTCACGAGATCGTAAAAATGTTTTCCACAGCGAGCTTGGCAACAACTCCGGACAGCATGATAGAAGGATCCCTGATTCAGAACTTAGCGACAATCCCCTCGGCAGGCTATCGCGCTACCTGTGTTCGCGGTAAAACAACTCGCAAACCGCTGACTCCACTAATACATTTCTACTTATCAGCCAGGTTCTCGAGGGTTTCTCGAGAGATGGCCAGCATACGCAACGGTTCGAACAAGGGAAGGGGGTAAACACCTTAGGTCGCGCGCACTGGACTTTTAGCAAATCGGAAACGTTTACCCGGTAAGAGTTACGGGAGCTGTACCTGGCGCCTGCGCTAAAGCGTTGAACACATTGACCTTGCAAGTGTGGAGGTCAGTGTGCAACGACAGCATGGAACTTTGCCAAAGCTCCATGACCACTGGGCAATTATCTGCTGCTGAATGAAAGACCAGTCTTCTGTCGCTCGACCGGATTGGACATGTGAGCATTGGTAAGTTTTTCCGAAAATTCAATCGGCTCAATCAGATACGTTGGGGTCGGCTTACTTAGCCATAAAGTCCCACTTCAGATTGACCGAAAAGGATACCAATGACTCTCCGTGTTGTACCTGCTATCGTTGCTGGCAAACAGGGTTGCAAATGAGCAACCAACATCGGTGGATGCGAGTCGTCAAGACGATCTTCCGCCTGTCTTCCACTTTATCAGCACTTATCGTGCTGTCGATGATAGAGTCCGTTGCTTCTGGCGCTCCTGCTTTCAAGCAGAAGAAAGATGGCCAGATCACTTCGGGGCAGACCAGCACCGTGTCGTTCTCCTCTTCAACAACGGCGGGCAACCTTCTCGTCATATATCTCATTTGGGATAGTACGGGCAGTGCTTCAGTTACCGATTCGCTCGGCAACCAATATATTGGAGCCGTCGGGCCTACCCGCTGGAGCAATGGCAGCTACAGCGCTCAGACCTTCTATGCGATCAATCGAAGCAGCGGAATAGACAAGGTGACCGCTAAGTTCGGCACTGCGGTGAAGTCCTTTGGCATCGTCTATGCCCACGAGTATTCGGGGATTAGCACCACATCGCCAGTCGATGTAGTGGCCGCCGCAAGCGGCGCTTCAGGCAACCTGGACAGTGGCGCCGCTACGACAACCAATGATGTCGACCTGCTCTTCGGGGGCGGCGTGTCGGCCACAAGGATAACAAGTTCAGGATCGGCCTTCATTTACCGTTCCACCTTCCAGGGAAACATGACTGAGGACCGGAACGTTACTGTGAGAGGTTCATACCGCGCCACGGCGACGAACAGCTCTGGCGCATGGGCGATGCAGATGGTGGCTTTCAAGAGCGCAGCGAGTGGGGCGCTCGATACCACGGCTCCTACGATTCCCACAAGCATCGGAACGACCGCCGTCACTGCCAACTCAATTTCTTTGGCGTGGGCGGCCAGTACCGATAACGTTGGCGTGACCGGCTACAAGGTATTTCGCGGCGGGGTTCAAATCGGTACGTCTGCTACGGCCTCCTACACGGATAGCAACCTCAGCGCATCGACGCAATACACGTACGCGGTGTCGGCCTATGATGCCGCCGGCAATGACTCCGCCCAATCTGCAAGCGCCCAAGTGACTACTAGCGCCGCAACCGACACGACAGCTCCTACGGTTCCTGGCGGTTTGACGGTAAGTTCCACGACATCGTCTACCGCCTCCTTAGTCTGGACCGCCAGCACAGACAATATCGCTGTGGCAGGCTACAGGGTCTATCGCTCGGGTGTCCTGGCAGGAACTTCCACCAGCACTTCTTTCACAGACAGTGGGTTAGCTGCCTCGACGTCCTATTCATATACCGTGTCGGCCTATGACGCGGCCGGAAATAGTTCGGCCCAATCTGCTGCGGTATCAGCAAAGACGACGACTTCCGTAGACTCTACCTCGCCTTCAATACCCTCCGGCTTGGCCGTGACTTCCACGACAGCTACGACCGTCTCCTTGGCATGGAGCGCCAGTTCCGATAACGTCGCCGTGACCGGGTATCGGGTCTATAGCGGTGGGGTTGCATTAGGGACCACCAGCGCTACCTCATACAGCGTGAGTGGTCTTACGCCGGCCACATCCTATTCGTACACAGTCGCGGCATTCGATGCCGCCGGCAACACTTCGAGTCCGTCGGCTCCGATCTCAGCCACGACTCTAGACGACACGCAGGCGCCGAGTATCTCGATTACTTCTCCAGGAACTGGCCAAATCGTTTCAGGCACGATCAACGTCTCGGCAACCGGAACTGACAATGTGGGCATAGCTTCGGTTCAGTTCATGGTCGATGGATCCAATCTGGGAGCAGCGCTAACGGCGTCACCCTATTCGATCAGTTGGAACACAGCCCAAGTAGCAGCGGGCGCCCACGCGCTCACCGCTGTGGCTCGCGATGCCGCGGGCAACACGACGACATCATCCGTGGTTAGCGTAACGGTCAGCGCCGGGTTGGTCAAGCCTTACATCACCACCTTCAGCGGTACGGAAAATCCTATCTCCGAAGCCGGCGTATGGATCAACGGACGCACGGCCGGCCTCGATTGGGGTGACGTACGAACCACTCCCGGCTTCGCGTTTGGCACTGACTCGGACACCAACTATGCGGACCCCACAGCCATCCTTACTGGCGTCTGGGGACCAGACCAGATGGCCCAGGCAACCGTTCACACCGTGAACCAGAACGATAGCATCTTTGAGGAAGTGGAGCTTCGGTTGAGGAGCTCGATTACGGCTCACAGCAACACCGGATATGAAATCAACTTCCGTTGTTCCAAGACGAGTAACGCCTACTCGCAGGTTGTTCGATGGAACGGGGCGCTGGGGGACTTCACTCTGCTCGACGCGCGCGGGGGATCGCAATACGGCGTTGGCGAGGGAGATGTTGTAAAGGCGACGATCATTGGCAACGTGATCACCGTCTATATCAACAACGTCCAGAAGTTCCAGGTGACCGACAACACGTACACCAGCGGCAATCCCGGGATGGGCTTCTATCTGCAAGGCGCGACGGGCGTCACCTCGGATTATGGCTTTACGAGTTTCATGGCCTCTGACGGAATCTCAACGGATACGGCCGCGCCTTCGACCCCACTCGGTCTCACGGCCAATGCTGTCTCCGGAACTCAGGTCAACCTCGCGTGGAGTGCTTCGACCGACAATGTTGCCGTGACGAATTATGTGGTCTATCGGAACAATCAACAGATTGCTGCGCCGACGGTCACTTCGTTTTCGGATACATCAGTAGCGGCTGGCACGCAGTACTCTTACACAGTGTTGGCGATGGATAACGCCGGAAACAAATCGGCTCAATCTGCGGCTGTTACGGTTACGACGCCTTTCTCGGCGGACTCGATAGCACCGTCGGCGCCTCTCACCCTGACTGCGACTGCCATCAGCTCCACGGCTATCACTCTCTCCTGGCAGCCATCCACGGACAACGTAGCTGTGGCGGGATATCGCCTGTACCGCGACGGCGCACAAGTGGGCAGTACGACCTCGCTTAGTTACACGGATAGCGGTCTTTCGCCGGTGACTACTTACACTTACACGATCGCGGCGTATGATGCCTCCGGCAATGTCTCCGCGCAATCGCAGCAGGCTTCCTTCACCACAGTGGCGAGTCCCGTGACGGCGCCATCCTTTGTCCAAGTCAATCAGAATCAAATTGCCAGTGGGACGAATGTTTCGGTTGGTTTCAATTCGGCCACCAGGGCGGGAAATACGCTTGTGGTTTATCTGATCTGGAACAACACTGGAAGCGCCACGGTTACGGATTCTCAGGGGAACACATTCACCCCGGTCAGTGCTGCGGTCAGTTGGGGTTCGGGGTACCTCGCACAAGTATTCTACGCCTCGAATATCGTTGGCGGCGCAGATAGCGTTACGGCGACATTCAGGACAGCAGTGAGTAGTTTTGGCGTGCTATATGTACACGAGTATTCGGGCATCAGTGCGGTCAACCCGGTCGATGTTTCGACTTCGGCGAGCGGATCGTCATCGACCCTGAATAGCGGCGCCATCCTGACAACAAGCGCCAACGACCTGATCTTCGGCGCCGGGGTGTCGGACAACTTTGTCACGGCGGCTGGTTCCGGTTTCGTCGCTCGAGATCTGGCGTTCGGTAATATTACCGAGGACCGGGTTGCCGGGACGGTCGGCTCGTACAGCGCTACCGCCACTCACAGCGGTTCAGCATGGGGTATGCAACTGGTGGCGTTTCGTTCCGCCCAGTGATCCAGACTTCCTGGATATGGTCCAGCTTGATTCCAATCTCGCTGGACCATTCCCAGGAACGCGATAGATGTCATACCTTCCAGGTAGGCAGCATTTCGGCCAGTTCGAGGAGCGATTCGACACACACGTCGATGCGAATGCCTTGCGCCGCCGCAGTTTTGAGAACCGTGGGAGCCATTTCGGGCCCAGCCACCAACGCCGAACCGCAGCCGAGCCGGAATGCTGCGGTCATGTCCGAAATAGCGTCGCCTGCAACTATGGCGCTCGAAAACTCTATGTCGGGAAAGTCTGTACGGGCTCGTTGAAACATCCCGGTCAAAGGCTTCCGGCAGTCGCACTCGCCCCCCTCGTGAGGGCAATGGTAGATCGCATCGATCCTGCCTCCGGCCCGGCGGATCGCGTCCATCATATGCGCGTGAATATTGTCAAGGTCCTCCTCGGTCATCCGGTTGCGGGCGATACCTCGTTGATTGGTGACGCAGATCATTCGCGCGCCGGTTTCCGCCATGGCCCGTATGCCGGCAAGCGCGCCAGGCAGGAATTCGAACTCTTCCCAGCTCTTGACGTAGTCGCCCTCCGGACGCTTCCGATTGATAGTTCCGTCCCGGTCAAGAAAGATCGTCATTCCGTCAGTCGCTCCAAATCTCGATTATAGGTCCTGCATGGGTCCCGCACTTTGTTTCGGCGCGTGAATCGCCGTAGATCAAATCGAAATGATGGGATACTCGTAAGGGGCAACCTGCAGGGCATAGGCTCACCTTCACCGCGATGTACGAGAGTTTCTTTCAGCTCACAAAGCCTCCTTTTTCCCTGGTCTCGGACCCCGGCTGCGTCCACATAACCGACAGGGTCAAGGATGTTCTGCGGAGTCTCATCTACGGCGTCCTGGATAGGCGGGGATGCATCGCCCTGATTGCCGAGCCCGGGCTTGGCAAGACCACCATGCTGCGGTCGCTATGCGAATTGCTGCAGGAATCGAATTCGCAATCGAGCATGATTCTGACTCCGACAGTCTCGCCGGACGAATTTCTGGAATTGGCGATGCTGAACTTTGGCATTCAGGACATCCCGGTCAGCAAGGCGCGCCGTCTGAAGATTCTGGAAAACTTTCTCGCCGTTTCGAACGAAGCCGACAAGGTGTGCGTCCTCATTATCGACGAGGCCCACAAGTTGAGCAATGAGGTTCTCGAAGAAGTGCGCCTGCTCAGTAACTTCGAAGAAGGAAACCGGAAACTGCTGCAGATTGTACTGGCCGGTCAAAACGAACTCAACGACCGGCTGAGCCAACCCGATTTGTGGCAGTTCAAGCAAAGGATCGCCACTCGGGTGACCCTGCACCGGCTGAATCGGGAGACTGTCGGGGATTACATCCAGTTCCGTTGGAGCCAAGCCGGCGAAAGTGCATTTCCCTTTAGCGAGACGGCGGTGGACGCGGTCGCAGCCTGGTCCCGCGGCGTGCCTCGAATGATCAATATCATTTGCCACAACTCCTTGCAGATCGCGTATGGGGAATCGATGCGGACGCTTGACGCCGGAGTCATCCATGAAGCCTGCATCGAACTCGCCCTGCCCCCTCCGGCAATGGGATACGCGAAACTAGCGGCCAACCAGGCGATCTCAGACCCTGCGGTTCGGGTAGAACCAAATCCTCCTCTTGCAGAGGCGATACCGGGCGTTGAGGCATCGGACGAATCCGTTCACAAGGCGCCGGAAAGCTGGTTCCGAAAGCTCTGGCGAGGAGGCGGCGGCGGCGCCGATTCGCGGCCTTCGCGCGCCAAGACAAGCATACTTTCGTTGGAAGATCACGCGGAATAACCGCACCCATTTATGGCTCTTCGGACCATTTTGCATTCGCCTGCCCGCGTGCTTCTCTTCGCCAGTTGCTTCGCGGTTCTAGGCGCCACGCTGACGATTGGCTTATGGCCATTCCACGCGCCCCTCAACCAGGTGAGGTGGCTCGCATATCGAAACGGCGTCTCGTACGGGCGTTCGGGGACCGTGTTGAGTCAAGGCGCGCTACGAGCTGCGGGGATCGAAGCAGGCGCCGCCGATGGACGAAGCGTTGAGATCTGGGCCGCTTGTCTGCCTTATCAAACCACCTCTACGCTACTCACGTTTTACTCTGCGCAGCATCCTCCGTTTGAGCTGAAGGTCAGTCAAGCCTTGACCGACCTGAGCCTGCGGGTCAATGGTTCCCGAGAGCCAGACTTACTGGTAAAGGAGATTTTCCGGCATCCGGCGCCCCGGTTTCTCACGATTGCTTCGGGCCAGCGCGGATTGACTATCTATGCGGAAGGACGACCCGTCGTCGAGCGCGTTCCCGGCCTTGCGATTCCTCGGTCCGCTTTTGCCAGCCAGGTGATTGTCGGGGATTCGCCAGGTCAGGCAGACAGTTGGAAAGGACAAGTTTTTGGGCTCGCGCTCTATCAAACCGAGCTCACCGGGGTACAGGCGCTGCAACACTTCAAAAGTTGGACCACGAACGGAGCGCCTGCGGTTTCGCCCGATGAGCGGAACGTCGCCCTTTATCTGTTCGACGAACACCAAGGATCGGTGGTTCACAATCGTGTGAAGCCGAGCATTGATCTTGTCATTCCACCCCGGTACGAAGTGGCTGGCAAGGCGTTTATGGAACCTTTCTGGGAAGAATTTCAGCTCAGCCGGAGTTTTGCGCTCTCGGCCTTGAGGAATATTGCCGGCTTTGTTCCATTGGGATTCTTTCTGTATCGCTGTCTCGCGGGACTTCGGGTGCGCGGAGCCGCCGGGTGGACGGCGGCCGCCGGAACGCTGGTCAGCCTGACCATCGAGGTCCTGCAATGGTTCCTTCCTACCCGGGATTCGGGAACCAGCGATATTTTCACCAACACACTCGGCGCTTTAATTGGCGCGGGGACTTGCCGCTGCGCCAATCCATACCTGACTCCTGTCGTGCTTCGAGGCATCGCCAGTCTCGGTTTGCAGGGCCGGGCCAAACATCCTGCATGTTCATAAAGTTGCCTCTGTGTTCGACCGATCACCCGAACGAGTCTCGGTTTCGGCTGACGTCGCCGAAGGCGAATCGTACGATCCGGAATTGGTATGGTAATTTACAGATAGTCGGTATGATCACGATGGATCGCTGGTTCGATCCGTTCGTGGATCCTTCAGTTGCGGATTTCAGTTGTAGGTGTTTCGGTGCAACCTAGAATTGGCGACCCTCTCTGTCAACCCGCTGTGTCCACGGGACAGGTCCTGCCTAAGGCTACTCTCGCGAGGGAGGTCCGCTTGAACGTTACCACGACAGCTTTGTCGGTTCGGGCCGCCGATCCCGTTTCCGACCCCGTTTGGCAGGCGTTGACCGCCACATGCCCGGCGGCGAGCCTTTTCCATTCTCCGCCCTGGATGCAAACGATTGCCGATTGCTATGGATTTCAGATTCGAGGCTATGTGGCCACGACGGCGTCGGGCGAGCCTGCTGGAGCGATCGCGTACAGTGAGTTGGATGATTTTGCCGGTCGGCGGATGGTTTGCATCCCGTTTTCAGATACGTTCGATCCTCTCGTCACATCTGTTGAAGCCTGGCTGCTGCTGCTCACCTCGCTGCAATCGCATGGCCTCCCTTTGCATTTCAGATGCCTGAGTGAGAATTGCATGGCTGAGACGAAGCAGATTGCTCTGGTAAAGAAGGCGCGCTGGCATCGGATTCCGGTCCAGGGATCGATAGAGGAAATTTGGCGCAGGATTACGCCTGAGGGTAGGCGGGCGATCCGGCGATCGCAGCGGGCGGGCGTAGAAGTGCAGCCGCTCTGCGGTGAAGATCGCCGTGCCGGCTTTCACAAGTTGCATGTCGCCCTTCGCAAGACAAAGTACCGGCTACTGGCTCAACCTCTCCGGCTCTTTGAACTGCTCGAGCAGCGATTTCAGGAAACTGGCGGATGGCATTCGCTTGCCGCCTATCTCGGTCCAGAGATGATTGCCGGCACGATCTACTTGCATTGGGGCGATACGCTTTACTATAAGTTCAACGCCTCGGCGGCGGATCAGTTGCATGCGCGGCCGAACAATCGGCTGGTGTGGGAAGGCTTGCAACTCGCCAAGTCCTTGGGTTGCCGCTATCTCGATCTCGGGCCCAGCGACGACGATCAGCCAGGCTTGATCCGGTTTAAACGAGGCTTCGGCGCCGAGGAACGCGAACTCCGCTTTCTGCGGTGGACGCCCGAGACGATGGTGGAGATTTCCGAGGAGCGGCGCAGGGTGTTGTCCGAAGTAACCCGCTCCATGACCGACCCTGCGGTGCCGGATGAAGTAGCGTCCCAGGCCGGCTCGGTGTTTTACCGCTTCTTCGCATAACAGACCGTTTATCGCAACAGTCAGTCAGGCCCCACTGCCTCAACCTTGGGGTCCCTTTTTCATTCGCGTCTCATCAACCGGAATCAGTAGAACCGCGCGAAACCCGCGTCCACATTCGCACCCCCCCATCGAAAACACAAAAAGTGGTAGAAACATAATGTCAGGCGCAGCCTTAAAAATCTGGGAATTCCAGGACGCTCCAAACGATTTACAGATGCTCGTCCCTTTGGTTTACCAAAGCGGATGGATCGCGTTCCTCTGTCCGGACGCGAGAGATCTGGCGGAAGTGCTGATATGCTGGGGAAATCAGGAATCTCCCGTATTCTCAACCGAAGTCGAAGACGGCAGCGTCGTGCTCGCCGGATGGCATGACCCGGCGTCGAAGAGGATTGTGAGTTGAAGAATCCGGCGGGCTTGTATGCCCTTCTGGTTGGGCTGTCGCTCCTGTTGTTTCAGGAACCCTTTCGGGCTTTGCTGAAACTATCATGGGCCGATGAGCACTACACGCATCTCATTCTAATTCCATGCATTAGCGCCGGGCTCATCTGGTTCCGGCGGAGGCAAATCTTCGTCAACAACAGTCCCAATCCCACATTAGGGTTGGGTCTCCTGGCGCTCGGTGGTGCGTTGTACTTCGGGTCTCCCTCTGTTCCGGCGTGGCGGCTGACGATAGCGGGGGCCGTGCTGATTTGGATCTGGATCGCCGGGTTCATCCTCTGTTTCGGTCTTCCGGCAATTCGCAGCGCACTCTTCCCTGCCCTTTTGTTGGTATTGTTCATTCCCCTGCCTGTGACCGGCGTCGAATACGTCGAAGACTTTCTCCAAAAAGCGTCCGCCGATGTCACGGACGTGATCTTCCGGATTTCGGGGACACCTGTCTTCAGAGAAGGACTCCGGTTCTCCCTGCCCGGGGTGGTCATTGAAGTGGCCCCGGAATGCAGCGGGATCCGGTCGAGCATCGCGCTGTTTATCACGACGCTACTGTTAGGCAATCTATTCCTGAATTCGGCTCGGATGCAGGTGGCTCTGGTCATTCTTGCGCTGCCGTTGCTGGTGGTGAAGAACGCCATCCGCATCGCAACCCTGTCCTGGCTTGGCGCTTATGTATCCAGAGACTTCCTGACTGGAGAGTTGCACCACCGCGGTGGAATCCTATTCCTGCTGCTCGCCCTCGTGCTCTTCATTCCGATGCTGCTCGGGCTGCACCGGCTCGAGAGGTCCCTCCTCTCGAAGCCTCTACTTTCCGGCGATCTTGGCGAGCGCGGCGCGGGCTAGCTCCACGTGCCCGAAATTTGGACTCTTTAGCGCCTGCTGCAGAGATCGCACTGCGAGCGCGTCGTTTCCGGCCGCCACATAGGCCAGTCCGAGATGGTAGTGACACGTGGCGTTAGCCGGAGCAGTCTGGACACATTGCCGGAACTGAACCGTTGCTTCTTCGAAGCGGCCGGCCTTGTAGTAGGCCCAACCCAGGGTGTCCGCGACGTTGGGCGAGGCGGGCATCTGCTTCTTGGCAGTCTGCGCCAAGGCCACCGCCGCATTCACGTCACCGCCATGCTCCAGGTACAGGAACGCAAGCTGGTTGGCCGCGACCGGCGACTCAGGATCGAGTTCGTGGGCCTTTTCCGCCAGACGCTTCGCTTCGCTCCAGTTTCCTTCCCTTTCCGACAGACCTTCGAGGATCAGATAGTTGGTGACCTTGCGCGGCGCCGACTGGATCGCCAACTCCAAGGCCTTCTTCCCTTCAGCCGTCAATCCCTTCGAGAGGTAAATCCTGGCCAGAAGCGTGTTTGCTTCCGGCGTCATCGGGTCGAGTTGGAGAGCTTGTTTGACGCTGCTCTCGGAAGCGGCAAGATTCCCCTGTCCAAAATAGCCGAGCGCGAGCAGAAAGCGAAGGCCGGCAATCTGCGGATGCTTCGTAATCAACTGCTCCAGGCGCGTGGTCACGGCCTGGCTTCGGCCCTGTTCCGAGGACATCTCGAGCAGGAGTGTAAGCGCGGGAAGCGACGTGGGATCCTGTTGCAGCGCCTTCTGGATTCTCTCCTCGGCCAGACGCGATTCGCCTTTTGCGAGCAAAGCGTAAGCGCTGGCCGCGTTGGCCGCCGCTGAATTCGGGCTGTCCTTCAAGACGCCGTCAATCAGCTTGATCGCCCAGTCGCGATCACCGCTTTCCAGGGCGATCTTCGCCAGCGCCAGTTTGGCGTCGCCCAAACCGGGATCGAGGGTCAGCGCTTTGTTGAACGAGCTTTTTGCCTGTTGCGCATAGCCTTGGCTCTTCTGGCATTCCCCTAAGAAGAAGTGCGCAGCCGCGTGATTCGGCTGCAGTGCGATGGCCTTCTCGAATGCGGCTGTTGCATCCTGCATGCGGCTTTCGGACATGAGCACCCGTCCCAGCGCGACGTTGGCGGCGGCATCGGTGGGGCTAGCCTTCAGAATCTCCTGCACCAGCCCAGCCGCTTCCTTCGGCCGGCTCTCGTGGATCAGCAAATCCACTAGTGTCTGCTTCACCGCAAGGTCGCGCGGGTGAGCCGCAGCCACGGATTGGAGTTCGGCGATGGCTTTGTCCGGTTGGTTCGACGAGACGAAGAAAGATCCCAGCGCCTGATAGGCTTCGGGGTCATTGGGGTTTGTCTGCTTCAAACTGGCGGCCAAGGCTTCCGCATCCGATGGCTTGCTCATTTGTTGATAGATATGGATTCGCAGGAGCTGTGCGGAAAGATCCTGTTTGTCGAGCTCCGCGGCGGCGCGCGCTTGCGACTCGGCCAGGGGAAGGTTGTGTTGCGAATAGTAAAACCTTGCGAGATCCAATAGCGCGGCCGCGGACTTTGGGTTTTGCGCCACGGCGTCTTTGAAGACCCGCTCCGCCTCCAGAGGCTTGCCGTCCGACATGGAGAGTGCGCCAAGGGCGGACGAATAGGCGATCTGTTTTGGATCGAGCTGAATTGCAAGGCGAAGTTCCTGCGCCGCCTGTTCCCGCTCACCCTTCGCAGCATGATTCTGGCTCAGGATGGCATGCGCGCGAGCATTCTTGGGATCGGCTTCCAGCACTTCCTGCAGTGTCGACGCCGCGAGATCGAACTCGCGCCGCGCGACAAAGAGTATGGCGATATCCAATTTCGCCCCCACATTCGCCGGGTCAAGCGAGGTGGTCAGCTTCAGCTCACGAAAGGCGTCATCCAGGTTCCGAAGGCTCGTGTAGGCTCGCGCAAGCTGGTAGTGGGCGTCGGCAAACTTGGGTTCGGCCTGAATCGCGTTTCGAAATTGAATCACGGCTTCCTGAAACTTCTGATTCTTCATGTACTCTTCGCCGCTCGCAAGAAATTTTCGCGATCGCACTTTTGGATCAGTGGAACACCCTATAAAGAGGATTAGGTACGCCGCCAACATTAGAGGGCTAAGGGGCTTAATGCAAGGAGGTAGCAAAGAGGTTTTGTTCATAAAGGTGGTTTGAAGATTCAGGAATCATGAGGCACAACGGGATCCTCGAGCGCCAGGTCCAACAGGCTGGGGCGCCTCCAACCTGTGGATTTCCGGCCAGTTTGCCCTTCCATCAGGTTCCTTGTCTCTTCCCACACTCATTATCCACAACGGTTACCCTAGTGAATACCGTACTAAGGATTCTAACGGAGGTACCGACAGTACCGATTTTAGCCAAATACCTTGACTGACCTTAGAGTCGCTGGCATACTTGGAACAGATTTCGCCCCTTAGTGTAACTCGGTTCGCAGACCGGACGGGTGATTTCAAACTGCCTCACTCGGAGAGGACAGGAGGAGTAAATTAAAAATGACTAATATTGTACGCCGCTGCTTGCTACTCGGCGCCGCTTGCCTTGCCCCCGCGTTTGCGGACTCCCTGATGATTACCAGCCCCGGTTACGGGGGCAGTGGGAATATCATGGGTGGCGTGTACGTGAATCCGTACGACGCCAAGCTCACGACTGCCAGCGGGAGCTCCAACATTAAGGTTTTTTGCGACGACTTCTTTTCTGACGTTTCGATTGGCGTGCCTTGGCAGGTCAACACAACGAACTATGATGATCTTCCAAGCAACATCACTAATACGCGGTGGGGCAACCCGGCGTTGCCCGGATACGCCGGTTCTGCGCAGCAGGCCTTGAACCTGTACTACGAAGCCGCCTGGTTATCTCTCCAGCTTGTCGCCGCACCGACGAAAACCCAGCAGGGACAGATCTCCTTTGCTTTGTGGGGTATATTCGCTCCGACGGCGCTGAATGCGATATCCCTGACAGATCGGCTTGCGGCTACCAGTTGGATCACACTAGCCCAGGCACATATCGCCTTACCGGGCTTCTCGGCCAGCGAGTTCTCCAATTTCGTGCTCTACACGCCCACGCCGCTAACGATTCCGGGATCGCCCCAGGAGTTCATCGCAGTTCGTACTCCGGAACCCGGAGTGGCCGCGATATGGGCTGTCAACTTGTTGGCTATCGTGGGAATGGTCTCCCTCTTACGCAGGCGGATTTCAGTTCACTAATTCAACGAACGGCTAAGGTACGAAAAAGGGGAGAGTCGGCAGACTCTCCCCTTTTCCATTGTGCTGTTGATGTGCTCACCCGACTGGTACGGCAGCCAGCGCTTGATTCGAATTGACACTGGTCGCTCCGGAAGAATCGATTGCCGTGACCACGTAGTAGTAAGTAATTCCGCCTTGGACGAGATTGTCTACGTATGTGGTGCCCGTAACAGGAGTTGACGTAAGCAGCGTGTAAGGGCCGCCGTCCACGGTCGCCCGATAGACACTGTATCCAGTCACATTGGTTGAGACACTGGCAACCCAAGTTAGCGAAACGGTATGGGCGGCGCCAGTCACACAGGTTCCGCTTAGCGCATTCGCTACACGTTGTACGACCACCGCGTTGCAGACTCCCGCCCCGATGATGTTGGCCGTGCAGGCGCTCGTTCCGATCGCCATCTTCGCAGCCAAATCTACGTCTGCGCTCGTGATCACCCCATCTGCGTTGACATCACACGCATTCAAGGCCTGGCCCGTCGCTGACAGACACAAGGCCAGTGAGAGAGCGACGAGCGAAACTGGCTTCTTCGGGAACCTCCAGCAATACGAGAAGTAGCTAGACATATGAAAACATGCTCCTTGGTGAGGTCCAAAAATTCGAGGGAATAAACAGGTCGCCCTGGCCAATTCATGAGAGGCGTCGTCAGCACGCACCTTCTTCATCAAGCTGATCGGCCGAAGTATCTGAAACTTTATGAGGGATGAACCGCTTCCTAACACCCTCAGAATACACCCAATCACTTCAGGATGTCGAGAGAGGCCTTAGTATGATGCCTTACTAGAGGCGGAGCCGCAGGGCCGAGATCGGAGGGCGACGGTAAATCCTTCCTGGTTCGCCGGTAACTCTTACGCCACCGCTCGGGAGCGGCCCCGCCAACCTATTGATTTCCAAGGGCCGGACTTTGGAGCTCCAGATGCACTATAACGCTTTTCGCCGCTGCCAGGCGAAGGAGTCAGGTAAATTTTCCTCAATCTAACAAACAGAAAGTACTAGAAATGTTTGGGGAACTCTGATATTCTGCCCCTACACACTGATGAGGGGTTGCACGTAGTCTTGTGGGTCCCAGCGGTTGGGCCGAAAAAGCCGCCGTTTTAGCAACGCATGTCACTTTGCGAGAGTTGATTTGCTCTCGTAGCATTTCATAACCGCATTTGGAGTCTAAAATGCATGTCAGATTGGCGTTTCGGATGGAACTCTCCCGGAGGTTCCTGCCCAGTGCGAGAGAAATCCCGAAAAGTGGCCCTGTGGCATCCGAAATTTCGGCAATTCTCTCGAAAAATGGGAGTTCATCGTGACCAATGACCGCCGCGAAAACCGCAGGAAGTGCGCGAAGTTTTCTTTGTTGCTCATCCCAGCCGATTTCAGTGATATTCCTCCTATCCCCGCCGAGACTGAGGATGTCAGTAATGGAGGTTTCTCCTGCACTACGGCCAGGCCGTTCGTGCCTGGCGAGAGACTCCGGTGCTTGATATCGCTCAATCAGCAACACTCTGTGCAGCCCGCGGAAGACGGTGCGCAATCGTTTGTGGAAGGCATGATCGAAGTCGTCCGCGTTGGCCTGAACCACAACGGCTTCAGTCTCGCCTGCCGGATTTGCCAGTCGAGGGTTGTGGCAGCCGATTCCCTACCTACATGGGCGGCGGCCAGCGGATTCACTGAGACGACGTTGCTTCCTGTCTAGGGAAACCCTGGGCTTCCGCCATTCGCAACCGATGCTGGTAAACTCTGCAGTACGGAAGCAATGCAAATCAGACTGAGGGTTTCCCGGGAACTTCAGGAAATGGGAGCAGCTCCACTGCCGGGATCGCCGCCGTATCGACCTGCCCCTTTCCTTGCTTCGTTTCTGCTCCACGTTGGCGTGTTGGCGAGCCTCAGTTTTTGGACCGGGCCGAACCCCAGCCAGCAGCAGCCGCCCAGGAACGAGTTGCAGGCGCCGCGGAAAATCCTTTTGACCTTTAGAAGGCTCGAACCCCTACCGAAGGTAAGTCCCCCGAAACATATCTCGAGAGCAGAGGTGAGCAAAGGGACCCATCTGACCACGCACCAGGCCGTCATTACCAATGCCAGGGCTCGCAAGGCGAATCAGTTCAACTGGACTCCTCCGCCTGCGGTCAAGCGGGAAGTTACGGCCTCGAGCGATCTGGTGCGGGTTCCCTTACCGGCGCCATCGGTTCCAGCGCCCCCGGCAGCTCGCACGCCGAAGCGGTTTGTGGCGCCGGTGGCCACCCGCACCCAAACCCAGGCAAAATCGATTTTGATGGCTTCACCTTCAGACCTTCCTGATGTCAAGCCCCTCGCAACCGCCTTCAAATCGAGCGCCGTCTTTTCGAATAACAACCCCGCCGTCCCGAAACCCGTGCGACAGATCGAGGGCGCCGAAGCGCCGCCAGATCTGGTAGGCAACGATCCGAAGGTCGCTAACGCGATCGTGATATTGAACGCCTCGCCCTCGGCCCTTCCGCCGTCGGCCGATCCTTCCGCCACCAGGAACGGTCAAATTGCTCGAGCCGGTCAACTGGGTTCGCCGGCGATTCGCTCCTCGGCGGAGGATGGACTACGAATTCCGGGCGTAGCGATCGATCGCATCGGCACGACATCGACAGTGGTGGAACCCGGCAAGATTCCTCCCGACGCCAAGCCGAAACCCGTTCGCGAGATCGTGTATCAGAAGAGCCTGCTCGGCGCCGCCGAAAACTCGGTATCGGTACCGCTGCGTCCGAGGGTGCGCTCGATTCCGCTGGACATCGAGAGGGAGTTCGCAGGTCGAAATGTCTATACGATGCTGATCCCAATGGCCAGCAATCCCGAATATGTCGGAGACTGGGTGATTTGGTTTGGGGAACGCGGCACTTCAACCGGCGAGGGACGGGTGATGGCGCCGCTTCCTCGCGTAAAAAAGGTCATGGTCCTGCCGCACGGCAAGGTCGAAGAAGGACGGATTCGCGCCCACGTTATCCTCGAGAGGGACGGAAGTGTAAGCCAGGTTGTTGTGCTTGCCTCCTCTAATCCGGCCCTGCGAACCCGAGCCGCCGCAGATTTGAAGGAGTGGGAATTCCGGCCGGCTCAGAAGAGCGGCACGGCTTTCGCGGCGGATCTAATTCTAGATATGACAATGCGATGTGCGGTTGAAGTGGAATAGGACCTAGGTGGTTTTGGTAACAGGACTAAGGGACTACAGTGATCCAAACGTCTTGACTAGAGTCGCTCCAGCACATAGCCTATATACAGTGGTGTCTCGCTACAGACGAACACTTGATAGTGTTATTTGCTTAACGTTTCTGATGGAGGGGGTCAGGTATGAAGAATATCCTTAGCGGAATCGTATGCGTCGCGTTGTTCAGCGGAGTCCAAGCATTCGCTGACGTGGTCGACTTCACCGGGGCCTATGCGCCTGCCAAGTGGTCGATGTCCGGCGCTGGCGCAGCTTCGACTGGGATCGCACAGCTTACGGTCACCGGAAGCGACGACCAGTCGAATACAGCCTCCACAACAGAGTTGTCGATCACGAGTCTGGCTCCGTCATTCATCAGTTTTAGCTGGTCATACAACTCGCTGGATATCAGCCCGGATCTGGACCCCGCCGGCTATGTGATTGGCGGCGCCATGTTCCAACTCACGGATAGTTTACATTTCCAGTTGGCTCAGTCGGGCTCTGTCAGTTCGCTGTTCCTGGCGCCTGGTCAGTCGTTTGGCTTCTATGTCTATTCGACGGACAACATCGGCGGTTCGGCCAGCCTCACCATTTCGGACTTCACGGCGATTGCGGCGCTACCCGCGCCGGTTCCCGAGCCTTCGACCTACGCCATGATTGGCCTCGCTGCCGGCGCGGCCCTGCTCTGGAAGCGCCACGTTTCCGTCTCTGCAAAGTAACCCTTCCAGATCAGACTTGGCTGGGGTGAATGTTCGTCAGCCCGCCTTCGCCTCACCGATTCCGAGCTTCTTCATTCTGTACAGCAACGCCTTGTAGTCAATCTTCAGCAACTCGGCCGCCTGCTTCCGGTTCCAGCGCGCGGATTCCAAAGCACCCATAATCGCTTCCATTTCCGCAGCCCGGTAGGAATTGTCAACATCCTCCAAATTGGGAAGTTCCGCCGCTGGACGCCGCGGCGCCGCGGCGCTCGGAGCATCATTGTGCATGTCGTCATCATGCCCAACCACTCGCGCCGGCAAGTTACGTGGATCGCTCGAATTGGTATGCGCCGCAATCGGATTCCTGCGCCTGCCGTTGCAAACCAATTTGTCCACCACCATGTCGGCGCAGCGCAACACGAGGAATTTTCGAATCACGTTTTCCAGTTCGCGAATGTTTCCAGGCCAATGATGTTCGAGCAACGCTTCCCGCATTTCCCGAGGGATCGGCAAGGCAGGGTTGCAGTGGGTCGCGTGGGCATGGATAAAGTACTCGGCCAATGGAATGATTTCATCGGTGCGTTCGCGCAACGGCGGAATGTGGATATCGACAATGTTCAACCGGTAGTAGAGGTCTTCCCGAAACCGGCCTTCCTCGAGCGCCAGTTCCAGATCGCAATGGGTGGCGGCAAAGACCCGGACGTCCACCTTGGTCGTCTCGGTCGAACCAAGGCGAATGAATTCGTGGTCCTGCACAACCTGCAGCAGTTTGGCTTGCAGCTTGAAATCCATGTCGCCGATCTCGTCCAACAAAATGGTTCCCTTGTCGGCTACCTCGAACTTACCCGGGGTGGATTTGACGGCGCCGGTAAAGGCGCCTTTTTCGTATCCGAACAGTTCGCTTTCCACAAGCTCGGACGGCAAGGCCGCGCAATTCAGTTTGAGGAACGGGCGGCCAGCCCGTGACGATCTCGCGTGAAGCCGCCTCGCCAGCATTTCTTTGCCAACGCCGGTCTCGCCATGGAGCAGCACCGGAACATCAGATACGCCAATGCGTTCGAGCAGAAGTTCCAGTTTCTGGTTCCAGGCGCCGACCACCGCCGCTGGCGGCGGTTCCACCACATGGAAGGCGCCAGCCACTCCTGGCTGCCACCCGCCACGCTCCGGGGTTTTTGACTCGAGGGCTTTCTGGATGGCCTTCATGAGCGCTTCCCGGCTAGCCGGCTTGGCCAAAAAATCAACGGCGCCGCTTCGGATCGCGGAGACTACATCCGCGGTCGAAGAAGAGTTCGAGAGCGCGATGACGGGAAGATCGGGACGCGTCTCATGCAGAGTTTCAAGAGTTTGCAAACCAAAAGGTCCATTCGACGAGGTATCGAGGAGAACCAGAGAGGGCTCGGCGCCACCGGGCCGGGCCATTTCGATGACCGAATCGGCGACAGGCACGAACTCGAACCGGTAGGGCAAGCGCGAATCGCAGCCGTTCAGCAGATAATTTTTGAATCCTGGCTCCTCGCCAGCCACCAGAATCATTGGCAATTCACTGGGGGGGCCTATGATTACCATAGGGAGACCCTCGTGGTCAGGGCATGCTTCAGTAATGTGTCCAACATACAGGTCCGATCCTAACGCCAGCTTTCGCTGTGAACTGGTCTCTGACACTTATGCGGCAAACGGAGCAAAAAAGTTTCAAGTTGTGCCAGTTTTTTGAAACTCTACTTTCGCAGAAATGGGAACACAACGCAAGCCTCACTCTTGGGTTCCACACTTAGTACCCCTTGGATCGCCACTCGCGTCGACAAGGGCCGCGGAAACGTTCCGGCCGATGGTAAGGCTCTTTTTATCAGTTCGATACGCAACAGGAACGAAAGATTATCCACAGGCAAGCGAGCCAAGTTGTCCGCGGTGAGGGATTCACCGATATGGAGGAAGAACGTACCTTAGATGAATTTGGATGTTTCCCTTGCGCTGAAGCTTTTGAGCCAGAGCCTCCTTCCACTGGTTGCTCCTATGCTCTGCAAGCGTTGGATGAATTTCAATGCGGGCCTTAGTACCACCACATGCGGATGCCAACTTTTGGCGTCTTGACAATTTTTAGGACTTCGGGCATCATGAGCACGAGCACAGTTCGTTATATCACTCTCGCGATTAGGGTTTTGAATTGCAATCTAACCAATTAGAGTCCGAAAACGGCGGGGGAGAAGCGTACCCTTGGTTTGCACTTCGAGTGCGTTCCAAACATGAGCGTACCGTGTCGGCCCAACTTCGTGGCCGAGGCTATGACGAGTTTGCGCCAACCTTGAAAACAGACCGGAAATGGACCGACCGGGTGAAAGCGCTCGATGAGTTCCTGTTTCCCGGATACGTGTTTTGCCGGTTCGATCCGAACAATCGATTCCCGGTAGTATCGGTTCGGGGAGTGGTGCATGTCGTCGGCTTCGGCGACGGCCCTGTTGCGATTCCGGAATTAGAGATTCAGCGAGTACGAAAAATGGTGGAATCAGGATTGCTTGTGCAGCCTTGGCCTTTCTTGAAGGTCGGGGAGCAGGTACGCATTGAAAAAGGTCCTTTGACTGGAATTGAAGGGTTGCTGGAATCGGTGAAAGGGAAACACCGCCTGGTGGTGTCGATCAACCTCTTACAGCGCTCTGTGTCAACTGAAATCGAACGCGCATGGGTTTCGCCCATGCGGTCGAACCCAAGATCCCCGAACCTCAAATCCAAAGACACGCCAGGTTCATCACTTGTTTTGCCAAAGCAGAACATCATAAGATCCTAAAGACAAACCTGATGACAAAACACAATTTTGGTTTGGTTGGCCTCCTGATCGGGATGAGTTTACCGGCGTTTTGCCAGCAGCAGCCGCCCGCCCAGGGCGCTGCGGCGCAAGCGGCGCAGGCAGCGGGGGCCGGCCAACAGGCCGCAGTCATCCGGCCAGACTACGTCCTCGGACCCAACGATCAGATCCTGATCCGGTCCGCACAGGCAGAGGAGATCAACGAAAAGCCGTTTCGGGTGGATTCGGATGGCAACATCACGCTTCCGATCGCTGGAAAGATCAAGGCTGCCGGCCTCACCGTGCAGGCTCTCGAAGCGCAAATCGCGACCCGCCTCCGCGAGTTCATCCGCGATCCTCAGGTCAACATCAGTCTGGTGCAATTCCGCAGCGACCCCGTGTTCTTTGTCGGCGCCTTTCGAGCCCCCGGCATTTATCCTCTACAAGGCCGCCGCACTCTCGTGGAAATGCTATCGGCAAACGGCGGACTCCTCCCCAACGCCAGCCGCCGGATTCGTGTCACCAGGCGTTTGGAATTTGGCCAGATCGAACTTCCGAACGCGATTGAAAACACGGAGAAGAAGACCAGTTCGGTGGAGATCAGTCTGGATAGCCTGACCCAGGACGTGAATCCTGCGTCGGACATTCTACTGCAACCTTACGACATTATCAGCGCCGAGCGCTCTGAACGAGTCTATGTCAATGGCGACGTGACCAAGGTCGGCGCCATCGAGTTGGCCGAACGCGATTCCATGTCGGTTACGCAAGCTCTCACCGAGGCCGGAGGATTCAGCCCTTTGGCCGACCACAGCAAGGTCCGCGTCTTGCGTCCCGTTCTGGGAACATCCCGCCGGGCGGAAATCGTGGTTGACATGAAGCGCGTGTTGTCGGGTAAGGATATGGATTTCCCCTTATTGCCAAACGACGTGCTTTTCGTCCCGCGGTCAACGGCCAAAAGCCTCACGACTCCATTAACCGGTGGGCTGGCGACCTCTCTCCCTTACCTTTTGATTTCCCTACTGCTTCGGTGATGCGACCTCACCGCCACTATCCTGGTAGTCTGGACATGTACTCATGACATTTTCGGCTGGCGATCTTCGGCAATTGCAGCACCGTACGTTATGCCCTTCCCTGGCGCTGCTGCTTGTTTTTCCCGCCAGTGGTTGGGCGCAACAACAACCACCTCCACGCACTCCCGCGCAAGCTGCACAACCAAGCCAAGCCGTACCCATGGCCCCCCTTCCGGCGACACAGAGTCTGCGAGTGATTGCGCTCGCGGGCAACGGCGAGCGCAACGATCTGCAGCGCGGCGTGATGGCGCCGCTTGTGGTGCAGGTGCTGGACTCGAACGGCAAGCCGGTGGAAGGCGCCGATGTTGTGTTTCGATTTCCGCTGACAGGCCCAAGCGCGAGTTTCCCCAATCAGCAGAATTCGCAAAAGACCGCGACCAACGCAGATGGACAGGCCGCGGCAACCGGATGGGTCGCAAATCGCCAGGTTGGTAAGTTCAACGTGAAAGTCAATGCCTCGCACCGCAACGAAATCGGCGAAGTCACGATTACGATGTCGAACGTAACGGATGGGGCCGCTTTGGAAAAAAACGCCCGTAAGGGCCCGTTTTCGAACCGCTGGGTCAAAATCGGAATCATCGCCGGTGTTGGCGGAGCGATCGCCGCGGCGGTGCTGCTCACCCGTGGCGGCAGCAGTTCGTCCTCCACCGTCACCATCACGCCAGGGGCGCCGACCATCGGAGGTTCGCGCTAAGCCATGCCTCGGTCCCAATTGGCAGTTTTGCTTTCCCTAGTTGCAGCAGGAGGCGCTGCGATACATGCGCAATTGCCTCCGGTGAGCGGCCCGGTTCCGGCCGTGATCTTCGACGCTCCCGCCAAAACGTTTCGCGCCGTGAATGGCATGTTGGGGTTCGCATCACTCGGCCCGGCGCTTGCGGATTCATTCGAATCCGGTTCGGCGGCGCCGGTGGGCAGTCACGGAATCGCGTTCCGGCAGGGGCATTACTTTGCCGTCACCGGTCTCGGTTCCGCCGCCGGTTCGAACGCCATCGACCTGATGAACGCCGGTGAGGCCGCCGCGCAGGCGCCAGAAGGCATCGCATGGTCCAACGACGGATCGAAAGCATTTGTGTTTTCACGAAGCGGCAATTGGGTTCGCGGCATCTCAGGCTTGCCCGGCAATCCGCAATTAGGCCCACTCGCGGATCTTGGCGCGATCACCGGTGGAGGCCTGACGGCAGTAGCCGTGAATTCCAACGGTGCGGCAGCCATAGCCATTGCGGGGAGCGGAGACCAGGGCGGCGCCGTATGGCTGCTTCGGGCAGGCGCCAACCAGGACCCGGCACTTCTTTTCAATTCCCCGCAGCCCGCTCTTCTGCGGTTTAGCGCAGCGGGAGACAAATTATTCGTTTGGGATCGCGTGTCCACCACGGTGTCCCGCGTGGAACTCGATGGCAGTAACGCCTCGTCGTCTCCGGCCTGGAACTTCGAAGGACTGCCGTCCCTTGTCGCCATCTACACCAACGTCAGCAAGGACGGCCGGGAAACGCTCTGGACCGCGGACTCGACCGGCGAATCCTCAACGCTGCGAAGTTTTGACGTTTCGAGCGGAACGCCGGTTCTGACGATGGAATTGGCATTCAAGCCCGGCATGATCGAGGCGTTGGGACGCGACGGGCTGCTGCTCGCGACCCGTTCCGCCGACGGCCAGCCCATTTGGTCCTTGTCGCTTTCACCGGAACCAAAGATATACTTCATCCCAGCGAGCCCGGTTGGTGAGGTTGGGGGTTCCCGATGAACCTCCGTATCCTGCTTCCATTCGTCACGCTCTCCATGCTCGCTCAGGCCCAGCAGTTTCGCCTGCTGGTTACCCAGGGCGCCAACACGGCGCTCATACAGAATGGCTCGACGCTCACTTTCAACGGTCCGATTGGGAGCACCACAACCGCGCAACTCAGCGTCACCTATGTGGGGACAGGTTCTGCCACCTTTAGCCGCCAACCGAACGTATTCGGATCGACCTCCTTTGCCGCCACCATTCAGTCGGCCTTGCCGCTGACCCTCAGCCCCGGTAGCAGTTTTACCGTGGACCTGCGCTATCGACCGGCTTCGTCCGCCCTCAGCAGCTCGCAATTCAGCCTGGATTTCTCAGAATCGACAACGACGACCGTCAATGGAACCACCACGACGGCTAGCGTCGCCGGCATCGTGAGCCTCTCCTTGCAGGGCACGGCGCCTTCGTTCGCCCTCAGTTATATTTTGCAGACCGATCAAAACGTGACGCCACTCGCCGCCAACGGTGTTTTGGGATTCGGTCCCACCTCGGTGAACACCACCGCGCAAGCCGCGTTCAACATCTCGAACGTGGGTAGCGGAACCGGGAATGTCACCGGCATCTCCATTTCCGGCGATGCCTTCAAGCTTTCGCGTTTGCCATTGTTCCCGTCCGCCGTCGCGGCAGCGCAGTCTATGCAGGTTCTGGTGCTTTACACGCCAACCGGAGCGAACGCGGATGAGGGCCGGATGACCGTGACATTCGATTCGGGTCCCGCCGTGGTCATTAATATCACGGGCAACGGCGTTTCCCCTGTGTTTCTCTATGAAGTGTTGCGGCCGGATGAGATTCGCCCGGTGACCCCCGGTGGAACGGTGGAACTGCCTGGAATCGCCGTCGGCCAGACGTCGAGCGTCATCATCCAGATCACCAACACCGGCACCGCATCGGGAACCATCAGTTCGATCAACCTGGCGGGAACGGGATTCCAGTTGACCGGCACGCCCCTTCTGCCGCAGATCCTTGCGCCAAAATCGAGTTTGACGTTCAGCATCGCGTTTACGCCCATACGAACGGGCGCCCTGACCGGCAATCTGATCGTGAATTCCGACCGCTTCAGCTTGACCGGCGTCGGCCTGGGCTCGCAATTGACGTTCTCTTACACAGCAGGCGGAACCACCATCACGCTCGACAACACCACGACTGCGGTCGTCTTCAGCCCGGTGACCGTAACGAAGTCAGCGACGATTGTGGTGACCGTCAGGAATACCGGAACCTTGACCGCGCCGATTTCGAACATCGGCATCGGTCAGACGGATGGCGTGTTCACGCTGGACTCGATTCCCGCTTTGCCGATGAGCCTGGCGCCGAATACCGAGATTCCGTTATCGATCACGTTCACGCCTGCTGCTCTAGGGTTCGTCAATGGGGCCTTGCGGCTCGACGGAACCAGTGTGACGCTCATCGGTTCCGGCACGCAACCGCCTCCCCTGCCAACTTACACATTGACCGGTCCTTCGGGGACCGTAACCCCTGGATCCTTCAACAATCTCGCTTTGACTTTGGCTTCGCCGTATCCGGTGGCGATCGCAGGAACTCTGACGATCACCGTTTCAGGGACACTTCCCGTGGATCCTGCGGCTCAATTCTCGACAGGCGGACAAACGGTCCGCTTCGTGATTCCGGCAAATTCGACCAGCGCGGTTTTCGCCGGGCAAGGAACGCAGATCGGCCTACAGACTGGCACAGTGGCGAGTTCCCTCGCGTTGACTCCGGCATTTGCCACCCAATCCGGAAATGTGGATTTGACTCCAGCTAGTCCGTCGACGCTCAGACTGACAGTGGCGCCGGCCAAGCCCACGTTGTTGGCGCTGCAAATCGTCAATCAGACAGCGACCGGTTTCTCACTCGCGGTTACGGGTTTCGCCACGACTCGAACGTTGACTTCGATGAATGTGGAATTCACCCCTGCCGCGGGATTCAACCTTGCCGCGACTCAGTTCACGATCGATTTGAGCCAGGTTGCCACGGTATGGTTCCGCAGCACCGCCTCACAGGCGTTCGGGGGCCAATTCACTCTGACCGTGCCCTTCACTTTCCAGGGGACGGTGGCGACCGGGCAATCGATCGCGTCCAGCATATCGGCGGTTTCCGTCAAGGTCAGCAACGAATTGGGAGAATCCTCCTCGCTTCAGGCTAAGAACTAGCCACCAGAAGGTTGAACGTTGCGGCTTCACGCGAAAGGAACGTGTTTTGAAGATCAGTATCTTCGGGTTGGGCTATGTCGGCGCTGTGTCGGCGGGCTGTCTGGCTAGCCAGGGGCATCAAATCATCGGGGTGGACCCCGTTCAAACCAAAGTCGATTTAACCAATGGCGGCGGCTCACCCATCGTGGAAGACGAAATTGGAGAAATCATTTCGTCCGCCGTAAAAGCCGGACTGCTTCGCGCCACGACCGACGCGGCCGAGGCCATTCGGAACACGGACCTGTCGTTTGTTTGCGTCGGCACACCGAGCCAACCCAACGGCAATCTCGACCTGCGCTATATTCGCCGCATCAGCGAGCAGATCGGCGCCGAGCTCATGCACAAGAGCGAACGGCACACGGTCGTAATACGCAGCACGATTCTGCCGGGCACCATGCACAACATCGTCATCCCGACGCTGGAAGAGACCTCGGGAAAGAAGGCCGGCGTGGATTTCGGCGTCTGCCACAATCCCGAGTTCCTGCGAGAGGGCTCGGCCGTCCGGGACTTTCATGCTCCGCCGAAGACGGTGATCGGCGAGTTCGACACCCAAAGCGGTGACCTGCTTGCCTCTCTGTACTCGAAACTCGAGGCGCCGCTGATCCGGACCGACCTCGAAACGGCCGAAACCGTCAAGTACGTGGACAATTGTTGGCATGCGCTCAAGATCGGCTTCGCCAACGAGATCGGGAACCTCTGCAAGGAGCTCGGCGTGGACTCTCACGCCGTTATGAAGATCTTCTGCCAGGATCGCAAGCTGAATATCTCCCCAGCCTATCTGCAGCCTGGCTTTGCATTCGGCGGTTCGTGCCTGCCCAAGGATTTGCGGGCTCTGGCCTATCAGGGCAAGATCCACGATCTCCAGATGCCGATTCTGAACTCGATTCTGCCCAGCAACGAAATGCAGGTGGCCCGCGGCTTGAAGCTCATCGTCGACAAGAACAACAGGCGCGTCGGCATTCTGGGATTCAGCTTCAAAGCCGGCACAGACGATCTGCGCGAGAGCCCGCTGATTGAATTGATTGAACGGCTCATCGGCAAAGGCTACGACCTGAAGATCTTCGACCGCAACGTAAATATCGCGAGCCTCGTGGGCGCCAACCGCGATTTCATCCTCAATCGCATTCCCCATATTTCGAGGCTCATGGTTCCGAGCATCGACGCGGTGCTGGAACACGCGGATACCGTAGTGATTGGCAATAACGACCCTGAGTTTCGCTCAGTCCCCAGCCGGCTTCGCGAAGGTCAAATCCTGGTCGATTTCGTCCGGATCGCGCCCGGCCGAAGCGAGAGCGGAAAGTACGACGGAATCTGTTGGTGACCGCTTACCGCACGACGAGTCCGATTGCGTTGCTCGCGGCCTGGGTTCCGCCTGGCAGCGTGATCAAGAGGTAGACTGGAACATCGTCGCCGGTACTTGCGATTATTGGATCGCCAGGCGCCTGGAATGTCACCTGGAAGACGCCAGGGGCGCCAGAGGCCACCGGGGCTAACTGGACGTCAACCACGCGGCCTCCAATGACAGCCTGAACCTTGTTTCCGGCGCTCGAGCTGTCCACTAGCGCGTCTCCGAAGCCAGAGGCTAGGATCGTAACGTCCGAACCGGGCCGAACCACCAGCGGGCTCCTACGGCTGCTGCCGCTGCTGCTGCTGTCGAGCGAACCCGCAACCTCGTCCCAGGCGAACAGGCCGGGGGCTACGGCTTTCATTGCCGACTGGGCCGAGAATTTCGTCGATCCCTCGATTTCGAAATTGAGCGGCGTGCCAGGGGCGAACGCGGGGCATTGGAAGTCGATTTGCGATTGTGTAACCAGCGAAAGCGGTGCGTCTACACCGTTCACCTTCACCCGGACGCCCGCCAGTGTCCAAGGAAGCGGGTACGAGGCCGCGCGATCCGTTGCGCCCGAAGTGAAGCTGGCGCCCCGGAATGAGGCGATCCCACCCGGGGAACAGGCCTCTTCCGGATTGCCGCTTGCGAGGTTCGTCAAAACGGCCGCCGGCATGGCGGCAGCGGCAGGCGAGGGGGCTGCATCGCTGGCAGCCAACGCCGGTTGAGGCGCAGACGGCGCCGCCGGACGCGTATCGAGCGTGGTGATCGATAGGGCGGGAAGCAGCGCGGGCGAAGCAAGAATTTCACACATCGTGAAGTTGCTGGCGCCGTTCGTCGTGGAAGTGCTCGAGAGGTTTATGCTGGTTCCCGACAAGGTGATGGCGTCAGTCGGCTGCTGCACCCAGAAGGTTTCGAGCGAGGGCGCCAGTTCCTGATGAACGAGGCTCTGACCGGCCGCCGGAACTCGCGTTGTGCCGCTGTTGGGTGCATTCCCCACGCCGATCACGAGCGAGAGATTGCGTGTGGTAAGCATGGAGGCGGAAGCGGCGCCGGAGGCCGCGCTGGCGGTCCCGATTGCGCCGATCGCGCCCGATCCGTAGGTTCCACTCGTGTCCACATTGCGAAACGTCATGACTGTCAGCGAGGATTCGGCGCTCAGGGTCAGCAATGCGGAAACCTGGATGTTCGTGAGGGTTGTGGCGGTTAGGGCGCGCCAGATCTCCGACGTGCCTTCCTGGGTATTCGCCTTCGAGACGAGGTACCACCGTAAGCCGCCTCCCGAAATCTTCGAGACCGAGTTGCCGGCGCCGCCGGCTGAGACAAAAGCAAGGACGAGCTCGTTGGCGGCAACCGTCGAGAATGGCGCTGTCAATACCGTCGTGCTGGCAACGGTGGCGTCTGCGGACACATTCACATCCAGGGAGATCGGCGAGGGAGGAGGAGTGCAAGTAAAGTCAATCGCGGACAGGTTCGCTCCCGCGATGATGACTACCTTGGTCGTTGGCGTAAAAGTGTAGTTCGTCTTGGTTGGCGTGACAGTGTACGAAGCGTTCACCAGCCCGGTGAAGGTGTAGTTGCCCGATGCGTCCGCCGTTGTGGAGGCAGTGGCGGCGCCGGTGAGAGCGACCGTTGCTCCGGATCCGTTGGTTCCCAGCGCGCCGCTGATGCTCCAGGTCTGCGCCGCTGCTGTAAAGTTGATCCCGGTTTGGTTCGCTCCGCTGACGGTGACTGCCTTGTTCACCGGCGTGAAGTTGTAGCCAGTCTTCGTCGGCGTCACCGTGTAGGAGCCGTTTACGAGGCTCGCGAAACTGTAGTTGCCCGACGCGTCTGCTGTCGTCGATGCCGTCGAGGCTCCAGTCAAGGCGACTGTTGCTCCGGAACCGTTCGTTCCCAGCGATCCGCTGATCGTCCACGTTTGCGCCGCTGCCGTGAAGTTGATCGTCGTCTGGTTCGCTCCGTTCAACGTCACTGCCTGGCTTGCCGGCGTGAAATTGTAGCCGCTCTTGGTCGGAGTCACCGTGTAGCTGCCATTCACCAAGCTCGCGAAACTGTAGTTGCCCGACGCGTCTGCTGTGGTTGATGCCGTCGAGGCTCCAGTCAAGGCGACAGTTGCTCCGGAACCGTTCGTTCCTAGCGTGCCGCTGATCGTCCACGTCTGCAACGCTGCCGTGAAGTTGATCCCGGTTTGGTTCGCTCCGCTGACTGTGACTGCCTTGTTCACCGGCGTGAAGTTGTAGCCAGTCTTCGTCGGCGTCACCGTGTAGCTGCCGTTCAACAGGCTCGCGAAACTGTAGTTTCCTGATGCGTCCGCTGTCGTCGAGGCCGTCGAGGCTCCAGTCAACCCAACTGTCGCTCCAGAACCCGTCGCTCCCAGCGATCCGCTGATGCTCCACGTTTGCGCTGCCGTCGTGAAATTGATCGTCGTCTGGTTCGCTCCGTTCAACGTCACTGCCTGGCTTGCCGGCGTGAAATTGTAACCGCTCTTGGTCGGCGTCACCGTGTAGGAGCCGTTCACCAGGCTTGCGAAACTGTAGTTTCCAGACGCGTCTGCTGTCGTCGATGCGGTCGAGCCTCCAGTCAAGGCGACCGTCGCTCCGGAACCGTTCGTTCCCAGCGTTCCGCTGATCGTCCACGTCTGCAACGCTGCTGTAAAGTTGATCCCGGTTTGGTTCGCTCCGCTGACTGTGACTGCCTTGTT
>JACXTT010000953.1_pt1 | contig 49416 bp, 46 predicted proteins | sample 9270951 | NCBI WGS metagenome assembly JACXTT01 (sample SAMN15532306, study PRJNA645909) | rock metagenome | isolation source: weathered quartz diorite | place: Puerto Rico | collected 2017-06-21 | reverse complement strand
GTCGCGGCTTCTGAAGTCGGCGACCACCGAAATGCCGGTGCGCTCTGCAAGCAACGCAGGATTGCCGAGCTGCAAACTGTACCCGGAGCCCGGGCGATGACGCACTGTTTGTCCGTGACAACCTATGGCGGATACGCTTTGCGCGGGGACGCCGTGCTTCTTAAGTAGGCGAATGGCCGCCTTCGCATAGAGCCTCGAGAGTTCAATCCCTGCAAGCGCTGCGCGATGCAGCTCGTCGCGGGATGTCTCGTGCAGGGCAAGCAAGTTGGCCTTCAAGCTCTTCGGATACGGTAGAAACCCGGCGCCCAGGAGAAAGGGTCGGCCCCGCAGGTCGACCAGAACGGAATCGACACCGTCGAGGCTCGTGCCCGACATCAAACCGATGTAGATCCCGGAAGATGCTGATCTCGTGGAACCGCTCACTCGAGCAGCGCTAGGTCGCGGCTTTTCAAGAGATCCAATCGCGCGATGACCGGCTCGGCGGTACGCCGGAACGCGGCCAGTTCGATCGCGAGAATCGGCTGTGCGGCCGGGAAGGCCATGGTCAGTGGATTGCGGTTTTGATCATGGAGGTGGAATTCGTAGTGAAGGTGGGGGCCGTTGGCCCAGCCAGTTTGCCCCACATAGCCGATGATTTCACCTTGAACGACGCGCTTGCCCGCGCTCAACCCCAGTGCGAAATTCCTCAAGTGTGCGTAGTACGTGCTGTATCCCCCGTGGTGTCTGAGGACGATGAGGTTTCCGTATCCGTTCCGCCGTCCCGCGAACGAGACGACTCCGTCACCGGTCGACTTCACCCTTGTTCCGACTGGGGCTCCATAGTCGACCCCTTGATGCGCGCGCCACTGCTGGAAAATCGGGTGCCGGCGCGGGCCGAATCCCGAAGTGATACGCGAGAATTCAAGAGGTGAGCGTAGGAATACCTTGCGCAGGTTCTCGCCGTCGGGGGTGTAATAGCCGCCCCTTCCCCAAGGATCCTGAAACCATACCGCGCGGTAGGTCTTCCTTTGGCTGTAAAAGTCGGCCGCGAGCACTCGCCCGTATCGGATCGTTTTGCCACCGTGGTAGAAAGTTTCGAAAACGACCCCAAAACGGTCCCCGCGGCGTAGATCGCGATGAAAATCCACGTCGCCTCCAAAGATGTCTGCAAGCTGGACCGCAATTCCGTCCGGAATCCCCGCCGCATCGGTCGCTGCGAAGAGCGAGGTCTTGATCTCGCCTGATCTCATCTCTATTCCGCGCGCCACATCGGCCTGCTGCTCGAATCTGCCGAAGCTGTCGCCCAGGCGATCCACCGAGAGAAGGGTATCCCTGTCGGTGAGGAACGATAGCGAGCGCAGCCTGCCGACCTCGTCGACTCGTGCTTGGACGGTCGTTCCGGGAAGCAGTAGGCGGAACGGCCGCGCCGCACGCGAAGAGCGCAGGAGCGTCGCCGCTTCTTGCTCGTCGGCCCCGAGCCGCTCGATCAGAGCGGCGAGCGTGTCGCTGCGTCTGAGGCGATCTTCCTGAAAGTAGATGATCGTTCCCGAGTCACCGACCGGGGTCGCGGTCAGGGCGAGCGTCTCGATGACAGTCCGGACGGGAATCGATTCCGGGACGTGCGCGACCGTGCCGAATGCGGCCACGACGCCGAAAAGCGGGGCGACGGCGGCAGCCAGCCATCGGAGGCGCCTTCCGCCGGAGCGCGTTACAATTCCAATCTCGTCGTTATGCATGATCGGCAGCGGGTCGAATCAAAAAAGTCTAACAAATAACCGCCCGATCAGCCATTCTGCACACCCATGAGTGACGTCGATCGTCAACTGAGAGTTATCAAGCGCGGCTGCGATGAGCTGATCGTCGAAGCCGAGTTGCGCGAAAAACTCAAATCCGGACGGCCGCTGCGCGTGAAGCTCGGCCTGGACCCGACTGCTCCCGACCTTCATCTTGGGCACACGGTAGTGATCAACAAGCTGCGCCAGTTTCAGGACTTGGGCCATCACGTCCAGTTCCTGATCGGGGATTTCACGGGGATGATCGGTGACCCGAGCGGCAAGAACGCGACGCGACCGCCGCTTTCGCGGGAGCAGATCCTGCGGAACGCGAAAACCTATCAAGATCAGGTTTTCAGGATCTTGGACGCCAACAGGACTGAAGTTCTGTTCAATTCCAGGTGGTCCGATGAGCTGGGCGCAGCCGGGCTGATGGGCTTAGCTGGAAAATGGACGGTCGCGCGCATGCTCGAGCGCGACGATTTCGGCAAACGTTATGCGGCCCGACAGCCAATCGCCATCCACGAGTTTCTCTACCCGCTCATGCAGGGTTACGATTCAGTGGCGATGAAATCCGATGTCGAAATCGGGGGGACCGACCAGAAGTTCAATCTGCTAGTAGGGCGCGAGCTGCAGAAGCACTACGGTCAGCCGCAGCAGTGCATCCTGACGATGCCGCTTCTCGAAGGAATACGCGGCGTCGAAAAGATGTCGAAGTCGCTCGACAACTACGTCGGTATCAGCGAATCCCCGGAAGCGATCTTCGGAAAGTTGATGTCGATCGCCGACGAGCTGATGTGGCGTTACTTAGAGCTGCTCTCCTTCGAATCCTTGGAAACGCTTGCAGAGTGGAAGAAAGAGGTCTCCGGCGGTCGCAACCCACGCGACATCAAGGTGCTCCTCGCGCGCGAGATTGTCACTCGTTTTCACGGTGCCGGGGCGGCGGCGCGCGCCCAGGCTGATTTCGAGGCACGTTTCAAGCATGGCGCGACGCCCGAGGGCATTCCTGAAATTACAATCAAGGTCCAGAGCGTGGATCGGAAATCGACACCGGGCAAGGTCCCCGAAATGGCGATCACGAAGGTGCTCAAGGAGTCGCAGCTGGTCTCAAGCGCATCGGAGGCCCTGCGCATGATCGAGCAGGGCGGCGTGCGTATCGACGGCGAGAAGGTCACCGACAAGGGTCTTTCCGTGAAGCGTGGGGAGACGGTCGTGTTGCAGGTCGGCAAACGCAAGTTCGCGCGAGTGACCCTCGCCTGAGCGGTCGGTCCCTCAGGCGAGCTGGCTTGCCTTCGCAGCGGCCCATTTGCGAGACTATGACCTTGTGCTATCGTGTCGGCGGCCAGGGTTAGCTCGGCTCTCAATAACACCCAAGGAGATACTCATGGTACGTACCGGGATCAGAAAAACCGCCCTATCGCTCGCGGTGGCGGGGGCTTTCGCCGGGGGCGTCTCGCAAGCGCACGCTTCCGCGTTCGCCTTGATCGAACAGAACGCAAGCGGCATGGGTAACTCGTATGCGGGAGCCGCGGCGGCCGCGGAGGATGCGAGCACAATCTACTACAACCCCGCCGGCATGAGCCTGCTGCCCGGCGGCATGCAGATTTCTACTGGCCTCGCATTGATCAACCTGTCCGCGAAGTTCAGCGATTCTGGCTCGACGCAATCAGGCACACCGGCTGCCCCCTCTAGCCAGGCACCTCTGGGCGGTACCGGAGGGAACGCTGGCGGCTTGTCGGGAGTGCCTAATTTTTACTTTGCGACCGATCTCGCGAAAGACTTGAAAATCGGCGTCGGCCTAAGCGTACCTTTCGGGCTTAAGACGGAATACGACCCGAGCTGGATGGGGCGATTCCAGGCGATCAAATCGGATATCGCGACCTTCAACGTCAATCCTTCCGTCGCGTACAAAGTGAGCGAAGATGTCTCTCTCGGTTTTGGCCTGAATTACCAGCACCTCAATGCCGAGCTCACCAATGCGGTGAATTTTGCGGCAGCAACGTACGGTGCGACGGGGGGCAACGTGGCCGCGACTAACGCCGTGGCGGCGGCGGGCCGGGAAGGCACGGCTTCCGTCAAGGGCGGCGACAGCGCGTTCGGATATAACCTTGGCGCGATGTTCAAAGTTGCACAAGACACCAGGATGGGGCTGTCCTACCGCTCGTCGATCAAGTATCACGTGAAGGGCACTGTCGTGTTCTCCGGCGTTCCTGTCGCGACACTCACAGGCATTAGCCCTGCGCTCGCAGCTGCGTTTGCAGACGGAAATGTGGACCTGGATGTCGAGCTGCCGGCTTCCGCCTCGGTGGCGCTGCAACACAAGCTGGACCCGAAGTGGACACTGCTTGGCGATGTGACATGGACCGGTTGGTCGAAGATCAAGAAACTGGTGGTGACGCGAGACAACGGGGCGACGCTTAGCACGACGGACGAGAACTTCAAAAACACTTGGAGAATCGGTGTTGGTGCGACGTACCGCCAGGATGACGCTTGGTCGATCAAGATGGGCGTTGCCTACGACCAGACTCCGGTCAACGATACCGACCGCACCGCAAGGCTCCCGGACAACAACCGCATCTGGTTGTCCGTCGGAGGCCAGTACAGGTTGTTCAAGGATGGGACGCTCGACTTCGGCTACGCGCACTTGTTCATTAAGGATGCTCCCATTAACCAACCGGCGCCGAATACTGGAAGCTCTCTTCTCAGCGGGCAGCTCGTCGGAAACTACAAAGGCTCGGTCGACATCTTCGGCGCGCAATTCGCGTACCGTTTCTAGGGTCGTCGGGCCGACAGACAGTTCCGCAGACCCGGTGAGCGACTATCCGCTCATCGGGCTTACACTCTTGAAATCCACACGCTCCGGACGCGTTTCCCGGCGTTCTTCTTCAGCCACTTAGGGAATCCCCGACCTTCACCATCTCGAGCTGTTGAAACTTTGTCGTCCCTGGCGACCAGTCGTCGCCTGTCAAAGCTGAACAGAAGGAAGATTCAGCATCCGGCCACGGGTTCCTCGACGTCCGGTTTTGTTCGCACCCGCAGGCACATAACGTGCTCTCCGGAGGTCAAAGGTTCGGTTTGCTGACGGATGCGAGCGCTAACTTTTTCCGGAACCTCTCGAGAGTTCCGGAAGCGAAGGTAGGACGGACAAGCGACCATGCCATACGTTGACATTAAAACCCTTGTGACTTCGTTCGCAAAGGTCACTCAATGGCTCGTAATGAGCAAACGCATGCTCCTGATCGTTTCGCCATTCCTGGCGATCGTCGCTGTGCTCGTGTGGCTTGCCATTGTCAGCATAGACATCCTCACCGCGGGCCGCGCATACGTCGAAGGCGAGAGCCTGTGGTCGAAGAATCAGAAGGAAGCGGTGTTCCACCTGTTGCGTTTCGCCGAGACCAAATCCGAGTCCGATTTCCTCAGCTATAAGAAGGCGATCATGGTGCCGCTGGGTTTCCAAAGGGCCAGGTTCGAGCTCGAAAAATCTGCTCCGGACTATTCCGTCGTGCGAGCTGGCTTCATAGAAGGCGGAACCCATCCGGATGACATCCCCGGCGTCATCAGCCTGTATCAGCGCTTTCACCGCGTGAGCTACATGAAGAGCGTGCTCGACATATGGAGAACCGGGGATGATTTCCTCGCGAGGCTTGACACGGCCGCCGAGGAACTCCACGTATTCCATCGGTCGGGTCGCGTGGACCCATCGGGGCTCGGCCTCATACTGAACCGCATCATCCAGGTCAACGAGGAACTGAGGCCCTGGCAAAACCGGTTCTCGACCACCTTGGGTGAGGCCACACGCTGGATCCGGTCCACGCTCTTTCTAGTGATCATCACGGTCGCGGGGACTCTGGTCCCGATCGGTATTTTTCTCACACAGCGCATGGTCAGTCGGGTCGACCGCGCAGAGCGGGAACTCAAGGAACTCAAACTGGGGCAAGAATACGCGGTGAAGCTCGCCTATCACGCGAGCCATGATCAGCTCACGAATTTGGTCAACCGCCCCGAGTTTGAGAACCGTCTCAGACTGGCATTACACACGGCCACCAACCAGGGGCGACAGCACGTCGTGATGTACCTGGATCTCGATCAGTTCAAGATCGTAAACGATACGTGCGGACATGCAGCCGGCGATCAGTTGCTGCGGCAGGTGGGCGCGTTGTTGAAGCAGCAGGTGCGCGAAGGAGATTCTCTTGCCCGTCTGGGCGGCGACGAATTCGGCGTTCTGCTCGAAAACTGTCCAATGCATGAGGCCATTCGCATCGCCGACGAGCTGCAGAAGTGCATCGCCGACTTTCGCTTCGTCAGCGAAGGGAGATCGTTCAGCATCGGCGCGAGCATTGGCGTAGTCCATATCGCGGATGGAATGCTCACCTTGACAGACGTCCTCGGCGCGGCCGATGCCGCTTGCTATATGGCGAAAGAGAAGGGACGCAATCGCGTTCAGTTCTATCGCCCGCACGACAGCGAGGTGTTTCTGCGCCGGGGCGAGATGGAATGGGTCTCTCGGCTGCAACGTGCGCTCCAAGAAGGGCGTTTCGTGCTTCACGCGCAGGAAATACACTCAATCGGCGATCAAGCGCCGCGGGACAACCATTACGAGCTGCTCGTGCGCATGCTCGACGAGCATGACAAGATCGTCCCCCCGATGGCGTTCATTCCGGCCGCGGAACGCTACAACATGATGCCCATGATTGACCAATGGGTCATTCAAGATGCGTTCGCCAAGATCAATTCCCTGGGTTCAAAGGGCGGAGCCGGCGGAACCTATGCCATCAATATTTCGGGCACGTCGATCGGGGACGAACGCTTCCTCGAATTCGTTCGCGAGCAGTTCAGGCGCTACGTCATGCCTCCTCGGACCATTTGCTTTGAACTGACGGAAACGGCGGCGATCGCGAATTTCGACAAGGCCGCGCGGTTCTTCGGCGAACTGAAGTCGCTCGGCTGTCTGTTCTCGCTGGACGACTTCGGAGCCGGAATGTCCTCTTTCGGATACCTCAAGCACTTACCCGTGGACTTCCTCAAGATCGACGGCAGCTTCGTCAAGGATGTAGCGCATGACGCGGTCGATCTCGCGATGGTGCGGGCAATCAACGACGTGGGACATGTGATGGGCAAGAAAACAATCGGCGAGTCCGTGGACGGCGAGATGGGCCTGGCCGCGCTGCGCGAGATCGGAGTGGACTTCGCGCAAGGCCACTGGCTTTCTCCTCCGGGTTTGTTCCTCGAACAAGCGTCCGCAGGAATGCCGCCGGCGCGTATCGGGATAAATTCACCCACTGTTCCCCAGAAGGATTGGTCAGTTCCAGCAACGATTCTTAACTCCACAACCTGAGAGAGCAAACGATGAACGCCACTTCGGTACACAAGATATCCTCGCACCCGCGGTGGGTCGCCACCATGTACGAATTCGTGGCTCCACATTGGGACAGCCTGGTCAACGGTCCATGGGCGGAATCGATAGCATCGACGCGCCTCAGTGTCCAAGAGATGCAGGGATGGATCCTGCAGATCTATCCGTTCATCTACGATTTCCCGAAGTTCCTCGCGGAAGCCCTGATCAAGGTGGAAGACGATTTCTCCCGCACCTTTCTGATCGAGAACATCCGCATCGAAAAGGCGCATGCCGAGCATTGGCTGTGGATGGGCGAGGGTTTTGGCCTGGACCGGCAGCAGATGCTGGACCTGGCGGAGGGCGGGACTCCTCCCTTGCGCGACGTGCAGTCGCTCACCGACTGGGTGTGGCGCGTGAATACCAAGGGGTCTCTTGCGGAAGCCGTAGCTGCGACGAGCTTTGCCATCGAAGGTGTTACGGGCGCCATCGCTAGAAAGGTCTGCGCGGGCTTCGAAGCCTACCGGGATCGACCCGGCGTGGACATGAATCCAAGGACATACAAGTGGATACGGGAGCATTCCCACTACGACGATGAACACCCGAAGTTCGCATTGGAAATCGTCAAGCACTACGCCATCACGCCACGGATGCAGCGACAGGTCATGTACGCGGCCAAGCGCAGCCTGGAACTACTCCATTTGGCGCTTGTGACCTCGACGCAGTCATTGCCCGCCAAGGCAGTGACGGCAAACCTCTCGCGCGGGGCTGCATAGTTGGCGAGAGAGTATCTCTCTAAGCAGCGCCCGGGCCGAGTGGCCGGGCGCGCCTGAGGATCGCTTCGCAGGACGCAGTCGAAGGAAGCGTCCCGAATGCGCGGCCCCAATCGCTCTCAAGCCGCGAAGCACAGAAGGCATCGGCGGCTTCTGGCAGGGCATTGCGTTCCATGAGACTCGCCTGGAGGGCGAGCGCGATCGCCTCGACAATACGACGCGCCCGCGACTCTGCGCTGCCGGAATCCTTGAGCATTTGCGAGATCGCCGTCGCGCCGCGACGCGAGCGCACGCCCCCGCGGCCGACTTCGGCGAACAGCGCCTCGATGCTATCCGGCTCGCGCTCGATTGAGCGCAGCACGTCGAGGCAGATGACGTTCCCCGAGCCCTCCCAAATTCCGTTCAGCGGCGCCTCGCGGTATAAGCGAGCGAGCGGGGCCTCCTCCACGTAACCGTTGCCCCCCAGGCATTCCATTGACTCCGCGACGAGGGGGGGTAGGCGTTTGCACAGCCAGTATTTCGCGATCGGTGTCATCAGGCGCACCAAGAGCCGCTCGCGCTCGTCAGCTTCCGCACGGTCGAAGGCTCTCGAAAGACGAAACGCCAGCAGCGCCGCGGCCTCGGTCTCCAGGGAGAGATCGGCGAGCACGTTCTGCATCAAAGGCTGTTCGGCAAGCCGCCGGCCGAAGGCCTTGCGGTGCGCGGCGTGGTGGATCGCCTGGTTGAGTGCCGCGCGCATCATCCCGGCGCAGGCGACCACGATGTCGAAGCGCGTGAGGTGCGCCATCTCGATGAGCGTGGCGATGCCGCGCCCTTCCTCCCCGACGATACGCGCGCGGGTGCCGCGATACTCGATTTCGCACGAAGCATTGGAGCGGTTGCCGCACTTGTCCTTCAGACGCTCGATGAAAAAAGGATTGCGGGCGCCGTCGGTAAGCGAACGCGGCACGAAAAAGCAGGTCAACCCGGCCTCGGCACGCGCTAGCGTGAAAAAGGCGTCGCTCATAGGAGCCGAGCAGAACCACTTGTGCCCGGTGAGCTCGTATTCGCCTCCGCCGAGGGGTGCTGCTCGCGATGAATTGGCGCGAAGGTCCGAGCCGCCCTGCCTCTCGGTCATCGCCATGCCGATCGTGACGGCGCGTTTCTGTGCGAGGGGCAGCGGGCGCGGATCGTAGTCACAGGCAAGGAGCTTAGGCTCCCAGTCCTCGGCGAGCTTCGCGCTGTGGCGCAGTACGCGCACCGCGGCGAAGGACATGGTCACCGGGCAGGCGACGCCATTTTCGCCCTGGTTCCACAGGTAGTTGAGCGCTGCCCGCGCGACCCACGCGCCCTCCCTCTTGTCCGTCCAAGCGAGGGAGTGCAGCCCGGCGCCGAAGGCGAGTGCCATCAGCTCGTGGTACGCCGGATGGTATTCGATCGCGTCGACACGATTGCCGAACCGGTCGTGGGTTCTCAGCTCGGGCGCGTAACGGTTCGCCTGCATCGCGAGTGCTTGCATCCGCTCGCTGCCGACGAGATCTCCCATGCGGCTTGCGCGCTCGGCGATCCAGCCGCCACCTTCGCGTTTCACTGCCTCCACGAGGATCCGGTCGGCCGACCAGGCGTTGTAGCCGACCAGGGGCGGGGGCTGGTTGGCCGACTCGGGCGCGATCTCGAGGCGAGGATCGTTCACGATCTCGAGGAGCGCGTATCGACTACCCGAGTCAATGAGGAACGCTTCCCCACAACTGCTTCAACCTGGCATCGCGTCCGCAACCGGTTCGGTAGAACTTGTACCTCACCGGATTCTTGACGTAGAAATCCTGGTGATATTCCTCGGCGGGCCAGAACTCTCCGGCCGGGACGACAGGTGTGACAATATCGTCCCTGAACGGTTTCGTCTTCGCGAGCATTTCTTTGGAGGTCTCGGCGAGACGTTTCTGATCGTCGGTGTGATAGAAGATCGCGGTGCGGTATTGGCTTCCTATGTCGCAGAACTGCCGGTCTCGCACGGTAGGGTCGACGTTTTTCCAGAACACTTCGAGGAGCTTTTCGTAGGTCACCTTCTTCGGATCGTAAATGACCCGCACGACCTCCGCGTGCCCCGTGGTTCCCGAGGACACCTCCTCGTAGCTGGGATTTTTCTTGGTTCCTCCCATGTAGCCGGAGGTCGTGGAGATAACGCCGGGCAAGGCGTCGTAGGGCGGTTCCATGCACCAGAAACAGCCGCCCGCAAATGTGGCTACTGCCTGCCCTGGAGCCGGTTGCTGGGCGGTGCAGGCGAGTGAGTGGGCGAGGAGTGCTGCGGTGAACAGGCGGCGTAAGAGACTCATGTTAGATTCCTCCGAGGGGTCCGCAAACGGTGCGCGCCGGACTCGGCCGCAGCCCGAATTCGGCATACTGTAATCTGGTCGGCCCCGACCCGACAAAATAGCACGCCAACCGCAAAAAAAGGCAAAATGACATGACCGACCCAGGGAAGGAAATCGCCACTCTTGCCGGGGGCTGTTTCTGGTGCCTGGAGGCCGTATTCGACGACCTCAGGGGCGTGGATTCGGTCGAGTCCGGTTACATGGGCGGCAACACCGCGAACCCCAGTTACGAGAAGGTCTGCTCGGGCGAGACGGGTCATGCCGAGGTGGCCCAGATCAGCTTCGACCCGAAGCAGGTGTCATTCAAGGAAATCCTGGAGGTGTTCTTCGTGATCCACGACCCGACTACGCTCAACCGCCAGGGCAATGACGTCGGGACGCAGTACCGTTCAGCAATTTTCTTCCATTCCGCCGGGCAGAAAGCAGCGGCGGAGCAAGTCATTGCAAACATGACCGCAGCCAAGATCTACAAAGATCCCATCGTCACCGAAGTGGTGCCGGCGTCAAAGTTCTACGTAGCGGAGGATTACCATCAGGAATACTTCCGGCGAAATGCTGCGCAGCCGTACTGCGCCTTCGTAGTCGGGCCGAAAGTCGCAAAATTCCGGAAGCATTTTCTGGAAAAACTGAAGAAATGACCTACACCCGAATGTCTGCGGTTCAGTCCGGAGCACGGAGCCCCGGACTGACCGCAGCCCATTCGCAACCCGCTCAAGGCGTTGAGTTCACGGGGGCGACCAAGCTGCTACGGGGTTCGGGGCAGCTCCTGCCCCGGGCGCGACCGTAACGGACGGCACTCGAACCGCCGTTTCCGTCACCGGCGCTGCCGGTTTCGCCGCAGCTTTCCCGGCCGATTCCCGGCCCTGCGTTTCTCGACCGCGTTTCCTTCCGGCGGTCTGGCGGGTTTCCTTAGCGACTTCGCCTATCTACTTCTTCTTTTTCTTCGCTGCCTTTTTGGCTTTTCTCTTCTTCGCCATCACTAGCCTCCGTCAAAAGTTAAAGAAGCAAAGCACGGCACCCGTTTAGGTGCAACGGGCGATTCGACCACCGGGTTGAGCCCGACGGTGAATCCTCTTGTCGCCCGACACGCCGAGCGGCTTGGAAAATTTATTTTTCTGCAAAAAATCTTGTGCTGTTCGCAGAATTCGAAACGCAACCAGTAAAAAATTTTCAGCAGCATTGCACATAATGAGCAAAGCAGCAAGAATTATTTGGCGCCAAAACGGCGCAGAACAAGCAGCAAGCGACGAATTCGAGATGCACTCGATCGCGATCATCACTAGGAATCGACATTGACTTGATACTTGGTGTCATGCAGACGCCGAACGCAGCGGCCGCGACAAGGAAGGGAGGCTCGCGGCGAAAGGCAGGAAGCAGTCGAAGCGCGTCGCCGCGTGGTCACGCGAATGCCCGCCGCCGGACGCAACCGTTTTGACGAACTCAATCGGTCGCCTTCTCAAAAGAAGTTCAAGGCCTGTGCGATCCGGGAGTCTTCGCGACGAGCAGAAGGAGGAGACGCGAACGCACGCACGCGGCGGCACCGGCCCGCAGCTGAAGCGGCTTCGATCTGCCCCTCTCCAGCATGCCCCGGACGTCGGCCCAATCCCTCGTGCACCCTCACGTAAGTCTTTGAAGTAAAGATTAGTTTCGTTTTTGTGAACCGTAACGTAGCTGTAATATCGCCTCCGTAGTATGCACAGCGGTGTTCCAGACTTTATGTGCCAATTGGAGGGTCGCCTAAATGTACTTCTCTGCATTTCTCGAACGCTTCGCGCTACTGCTGATCGCTTTGGGTGTAGCGAGTCACTCAGCGCTCGCCGTCGACATCACGGGCGCCGGCGCCACATTCCCGTATCCCATTTACGCCAAGTGGGCGGATGCCTATAAGCAGAAGACCGGAATCGGACTGAATTACCAGTCGATAGGCTCGGGCGGCGGGATCAAGCAGATCGTCTCCAAGACGGTCGATTTCGGAGCTTCGGACGCGCCGCTCAAGCTCGAACAGCTCGAGAAAGACGGCCTCGTTCAGTTCCCGATGGTGATGGGTGGCGTGGTGCCGGTCGTGAACCTCGACGGCGTGGCACCCGGCCACATGAAGTTGACCGCCAAGCTGCTCGCCGACATCTACCTCGGGAAGATAAGCAAGTGGAACGATCGGCAGATCGCCGCAGCGAACGCGGGCCTGAAGCTCCCCGACCAGGCGATCACCGTGGTCCATCGCTCGGACGGCTCCGGTACCACTTTCATCTTTACCAACTATCTGGCTAAAGTCAGCGCGGAATGGAAGGACAAGGTCGGCAATGCCCCTTCGGTGTCATGGCCGGCTGCGAGCAGCTCGGGCGGAAAGGGAAACGAGGGCGTCGCCTCTTTCGTGCAGCGGATCAAGGGGGCGGTCGGCTACGTCGAATACGCCTACGCCAAGCAGAACAAGATGACCTACACGCTGCTGCAGAACAGGGACGGGAATTTCGTGTCGCCCAACGACAAGAGCTTCCAGGCCGCGGCCGCTGGCGCCGATTGGAAGAACGCCCCGGGCTTCTACGAGATCCTCACCGACGAGCCGGGCAAAAACAGCTGGCCCATCACCGGCGCGACTTTCATCCTGATGCACAAGACGCAGGTCGACCCGGCAAAAGCCAAAGAGGTCCTCAAGTTCTTCGAGTGGGCCTACCAGGACGGCGACGCGATGGCTCTCGAGCTCGACTACATCCCCATGCCCGACGACGTGGTGGCGCTGGTCCAATCGGCGTGGAGGAGCCAGATCAAGGACTCGAGCGGTAAGAGCATCTGGTAGCGTGCAGGGCGCTGCGCGTCCGGAGCGGCTAGAATGAGCAGCGTGGCGGATACGATCGACGGCCTGTCACGAAGCAATTCCGGGGTCTCCCCGGTGGCCAAAACCATTCCGGACGCGAATCTCAGGAATCAGCACCGGCTCGATCTTCTGTTCCGGCTCGCGACACGGCTCTTCGCGTTTCTGGTTCTGCTCCTGCTCGCGGGGATCATCGTCTCGCTCGTGGCTGGCAGCCTTCCCGCGCTGCGTGCATTTGGACCGGGGTTCTTGACGAGCCCGCAGTGGAACCCGGTCACCGAGCGGTTCGGCGCACTCGTGCCTATTGTGGGCACATTGGTCACTTCGTTCATTGCGCTTGTCATCGGCATCCCGGTGAGCTTCGGGATCGCCCTGTTCCTCACCGAGCTCTCGCCGATCTGGATGCGGCGACCCTTGGGCACGGCGATCGAGCTTCTCGCCGCGATCCCGAGCATCATCTACGGCATGTGGGGGCTGTTCGTCTTTGCGCCCGCCTTCGCCCAGCTCCAGCCTTGGCTCACGGCCGCGCTCGGTGCGATTCCCCTCGCTGGAACGCTCTTTCAGGGACCTCCGATGGGAATCGGAGTGCTCACCGCGGGGATCATCCTCGCGATCATGGTGATCCCCTTCATCGCCGCCGTGATGCGCGACGTGTTCGAAATCGTCCCGTCGGTGCTCAAGGAATCGGCCTACGCACTCGGCTCCACGACCTGGGAAGTCGTGTGGAACGTGGTGCTTCCCTACACGAAAGTCGGCGTGGTGGGCGGAGTCATGCTGGGCCTCGGTCGCGCCTTGGGTGAGACCATGGCCGTCACCTTCGTCATCGGCAACGCGCACAAACTGAACTCTTCGCTGATGATGCCTGGAAACAGCATAGCTTCCGCGCTCGCCAACGAATTCACGGAGGCGGTCGGCGAGCTCTACGGTTCGGCGCTGATCGAGCTTGGCCTGATCCTGTTCCTCATCACTTTCGTGGTCCTTGCCCTCTCCAAGATGCTGTTGCTGCAGCTCGGCAAGATGGAGGGCCAGAAGACGTGAGTGCATCGACTGCAATCATGAGCCTTTATTCCCGGCGGTTGTGGATCAATCGCTTTAATCTTGCGGTGTCGCTCCTTACTATGTTGATCGGGCTGTTCTGGCTCGGCTGGATCCTGTTGACTTTGTTCGAAACCGGTTTCAGGGCTCTCGGCCCGGCGCTTTTTTTTACGATGACTCCTCCGCCGGGGGCGAGCGGTGGCCTCTCGAATGCGATCGCCGGAAGCTTGATCATGGCCGCAACGGGAACCCTGATCGGCACGCCCATCGGCATGATGGCCGGTATTTATCTCGCCGAATTCGGCAGCCGCGGCTGGCTCGCGCCGGTGACGCGCTTCATCAACGATATCCTGCTCTCGGCTCCCTCGATCGTGGTCGGGCTTTTCGTCTACGAAGTCTACGTCATCCACACCCGGCACTTTTCCGCCTGGGCCGGGACGATGGCGCTCGCGCTGATCGTCGTACCGGTGGTGATCCGCACCACCGAAAACATGCTGCGCCTGGTCCCGGACAGCCTGCGCGAGGCGGCGGCCGCGCTCGGCGCGCCTCAATGGAAGGTGATCACTCTTGTGACCGTGCGCGCCGCGAAGGCCGGGATCATCACCGGTATCCTGCTTGCCGTTGCACGCATCAGCGGCGAGACCGCGCCGCTCCTGTTCACCGCCCTCAACAACCAGTTCTGGTCGCTCGACATGAACCAGCCCATGGCGAACCTGCCGGTCGTGATCTTCCAGTTCGCCATGAGCCCGTACGAAAGCTGGCAACACCTCGCCTGGGCGGGCGCCCTGATCATCACTTTGGGCGTGCTTGTGCTCAACATCCTGGCGCGCGTATTCTTCCGCAACAAGTCTCCGACTTACTGACATGAACGCAGCCGTCCTGCAAGCCGTGCAAGAAACCTTGACGCAGAAAATTCAGGTGAAAAACCTGAACTTCTACTACGGAGCGTTTCACGCCTTGAAGGATATCAATCTCCAGATTCCGGAGAGGAGAGTGACCGCGTTCATCGGTCCGTCGGGCTGCGGCAAGTCCACGTTGCTCCGCACCTTCAACCGCATGTACGCCCTCTACGCCAGGCAGGAGGCTAGAGGCGAGATCCTCATCGACGGGGAGGATATTCTTTCGCCTCGCCAGGACCTGAACAGGCTGCGCGCCAAGGTCGGCATGGTGTTCCAGAAACCGACGCCGTTTCCCATGTCAATTCACGACAACATCGCCTTCGGCGTGCGCCTGTACGAAAGCCTTTCCATGCGCGAGATGGAGGAGCGCGTCGAATGGGCATTGCGAAAAGCGGCGCTCTGGGACGAGGTGAAGGACAAGCTCAAGCAGAGCGGCACCAGCCTCTCGGGCGGCCAGCAGCAGAGGCTGTGCATTGCGCGCGGAATCGCGGTGAAACCCGAGGTGCTGCTCCTGGACGAGCCGGCCTCGGCTCTCGACCCGATCTCGACCGGCCGCATCGAGGAACTCGTGCACGAGTTGAAGAACGACTATACGATCGTGATCGTCACTCACAACATGCAGCAAGCGGCGCGCGTCTCGGACTACACGGCGTACATGTATCTCGGAGAAATGGTGGAATTCGGCGTGACCGACGAGGTTTTCATCAAGCCGAAGAAGAAGGAGACGGAGGACTACATCACCGGCCGGTTCGGTTGACGAGGAGCGGCACTATGGGCAGCGAACACCTTTCCAAGCAATACGACAACGACCTCGAGACCCTGCGCTCGGGGGTTCTGCAGATGGGCGGCCTAGTGGAGTCCCAGATACGCGGGGCCATCGACGCGTTCGCGCACGGCAATCAGGAGCTGATCGACCAGGTGATTGCGACCGAAGCTCGCGTAAACGAGTGCGAGGTCCGGATCGACGACGATTGCAGCCACATCATCGTCAAGCGCCAGCCGGCGGCGGGCGATTTGCGCCTCATCATGGCGATCAGCAAGACGGTCACGGACTTGGAGCGCATCGGCGACGAGGCCGAGAAGATCGCGCGCATGTCCAGGCAGATCCACGAGCGCGGGCATGCAGACCTGCATCGTTTTGCGACCGTGCGCCACGCCGCCGACATCGCCTTGTCGATGCTGCGCCAGGCGCTCGACGCCTTCGCGCGCCTGGACGCGGCGGACGCGGCGAGCATCATCCGGCAGGACGTGGCGATCGACACCGAATTCCGGTCGATCCTGCGCCAGCTCATCACCTTCATGATGGAGGATCCGCGCACGATCTCGACCGCGCTCGAGATCGTCTGGATCGCCAAGGCGATCGAGCGCATCGGGGATCACGCCAAGAACATCGCCGAGGATGTCATCTACATCGTCAAGGGCACCGACGTTCGCCACACGGCAGTCGAGGTCGTCGAGCGCGAGGCGCTCAGCTGATGGGCACGGCGTGGAACGAGAGCAGAAGCGGGGCGGTCATGGGCGGTGCGATACTCGTAGTCGAAGATGAGCCGGCGATCCAGGAGCTGATCGCGGTCAACCTCGAGCATGCCGGTCATCAGGTGCTGCGGGCCGCGAATGTCCCGGAAGCCGAAGCCCTGGTGCGCGAGGTTTTGCCGGACCTCGTGCTCCTCGACTGGATGCTTCCGGGCCCGCCGGGCGTGAATTTCGCGCGCCAGCTGCGCACCGATCGGCGCACCAAGGATATTCCGATCATCATGCTGACGGCCCGCGCGCAGGAGCAGGACACGATCACCGGCCTGGAGAGCGGCGCGGATGACTACGTCACCAAGCCGTTCTCGCCCCGGGAGCTTCTGGCGCGCATCAAGGCCGTGATGCGCCGCCGCGCTCCCCAGCTGACCGAGGACGTCGTCGAGATCGCGGACCTCAGGCTCGACCCGGTCGCGCATCGCGTCAGCGCCGCTGGCGGCAACGTCGATCTCGGGCCGACCGAGTTCAGGATGCTGCATTTCTTCATGACCCATCCGGAGCGCGTCTACAGCCGCGCCCAGCTGCTCGACGAGGTCTGGGGAGATCACGTCTTCGTCGAGGAGCGGACTGTCGACGTGCACATACGCAGGCTCCGCCAAGCGCTCGAGCCCACCGAACATGATTCCCTGGTGGAAACAGTCCGCGGGACCGGTTATCGCTTCCGGCGCGCGCTGGCATAACTCCGGCCTCAGGCGAGGGCCGGACGCTCTTCCTTGGCGGAGCTGCGCAGCTCGAGTCTGACTCCGAGCGCCCGCCATTCCTCCGTCTCGTTGTCGAGCGCCCCTTCGGTCATGGGATGTTCCTCGAGCCAGGCGCGCTGCAGAGTCAGCTGGAAGCCGCTTTTCGAGGCCTTGCAGGCGGGGATGGGCAGCGCGAGGTCGCGCCGACTCAGATTGAAGAGGGCGGCAAGCCTGAGAGCGAAGATGAGGGCCCAGTCGGCGCTCTGTTCGGGCAGGTCTTCGATCTTGGTGAGCTTGCCGCGATGCGCGAGCACCAGCCGCGACAGGCGCGCCTGCTCCTTCTGGGAGAAGCCGGGCATGTCGGCCTGCGCCACGATGTAGGCGGAGTGCTTGTGATAGCCGGCGTGGGCAATCGAGATGCCGATCTCGTGCAGGCTCGCCGCCCAGCGCAACATCGCCGTGTCGGCCTCGGAGGATTCCCCGTTCAGGCTCGCATGGATATTCTGCGCGAGCCGCGCCACCCGCTCGGCCTGCCCAGTATCCACCTGATAGCGTCGCATGAACTGGCGCACCGTCGCCTCGCGCATGTCGCGATGGCGTACGCGTCCGAGCAGGTCATAGAGCACGCCCTGGCGTAGAGCACCGTCGGAAACCTCCAGATTCTCGATTCCGAATTCGGCGAGCGCGGCCGACATGATAGCGAGGCCCCCGGAGATGATCGCCGCTCGGTCCTCGCGCAGTCCCGGCAGATCGAGCCTGCCGACTTCTCCCGCCTTGATGAACAGGGCGCGGAGCTTGTCGAGGGCTGCGGCGGAGATTCCCTGCTCGCACAGGTCGGATTCGCGCAGGATGGCCGCGAGCGACTTGGCGGTGCCTGAGGATGCCACGGCGTGTTTCCAGCCGGTGCGGCGGTAAACGTCCACGATACGTTGCAGCTCGTTCGCCGCGGCAAGCTCCGCCCGCTTGAAGCACGATTTCTCCAGTCGACCCTCCGGAAAGAACCTGAGGCTGTAACTGACGCAGCCCATGGGAGTGCTCTCCATGAGCTCGGGCTCGAGCCCGGTACCGATGATGAGCTCGGTCGAGCCACCGCCGATGTCGATCACCAGGCGCCGCTCGGGCGAAGGCGCGAGGCTGTGCGCAACGCCGAGGTAGATCAGGCGCGCCTCCTCGCGGCCGAATATCACCTCGATGGGAAAACCGAGCGTCGCTTCCGCCTCGGAGAGGAAAGATTCGGCGTTTTTCGCCACGCGCAGCGCGCTCGTGCCCACGGCGCGCACCGCCGAGCGCGGAAAGCCGCGCAGCCGTTCCGCGAAGCGCGCGAGCGCTTCCAGCGCCCGCGACTTGGTCGCCTGATCGATGCGCCGGTCCCGCGTGAGACCCGCGCCCAGGCGCACCGGATCTCTCAGACTGTCGAGCAGGTAGACCTGGTCGTCGACGACTCTGCCGATCTGCAGGTGGAAGCTGTTGGATCCCAGGTCGAGGGCGGCCAGAGTGTCCTGTTTCACGATTGTCGCGCGTGTTCAGCCCGATATGTGAAGCGACGGTATCATAATGCCGCTGCCGCGTTATTGCGACGTGCCGCGCTGTAACAATTCTGCCATACACGGTCCTTAGACTTCTCCATGCTCCAGAGAACCCGGTTTCCGGCGGGCAAGATCAAGCCGCAATTCCTCGCGCGCGAGCTCGCTGTGCTGGCATTCAACCAGCGCGTGCTCGCCCAGGCCCAGGACCGGCGGGTTCCGGCGCTGGAGAGGCTGCGCTTCCTGTGCATCCTATCGAGCAACCTGGACGAGTTCTTCGAGATCCGAGTCGCCGAGCTCAAGGAGCGCATCAGGCTCGGCAATGAGATAACGATTCCCGGAGAGACGCCCTCGGCGGAGGTCTTCCCCCTGGTCAGCGAGCGCGCTCATGCGCTGGTCGCGGAGCAATATCGGCTGCTCAACAGGGAAATTCTTCCGGAGCTTGCAGAGGAGGGCGTGCGCTTCCTCGCGGAGCAGCAGTGGACGCGGGAAGAGCGCTCCTGGCTGCACAACTATTTCCTGAGGGAAATGATGCCGCTCCTGACGCCGATCGGACTCGATCCGTCGCATCCTTTTCCGCGCGTGCTCAACAAGAGCCTGAATTTCGCGGTTCAACTCGAGGGCCGCGACGCTTTCGGGCGCAATTCAGGAACGGCGATCGTGCAGGCTCCCAGGGCCTTGCCGCGGGTGATCCAGCTGCCCAAGGCCATCGCCGGCAAAGGCCATGTCTTCGTGCTGCTGACCTCGATCCTCCAGGCGTTCGTGCAGACGCTTTTTCAGGGAATGACCGTGCGGGGCTCGTACCCGTTCCGCGTCACCCGTAACAGCGACTTGTTCCTGGACGAGGAGGAGATCAAGAACCTCCGCACCGCGCTCGCCGGGGAGCTCTCGCAGCGCCATTTCGGAGATTCGGTGCGGCTCGAAGTCGCCGACAACTTGCCGGCGGAGCTCGAGCAGTTTCTCCTGGAGCAGTTCCAGCTCAACGCGGACGACCTGTACCGCGTCGACGGGCCCGTGAACCTGGTGCGCCTGATGCAGGTCCCCGATCTGGTCGACATCCCCACGCTCAAGTTTGCAGCGTTCGTCCCGGGTGTCCCCAAGCAGCTTGAAGAAAGTCCCGATCTGTTCCGTATCGTCCGCAAGGGCGACGTCCTGCTGCATCATCCGTTTCAATCGTTCAACCCCGTGATCGACTTCCTGGAGCAGTCGGTCGACGATCCCAGCGTGGTCGCGATCAAGCAGACCGTGTATCGCACCGGCACCGACTCGGTTCTGATGAAGTACCTGATCGACGCCGCGCAGCGCGGCAAGGAAGTCACGGTCGTCGTGGAGCTGCTCGCGCGCTTCGACGAGGAAGCGAACCTCAACTGGGCGGCGAAGCTCGAGGAAGTCGGCGCGCACGTGGTGTACGGCGTGGTCGGGTACAAGACTCACGCCAAAATGTCGCTCGTGGTGCGCCGCGAAGACGGCAGACTGCGGCGCTACGCGCATGTTTCCACGGGCAACTATCACCCGCGCACCGCGAGGCTCTACACGGATTTCGGATTGCTGACTGCGGACGAGAAAATCTGCGAGGACGTGAACGAGGTCTTCAAGCAGCTCACCGGGCTCGGACGCGCGCGCCAGCTCCACCATCTATGGATTTCGCCGTTCTCGCTGCACGAGCGCGTGCTTGCGGCGATCAAGCGGGAAGCAAACCACGCGCGCGCCGGCAAGCCCGGGCACATCATCGCGAAAATGAACGCCCTGATCGAGCCCAAGGTGATCGAGACGCTCTACCGGGCCTCGCAGGCCGGGGTGAAAATCGATCTGATCGTGCGCGGCGTGTGTTCGCTGCGTCCCGGAATCCCGGGGCTGTCCGAGAACATACGTGTGCGCTCGGTCATAGGACGGTTTCTCGAGCACTCGCGCATCTTCTACTTCTTCAACGGCGGAGAGGGCGATCTCTATTTGTCCAGCGCCGACTGGATGGGACGCAATTTCTTCGGGCGAATCGAGCTGTGCTTCCCTGTTCTCGACCGCAGGATCAAGGAGCGCGTCATCCAGGAAGGCCTCAAGCCCTATTTGTCCGACAACAGCCAGGCCTGGGAAATGGACTCCGACGGCAACTACCAGAGAAGGAAGTCCCGCGGCCGGATACCGCGCTCGGCGCAGGAGCAGCTGCTCGCGTTGCTTGCCGCCGACAAATAGGCTGCCCGCCCGAGCTTGCTACAATCGCAAGCATTTTGCGTTGGGAGGCAGCCTCATGCAGGAAAGTCCCTTCAAGGGCAAGACCGGGCTGCAGCGCCTGTGGAACGCGCTCGGCTACTCGCTCCAGGGCATGGCTTCCGCGTTTCGGCACGAGGATGCGTTTCGCCAGGAATGCCTGCTCGCCGCCGTGCTGATCCCGGCGGCCCTTCTCGTCCCGGTCGGCGGAACCGGGAGAGCCCTGATGATCGCGAGCGTCCTGCTGGTGCTCATCGTGGAACTGCTCAATTCGGCGGTCGAGGCGGCGGTCGACCGGATTTCGCTGGAAAATCACCGCCTCGCAAAGCGGGCGAAGGACATCGGCAGCGCCGCGGTATTCCTGAGTCTTATCAACGTCGCAGCAGTGTGGCTGTTGACCCTCTTCGGGTAGCCGTCAAAAAAGCTTAAGAAAAGCTTCATCCCGGCTTCACGTTGCGCGCGCAGTGTGCGCGCGCATGAACACGCCCATGAAACCAGCCGGGGCGCGAGGGGCGCTCCGCGTCGCGGTCGTCACGGAGACCTATCCGCCCGAGGTCAACGGTGTGGCGCGTACCGTAGGCCTCATGGTCGGGGCGCTGCTCGCGCGCGGCCACGAAGTCCGGCTCGTTCGCCCGCGACAAGGCCGCGAATCCGCTCCGCTTCCCGACCAGGCGGTGCGCGAGCGGCTGGTTGCCGGCTTCGCGATCCCTTTCTATCGCCATCTGCAAATCGGTCTCGCGTCGCCGTCGTTTCTTCACAAGGAATGGAGCCGATGGCGTCCCGACCTCGTGCACGTGGTCACCGAAGGACCCCTCGGCTGGGCGGCGGTTGGGGCGGCAAGGCGGCTCGCCATTCCGGTCTGCTCCGACTTCCACACGAATTTCCATAGCTACAGCCGGCACTACGGATTCGGCATCTTCTCCGGCGCCGTGACACGCTACTTGCGGTCCCTGCACAACCGCGCCGACTGCACACTGGTGCCCACGGCGGAGATGCGGGCAAATCTCGAGGCCCTTGCGTTCGAGCGCGTTGCCGTAGTCGGGCGCGGCGTGGATACGCAGCTCTTCAATCCGGCCCGCCGCAGCGAGCGATTGCGTGCCGCCTGGGGTTGTTCCGGGAGCGAGACCGTCGCGCTGCACGTCGGACGCATCGCGCCCGAGAAAAATCTCGGCCTGTTCGTGGAAGCCGTCCTGGGAATGCAGGTGATCGACCCGAAGGTGCGCGTGATACTGGTCGGGGATGGTCCGCAGGGTCCTGCACTGCGCAAGAGGCATCCGGAATTCGTCTTCGCAGGAATGCGGACCGGCGAAGACCTGGCGGAACACTACGCCTCGGCGGACGTGTTCCTCTTTCCCAGCACTACCGAGACCTTTGGCAACGTGACACTCGAAGCGATGGCGAGCGGCCTCGCGGTGGTCGCCTACGACTACGCTGCCGCGCAGCAGTATTTGCGTCATGGGGTGAGCGGGCTGCTTGCGCCTCGGGGCGACGCGGCCGAGTTTGTCCGGATGGCTGCGCAGCTCGCCCGGAACCGCAACCTGAGATCGCGCTTCGGGCTGGAAGCGAGGCATGCCGCGGAGGCCGCTTCCTGGGGCCGGTCCTTCGATGAGTTGGAGCGCGTTCTGCGCGGTATCGCCGGAACGGTTCGAGCGGAAGTCGACGGCGCCCGAAGGGAGTCTGCCCATGTCGAGACTTGAATCCGGCCTGGAACGGCTGCGCCTCTGGGACCAGGCCCTGTGCATTCGCTTCAATGGCGCGGTGCGGATCGCGCCAGTTTGCCGGGCATTTCGCGGGATCAGCCGGCTGGGGGACGGGGTATTCTGGTATGCGCTGATGCTCGCGTTGCTCGCCGTCGACGGGGCTCGCGCATTCGTGCCGGTCGCGCGCATGGCCGCGACTGGCCTCATCTGCACGCTCCTCTACAAGTGGTTGAAGTCGAAAACCTCGCGCCCCCGTCCGTTCGCGGTCGAGAACGCCGTGCGCGCCGGCGCGGACCCGCTTGATCCGTTCAGCTTTCCTTCGGGACATACGCTGCATGCAGTGGCGTTTTCGGTGGTCGCCATCGCCTTTTACCCGATGCTCGCGTGGTTGTTGGTTCCTTTCACCGTTCTGGTGGCGACCTCCAGGGTGGTCCTCGGTCTGCACTATCCAAGCGACGTGCTCGCCGGCGCGGCCCTCGGCGCCCTGATCGCGGAGGGAGTCCTCGCTCTTTGATCGCTCGGCGTCCCTGTCCGGTCCCCGCCGGAAGGTCTGCCGCGCCAATCGTGCGATAATCGCAGTCGCGCCACGGGGCGATCTGGCATGAGCGACATCCTGGTCCGGTCCGCAGTCGCGGTTCTCTTTCTCGCGGGTCTCGCGATCGGGACGGGGTTCCTCGCCGGTCAGGCCTGGGGATGGTCGGTGTTTTCCCTGGGGCTCATCGGGCTTCTCGTCCACCACGTTCGGCACCTCCGCTTGCTCCGCCAATGGGCGTCGCGCTCGCTCACCGAGGCCGTTCCCGAAGGTAGCGGCGCGTGGGAGGAAGTGTTCACGCTGCTTTACCGCCGGCAGCGCGCCGAGACCGCGCGGAGCCGACAGCTCGCGCACTCGCTCGCCCGTTCCCGTCAGGCGGGCCGGGCGCTTCCATACGGCGTCGCGATCCTGGACGCGGAATACCGCATCGTCTGGTGCAACGATTCCTGCGAAGCGCATTTCGGCATCGGCGCCGAGGCCGATGTCGGCCACCCGATCACCAACCTCGTGCGTCAGCCGGAATTCGTCGAGTACGTCGCGGCCGGCGAGTTCTCCAAGCCCCTGCAGCTGAAGACGACGCGGGACGGCCTCGTCCTTTCGGTGCAGTTCGTTCCCTATGTCGACTCGCAGCGGCTGCTGCTTTCGCGCGACATCACGCAGGGCACGCGCCTGGAGACCATGCGCCGGGACTTCGTCGCGAACGTTTCGCACGAGCTGCGCACCCCGCTTACCGTGCTGGTGGGATTTCTGGAAACGGTGCGGGAACTCAAGCTCGACCCGGAACGCTCGCGCGACTACCTGAACCTGATGGCCGAGCAGAGCCGGCGCATGCAGCGCATCATAGACGACCTGCTGACGCTGTCCACGCTCGAATCGGCGCCCGAGCCGCCGCACGACGAGCATGTCGATGTGGTGTTGCTGCTCTCCCGGATCCAGAGCGAAGCACAGGCGCTCTCCGCGGGCCGGCAACGCATCACGCTCGACGCCGAGCCGGGCTTCGACTTGCTGGGGACCGAATCCGAGCTCGCCAGCGCCTTCGGCAACCTCGCGAGCAACGCCGTGCGCTACACGCCGTCCGGGGGCGAGATCCGCCTGATCTGGCGCAGCTCGCAGAAAGGCGCCGAGTTCACGGTGGAAGACACCGGTGTCGGCATCGAAGCCGAGCACATTCCCCGGCTCACCGAGCGCTTTTACCGGGTGGACCGCGGGCGCTCGCGCGAAACGGGCGGCACGGGCCTGGGACTCGCCATCGTCAAGCATGCCTTGGCGCGGCACCAAGCGGTCCTCGAGATCGACAGCACGCCGGGAACGGGCAGCCGCTTCACTGCGAAGTTTCCAGCGCGCCGCGTGGTGCCGGCGCGCGCACGCACGGAGACGCTTTAGTCCCTTTGACCGGGGCACTCGGGCTGGTGCCGCTTCGGCCCGTCGTTATCGCCGGTGAGGCAGCGGCCGGCATCCGGGTTGCTTTCCAGCCCGAACGGATGCGGGCAGCCACGGCCGTATCGGCGAAGTCCGAGAAGAAGCGCCGGTTCACAAAATTGTCATCGTGCCGCAACGCCGGCGCAATCTCGTGCCCGTACCTTGCGCGGCAAGGATGCACGCCGAATACCTAGAGACGCCCCTTCCCGCCGCGACCGAGCCGAGGTCGCGGTTGGACATTTTCCGCCTGCTCGAAATTGGCGTCCACCTTGCCCTCGGCCTCGTCATAGCCGCCCTGATCTTTCCCTTCGCTTCGTCCACCGTGCGGATCGAGCTCGCGCAGCGCTGGGCGCGCCGCATGATTCGTGCGCTCGGAGCGCGGCTATGCGTGGAGGGCGCCGCGCCGGCACCGGGTTCCCTGCTCGTCGCAAATCACGTTTCCTGGCTCGATATTCTCGCCATCGCGAGCTGCACGCCCGCGATCTTCGTCGCCAAGTCGGAGGTGGGGGACTGGCCCGCCATCGGCTGGCTCGCCGCGCGCGCCCAGGCACTGTTTCTGAAGCGCTCCAGCGGCCGCTCCTTGCTGCGGGTCAAGAACCGCATTGCAGCGCTGCTCATCGAGCGCCGCGACGTCGCAATCTTCCCGGAAGGCACCACCAGCGACGGCTCGGGCGTTCTGCCGTTTCGATCCGCACTGGTGCAGGCCGCGGTCGACGGTGCGCGGCCGGTGCAGCCCGTCGCCATCGCCTACTGCTGCGACGATGGCAACCCGAGCGTCGACGCCGCGTTCATCGACGGCATGAGCCTGTGGCAGTCGCTCGGCGCGATTTGCCGATCCGGACGCATCACCGTGCGCCTTGTGTTCGCCGCGCCGCTCGCGCCGGCCGGGCGAACCCGCAAGGAGCTCGCGCGCGAGGCGCGCGAAACCATCGCCGCCTCCATCACGAGAGGGCTTAGATGAAATCGATACCCAAAAACTCGATGTCCGCGCCGGGCGGCGCGTTTTCGATGGAGCCGTTTCCGCGCCTCGCGCGGACGGTCGAGCAGGGCCTGAGGCGCGTGCTCGGAGGGATCAACCAGGGGCGGGCGCCCGGCGAGGGCGCGGCTCGGATCGAGCAGGCGCAGGTCGTACCGGCGATACCGCAAACGCTCCTCAAGGCCGAGGTCGAAGCGCTGCCGGCCGAGCAACGCCTGGTCGCGAGCGGACATTTCCTGGTTCAGTACGCGCGCGCCGAACAGATCCCCTGGTGCTTGCAGGAAATCGGCCGCCTGCGCGAGCTCACGTTCCGCGCGGCGGGCGAAGGCACGGGCAGAGCCTCGGACGTCGACCTGTTCGATGCCTACTACCTGCATCTATTCGTGTGGGACGCGCAGACCGAGGCGATCGTAGGCGCGTACCGGATGGGGCTCACCGACGAGATCCTTGCGCGCTACGGCAAGCGCGGCCTGTATACGCAATCGTTGTTCAGGTACGGGCCGAGGCTCCTGCACACCATCAATCCGGCGGTCGAGCTCGGCCGCTCCTTCGTGCGCGTGGAATACCAGCGCAGTTTTTCCGCCCTCCTGCTCCTGTGGCGCGGAATCGGCCGGTTCCTGCTCCGCTCGCCCCACTACGCAGTGCTGTTCGGGCCGGTCAGCATCAGCAGCAGCTATGCGCCGCTCTCGCGCCAGCTGATGGTCGATTACCTCAATGCGAACAACATCGAAGCGGAGCTCGCCCGCCACGTGAAGCCGCGCCGTCCGTTTCGCGGCCGGCGGCCCACGGTCTGGGATGAAGTGGAGCTCGCGAACTTGAAGGACATCGAGGACTTGTCGCGGGCGATCGCGCGGATCGAGCGCGACAACAAAGGGGTGCCGATCCTTCTCAAACAGTACCTGAAGCTCGGCGGGCGCCTCCTCGGGTTCAACGCCGACGAGCAGTTCAGCGACGCCCTGGACGGCCTGATCATGGTGGATCTGCGCGCCTCCGAACCGCGCGTGCTCGCGCGCTACATGGGCGAGGACGGAGCGGCGGCGTTTCTCGCCCATCATGGTACCGAGCCCGAGTTCCTGCGCTGGGTCTCGTGACGCTGGTTCGCAACGCGGGCCCCGAGCGAGCCCCGATTTCCCGGGCGCTGTAACGAAATCGTAGGAATCGCCGGCTATGCTGAACTCGGCCTCAACTGTGTATCACTCCTCCGTAAATGCCCGTCATGACAGACGGGCATTTTTTTCAGTGACTCGTGTCCGCGCGCTGTTCCTGTCCGACGTCCATCTGGGCTCGCGCGCCTGCCAGGCCGAGCGTCTGCTCGATTTCCTCAAGGGGTACGAGTGCGAACAGATATTTCTGCTCGGCGATATCGTCGATTTCTGGTCGCTGAAGCGGGGCGTGTATTGGCCGGCGAGCCACAACACCGTCGTGCAGAAACTGCTGCGCCGCGCCCGGCACCGCGTGACGATTTTCTACATTCCCGGCAACCACGACGAAGCGCTGCGCGATTACCTCGATTCTTCCTTCGGAAACATTCGCGTAAAGAAGGACTACGTTCACGTCGCCGCAGACGGGAAACGCTATGCGCTCCTGCACGGTGACGAATACGACCAGGTCACGACCTGCGCGCGCTGGCTCTCGATACTGGGGGACGCATCCTACAACCTCCTCGTGGACCTGAACCGCGCGCTCTCCTGGACGCGCCGCAAGCTGAGGCTCCGGGGTCACTGGTCCCTCGCCGACTACGCCAAGCGCAAATTGCACGGAGCCGCGAGCTTCATTTCGGGTTTCGAGCGCGCGGTCGCACGATACGGCGAGGCGCTGCGCGTGGACGGCGTCATCTGCGGCCATATCCACACCCCTGTGGTCAAGCGGGTCGAGCGTGTCCTCTACCTCAATTGCGGCGACTGGGTGGACAATTGCACGGCCATCGTCGAGCATCTCGACGGTCGCATGGAGCTCGTGCGCCACGGTCTGGCCGGCCCCGAACCCCGCGTGCCCGAGGATGAACTCAGGGAAGCGGCGACCGGCTGAGCTGGGTTTCAAACGCTGCGGGCCACGGAGCTTTTGCTGGCGTGCTGTCTTCCCAGCCACAGGCCGAGGAGAAACCACAGGATCACGCCGGGGATCGCCGCGGCCGCAAGCCCGGCGAGACCGAGCCCCAGGCTTTTCAGCGCGGCGTAGACCCAGCCGCTCGCGGCGTCACCGCTCCGGAACACGACCGTGTCGATGAAGTTCTTCGACTTGTACTTTGCCTCGCGCGTGAGCACGGTGAAGAGCATCTCGCGTGCCGGCCGTGCGATGGCGTAGTCGGCGGCGCGGCGCAGGATCTGGAACGCGATCAGGACGGCGAGCACCGGCGCGAGCCCGATGGCGGCGAATCCGGCGAGCCCGAGCGCGGGCAGCAGGGCGAGCGCGGCGCCGACACCGAGCTTCTCGACGAACTTCGCCACGACGAGGAGCTGGCCGAGCAGGGTGATGATGTTGACAGCGAGATCCATCTGGGCGAAGAGCGCGGTGCGCTGCGCGGAGTCGTCGTAGGTCGCAGATACCATCCGGGCGAGCTCGAGATAGGCGAAGCCGAACAGCACGGTGTAGAGAAGGACGTAGGCCACGATGCCGAGGAGGTAGGGCGAGCGGGGAATCTCGGCGATGCCCGACCAGGTCGTGCCGCCGATTGAGTCGCCCTGTTCGGCGGGAGTTCGGGCGATGCCGGCGGACGCGCGTGCACCGGCCCGGCGGACGAGCGCATGGATGCAGACGAGCGCGAGGCCGAGGAAGGCGCAGGATACCAACAGCAGGTTTGCGGTCCCGAGCGGCGCGGCGAGCAATGCGGTGAGCGTCGGGCCCGCGAGCGCGCCGCAGCTGCCGCCGGCCGAAAGAAAGCCGAAAAGGCGCCCCGCCTGCTCCGGGCGGAACAAGTCGACCATGAGACTCCAGAAGAGCGACACCACGAACAGATTGAAGACACTCACCCAGACGAAGAAGGCGCGCGCCACCGCGGGCGGCGCCACGCCGACTGCGAACAGGGCGTAGAAGACGAGCACGTTGACGACGAAGAAAAGATAGGTCCAGGGAACGAGGCGCCGGCGCGGCAGACGCGCCGCCGCCCAACCGAAAAGGGGGGCCGCTCCTAGCATGGCCGCGAAGGTCGCCGAAAAGAGCCAGGGAAGGTTTTCAACCCCGCCCTGCACGCCCATCTCGTCGCGCAGCGGCCGCAGGACGTAGTAGCCGCACAGGACGAAGAAGAAGCAGGCGAACGACCACAGCGACGCGGCGACCTCGCCCCGGTCGATCCGGACGATGCGGTTCAGCGCGGCGTACGCGAAGCCCAGCGGCGGCTCGACGAATTGATCATTCGGGCCAATCGTATCAAATGGCTTCCCCAGGAAAGCGGCCGAAGGCAGCGGTAAAAAGTCACACTTTTCCTGGCATCGGTCTTGCTCCTACTGTGATGCACGGAGAACGGATAGCGGATGTTGGAGTGGACCGGCAGCTCGAGAACGATGTTGTCGCCCAGCCAACATCCTTGAGGAACAACCGACAAGAGAAGGAGGACTGCGATGAGCACACGTAGAGTTCTGATACTGGCTTCGATGGTCGCGCTGCTGTTCTCGCCGGCTGTGTTCAGCGCCGACACGGCGTCCGACGCCATGGACAATTCCTTCCAGGTCCTGGGCGAATCGCTGGACAGCGGCCTGGGCGACCTGTCGCCGAGCTATACGGCGGCCGAATTCCAACGCGACCGAGTTGCCGGCGAATCGCTGGACAGCGGCCTGGGCGACCTGTCGCCGAGCTATACGGCGGCCGAATTCCAACGCGACCGAGTTGCCGGCGAATCGCTGGACAGCGGCCTGGGTGCACTGTCGCCGAGCTATAAAGCGGCCGAATTCCAACGCTACCGAGTTGCCGGTGAATCTCTGGACAGCGGCCTGGGCGACCTGTCGCCGAGCTATACAGCGGCCGAATTCCAACGCTACCGCGTTGCCGGTGAATCTCTGGACAGCGGCTTGGGCGCGCTCGCGGCCAGCTACACGGCCGCGGAATTCCAGAAGAAGCAGCTCGTAGCCGCGCGCTGAGCGATCAAGTCCAAGTTTCCTCGGGGCCGGGCGGCGCCTCCAAACCGTCGCCTTCCCGCGAACCGGCTGGTAGCCCCTCATGGCGCCAGCCGTTCGATTTTCCAGGCGCCTCCCATCCTGCGGTAACACAGGCGGTCGTGCAGGCGGTCCTTGCGGCCCTGCCAGAATTCGAATCGTTCCGGAGCGAGGCGGTAGCCGCCCCAATGCGCCGGGCGGGGCGGCGAATCGCGCCAGCGCTTTGAGGCCTCTTCCAGGCCCGTCTCGAGCGCCTCGCGGCTCGCCACCGGCTCGCTCTGCGGGGAGACGATCGCCGAGAGCCGGCTTCCCAGGGGCCGGCTCGCGAAATACTCGTCGGACTCCGCCGCCGACACCCGCGCGACGCGGCCCTCGATGCCCACCTGGCGCTCCAGCTCCGCCCAGCAGAAAAGGAGCATCGCCTGCGGGTTTTCCTCGAGCTCGCGGCCCTTGCGGCTGCGGTAGTGCGTGTAGAAGACGAAGCCGAGCGCGTCGAAGCCCTTCAGCAGCACGGCGCGCGCGGAAGGGCGCCCCTTTTTCGTCGCAGTCGCCAGCGTCATCGCATTGGGCAGGGCGATGCCGGATTGCAGAGCCTCGTCGAACCAGTTGCCGAACTGCGCAAGCGGATCGGCATCGAGATCTTTTTCATGCAGACCGGCACGCATGTATTCCTGACGCAGGGCGGCGAGATCCATTGCGGGAATTCTACGACCTACCTGTGGCGGCGCGCATACAAGCCGCCGAGGGAGAGCAGCAGCGCCGTCGCCCAGAAGACGGGGAGCATTCCGCCCAGTGCCGTGCCGAGTGCTCCGAACAGGAGCGGCATCGCGATCTGGCTCATGTTGACGAGACTCATGCGCACGCCTATCGCTTCGCCGACGCGGCCGGCGGGCGCCGTGTTATGGAGTAAGGACATGACCATCGGTTGCGACATCCCGAGCCCCAGACCGAGCAGGAAGGCGACCGCCATTAGGAAGCTCGCGCGCTCGAGCAACGGAAACAGGAAAAAGGCCGCTGCTGCCGTCGCCAGGGACACCGTAAGGAGCGGCCACGCCGTCAGCCGCCGCGAGATCGCAGGCAGAAGCCCCCGGATGACGAAGGTCGCCATGGAAAACGAGCCGAGCACCAGGCCGATGCTCGACGCCGACAATCCGATGCGCGAGCCGTAGATCGGAATCGCGAAGGTAAACATGTCCCACGCCGCAGCCAAGAGGCCGCTCGCGACAAAAACATGACGGAGCACGCGGTGGCGCAGGAGATCGACGACGCTGCGGCTCGGGTCGGGCAGCGCATTGGCGTGCGGCCGCGGGAGGCGCAGCTTGTTCAGTCCCAGCACGGCGATCGGCAGCAGCGGAAATGCGGCGAATGCCCCGAAGGTCGCGATGTGGCCGAATGCGTCGATTCCGAATCCAGCGAGCATCGGGCCCACGAAACCCGATACCGAAAATCCCAGCGCCGCGAGACTGAAGGTCATGGGGCGATCCTCGGGCAGTCCGATGTAGCCGATGATGTTCTGAGCGGCGACCTGGTACATCATGAAGCCCGAGCCGATCAGCACGCTCGTAAGATGGAGCGCCGTCAGCGTCGGCCACAGGTAGGGGACCAGCGCGCCGAGCGCGATCGCGACCGATCCGATGAGCATGGGCACTCGAGAGCCGATGCGGTCGATCAGGCGTCCCATGCTGATTGCCGAGAGCATCGGCAGCAAGGCGTACAGGGCCATCAGCACACCGACCGTGAACGGAGTCGCGTGCAGGTGAATGGCATAGAGCGATACCGACACGCGCATCCCGGCGAACACGCAGTGGTTGAGCAGGGTGATGAAGATGAGGAAATAGAGCGTGCGCACGCCGGGTTTTCCCTTCCCGGCGCGGGATCGCCGGGAAAGCTTCTTAAGCTGGGGATTCTACGCGAACGTTGACGCTCCCCGAGCTGCCTGCCAAGATGGTCGGACTCGGACGGTCGTCATCGGGGAGAGTGTTCATGAAAAGAAATTGGGTCCGGTGCTGCGCGATCGCAGCGACGCTTGCGTTGTCGTGCGCGGCCGGCGCTGCCGACGCTCCCAAGCGTGCGAGCGCAGGCAAATCGCCCGCCAAACAGCAGCTCGAGCGCGGCCGCTACGTGGTGATGATCGGCGGCTGCAACGATTGCCATACCGATGGGTACGCCCCGAGCGGTGGAAGGGTTCCTGAAAAGGACTGGCTCCTCGGCAGCGGTCCGCTCGGCTTTCGCGGGCCGTGGGGGACGACCTACGCGCCCAACCTGCGTCTTACCGCGTCCACGATGACCGAGGCGGACTGGGTGAAATACGCGAAGACCTTGAAGACTCGGCCGCCCATGCCCTGGTTCAACGTGAATGCGATGAGCGAAGGCGATTTGCGGGCGATGTATCGATTCATCGGCAGCCTGGGTCCGGTCGGCAGTCCGGCGCAAGCTTACGTGCCTCCCGACAAGCAGCCGGATCCGCCCTACATCCAGTGGCCCGCGCCGCCGAAATGACAGCCGCGCCGCGGCCGTCATTCTGAGCGAAGCGAGGATCTACTTAGAGCGCTTCGAAGTAGTCCGACATTCTTTTCCGCATCGCCTCGTCAGGCAGCGGCCCGGAGCGGGCGCCCAGATTGTCCGCCACGTGCTTGGGATTGCGCGTTCCGGGAATGGCGCAGGTCACCGCGGGATGTCCGAGGATCCATTTCAGGAAGAACTGCGCCCAGCTCGCGCAGCCGATCTCCCGGGCCCACGCGGGCAGCGGTTCGCCGCGTACGCGGCGGAACATCGCCCCTTCGGCGAAGGGCCGGTTGACGATCACCGCGGTGCGGCTGTCGGCCGCGGCGGCGAGCAGGCGCCGACCGGCCTCGGGCTCTGCGAGAGAGTAGTTCACCTGGACGAAGTCGATGTCTCCCGGCCGGATGATTTTTTCAAGGTCCGCATGCGCCCCGGCGTGATAGTGGGTCACGCCGAGGTAGCGGACGCGGCCGGCGCTCTTCCATTCGCGCAGCGTCGCAAGATGCGTGGGCGCGTCCACCAGGTTGTGCACCTGCATCAGGTCGAGGCGTTCGACCCTGAGCTTCCGTATCGACTCCTCCATCTGACGGATGCCCGCCTGCCTGCCGCTCGTCCAGACCTTGGTTGCGACGAAAAGCTTGGCCTTGACGCCGAGCGCCGCTGCGAGCTCGCCGGTCACGGACTCGGAGGAGCCGTACATCGGCGAGCTGTCTATCACGCGACCGCCCAGCTCGACGAAGACCCTCAGGGTCTCCTCGGCCTGCGCCTTCTCCTTCGCATCGGAGACGACGTCGAACACCTGCCAGGTACCCAGGCCGACCGCCGGTATGGCTTCGCCGGTCTTAGGCACGCGCCGCGCGAGCGGTCCGTTCGCCGCGGATGATCCTTGAGGCATGAGCAGGGCTCCCAACGCGCAAGCACCGGTTCGAAGAAAGTCGCGCCGCGCAGAATCCGTTTTCATCAGAGCCGAATCCTAGGCAATCGGGAACAGGCTTGCAAATGGAGCACCGTTCCGGCACCGGGAACGGGTCCGCGGCTCTTTAGCGGGGCGCAGGCCGGCGTTGCGCGTGCGCCGGAGGCGTCATACCATTCGGCGCACGGCAGAGGACGATGGAAAAGCACAATTACGACGCCGGCCTGCCCGCGACGAATGCGCCCTTCAACCTGTGCGTGCGCCACGGCGACCTGATCTTCATTTCCGGCCTGCCGCCGTTCGACGAGACGTTTTCCCGGGCGGTGCGTGAGGCTCGGGAACAGGGGCGTCCGATTCCGCCTTTTCCGAATCCGCCTTTCGCCGAGCAGGTGCGCCTGGTGATGGACAACATGAAAAGGCTGGTCGAAGCGGCTGGCTCGAACATGGATTGCCTGCTGAAGGTCATCGTGTGGCTGCGCGATCAGCGCGACGCCGAGGAGTTCGATCGGATCTACCGCACGTATTTCTCGGGCCGCGAGGCGCTGCCCGCAAGGACTCGCATCCAGGCCGGGCGCACCCCGATGGACTGCGGGCTCGAAGTCGAGGCGATCGGCTACGTACCGAGGAAGCTCACGCATAGGACCGCTCGGCGGCGCAAGGCGGGCCGCTCGGTGAGAAGAAAATAAGACAAGTCCGCAAATAAAGCCAACCAGAGGAGAGAATCATGGGGAAGCATTTTGTGAGGTCCGTCACCGCGCTTGCGGCCCTCGGTGTCGCGCTCGCCGGTCAGGCGCTGGCGCAGAACAAGGCCGAGAAGCGCAACATGGAGCTCGTCGGCTACCACGATCTCCAGGGGCGCAGCGCCTATCAGCCGGTCGTTCACAGGCAGGGGAACCGCTGGATCGCCTATGTCGGCCACCACGGCGACAAGCTGCTGAACCCGCTCACGGGAAACAAGGAGCACAACGGCACCTCCATCGTCGATGTGACCGATCCGAAGAAACCCGTCTACCTCGCCCACATTCCCGGCGAGCCGGGATTGGCGGAAGCGGGCGGAGCGCAGATGGTGCGCGTGTGCGACGGCAGCGAGCTGCCCAAGGGCGACAAGGCCAAGGTGTACCTGCTTCGCACGTTCGGCAATGCCGCGCACGAGATCTGGGACGTGACCGATCCGGCGAAGCCGGCGTTGCTCACCACGATCGTCAAGGGCTTGAAGGGGACTCACAAGAACTGGTGGGAGTGCGACAGCGGCATCGCCTACCTGGTCTCCGGGATCGAAGGCTGGCGCGTGCGGCGCATGACGCAGGTGTACGACCTCTCCGACCCCTTGCATCCGGTCTTCATCCGCAATTTCGGCCTGCCCGGGCAGCAGCCGGGAGCGACCGGTCCGACGCCGGCCGATCTGCACGGCCCCATCTCCACCGGCCCCAAGGGCAACCGCATCTATTTCGGCTACAGCACGAACAAGGACGGGGTGCTGCAGATCGTCGACCGGGAGAAATTGCTCAACGGACCCAAGGAGCCGACCGAGCAGAACCTGCTCTATCCGCAAGTAGGCAGGCTCGACCTGCAGCCCACGAACGGCGCGCATACGACGCTGCCCCTGATGCGCATGCCCCTTCCCGAGTTCTCGAAGGACGCGCAAGGCGCCGTGGGCGATTTCGTGATGATCGTCAACGAGCAGATCGTCAACGAGTGCCGTGAGACGCGCCAGAGGGTCTGGATCGCGGACGTGACGGCCGAGGCCATGCCGTTCAACGTGTCGAATTTCAACGTTCCGGAGGCGAGCGGCAATTTCTGCTCCCGCGGCGGCCGCTTCGGCGCGCATTCGCCGAACGAAAACCAGCCGCCGATGTACGCGAAGCGCCTGGTGTTCGTCGCCTGGTTCAACGCGGGGGTGCGCGCGATCGACATCCGCGACCCCTATCAACCGAGGGAGGTCGGCTATTACATTCCCGCGAAGACCGGCAAGACCGACAAGCGCTGCGTGAAAATGCCCGACGGCGCCGAGCGCTGCAAGGTCGCGATCCAGACCAACAACCTCGAGGTCGACGACCGCGGCTACATCTACATCGTCGATCGCGCGAACACCGGGATGCACATCCTGCAGGTCACCGGTGCCGCCCGCGAGATCGCGAAATTCTGAAGAAACCGTGGCCGGGAAAAGCGTGCTCGCGCGGCTGGACCGAGCGGTCGACGATTTCTCGCGACGCACGCGGTATTTCCGCGAGGAGTTGACGAAGGGCCGTGCGCGCATGTTCGTCATGCAGCACCGGCTCAACACGCGCGAGCGCAATTCCGTGCTGAAGCTCAAGGTCGCGACCAACTGCCCCGATTGGGATACGCGCATCGGCATCATACGGGCGTGCAGCGAGGAGGTGATCGCCGACCACGAGCACGGCGGCGGATGGGCCCACTGGGAGATCCTGGAAGATCTGGGAACGCGAATCGGCCTGAAGCGCAGCGAGATCCGCGCGGCGACGCCCATTGCCACGACGCAGCTCGCCTGGGTCGCCTGGGAGGGCCTGATGGCCAACCGACACTGGCTGGAAGGCGTCGTCGCCAACACCTGCGCCGAACGCGCGAACGTCCCCGGCTACGGCACCGGCATCATGAAGAAACGCGGTTGGTTCGGCCTGGAGCGGCATCGCTGGGGAAAGCTGTTCAAGCTCTCCGACGATGATCTCGAATTCTTCGAGCTGCACGAAGAGGCCGACATCGAGCATTCCGACGCGGGCTGGCGCGCGGTCGAGCGTTTCGCCAAGCAGCTGCACATGGAGGACGCCGTCGTCGCGGCGTGCGAGAAAAATCTCCAGGTGTGGGAAATATATCTGAACGGCATCGGTGATGCGGGCGATCGGCTCCGGTGAATACAGTCATGTTTCGCTGTCTAATCCTGCTGCTCGCAGTCTTCCTCATCCAGGACGCGGCCGCGCAATACCCCTCGCGCCCGATCCGGCTGCTCGCTGGATTCCCGCCCGGCGGCGGCCCGGACATCGTGGCGCGGCTTCTTGCGCCCAAGCTCTCCGAGGCGCTCGGCCAGCCGGTGGTGGTCGAGAACCGCGTCGGCGGCACCGGCACCCTCGCCGGGGAAGCCGTGGCGAAGTCGCCCCCTGACGGTCACACGCTGCTGGTCGGGCACGACGGCCTGTTCGTGATCAATCCGCATCTGTACAAGGAGATGCCGATCGATCCGCTGAAGGATCTCGCCCCGGTGGCTAGCCTCGTCTCGAACGGCTTTTTCCTCGCGATCAATCCCTCGGTTCCCGCGCGCGACTTCGTCGAGTTCATCGAATACGCGCGGCGCGCCGATCCGCCGTTGCAGTACGCCTCGGGCGGCAACGGCAGCCAGCACCATCTCACGATGGAGCGCTTGAAGGCGCGCGCCGGCTTCAAGGCGGTCCACGTTCCGTACAAGGGCGGTACGCCTGCGACCACGGCGACCGTCGCGGGAGAGGTATCGGCGATGATGTCGGGCACCTCGACTGCGGGACAGATACGCGCGGGGCGCCTGCGCGCCATCGCCTACACCGGTCCGCAGCGCTCGCGCGTGCTGCCCGGTGTGCCTGCCATCGCCGAGTTCTATCCGGACTTCGTCATGGTGCAGTGGTACGGGCTGTTCGCGCCGGCCGGAACGTCCGACGCCGTGACCGCGCGGCTGCGAGCGGAGACGAACAAGATACTGGCGCTTCCGGACGTGAAGGAAAGGCTTTCGAACGCCGGCGGCGTCGAGTCCTGGATCACCAGCCCCGAGGAGTTCGCCGCGCAGATCCGCAGCGAATACGCGACCTACGGAAAGCTGGTGAAGCAGGTCGGCGCCAAGATCGATTGATGCCGGCATGAAAGCCCGACTCTGGTCGTCCGCGGCGCTCGGTCTACTGTGTGCGGTCGCGTCCGCTCAGCAGGCCGAACGGCACGACATGGAGCTCGTCGGCTTCCACGACCTGCAGGGCCGCAGCGCCTACCAGCCGCTCATACACAGGCAGGGCGATCGCTGGATCGCGTACATCGGCCATCACGGCGGGCTCTCGCGCAATCCCCTGAGCGGCGCGGAGGAACCCAATGGAACTTCGAAGACTCCTGAACGGCCCGAAGGAGCCCACGCCGCAGAACCTCGTCTATCCACTTCAACGCCGGAGTGCGCGCACTCGACATCCGCGATCCCTTCCGTCCCAGGGAGATCGCCTATTACATTCCCGCCGTCACGTCGAGGACCGAGAAGCGCTGCGTCGGCAAGGGGACGGAAGAGCGCTGCAAGATCGCGATCCAGACCAACAACGTCGAGGTCGACGAGCGCGGCTACATCTACGCGGTCGACCGCGCCAACACCGGCATGCACATTCTGCGGCTCACCGGCGCCGCGCGGGAGGCAATGAAATGAAATCGTATTGGATCCGCCCCGAATCGGGGAAAACCGCTCTTGAGCTGCGCGACGCGCCTGTGCCCGAGCCCGGCGCGGGACAACTGCTCGTTCGCATGCGCGCGGCGGGCTTGAATCGCGGCGAGCTGATCGTCGGGCACAGCGTCAAGGCGGGCGGCGCGGCAAAGGCCGCAGGCGCGGAAGGCGCGGGCGAGGTCGCCAAGCTCGGAGCGGGAGTCACGGGCTTCAAGGCGGGCGAGCGCGTCATGGGGCGCTGCGCGGGGTCGTTTTCCGAGTACTCGCTCATGGACGCGCGCGAGGCGATCGTCGTGCCCAAGAATCTTTCCTGGGAGGAAGCCGGATCGATTCCGCTCGTTTTCATGGTGGTGCACGACATGCTGATCGCTCAAGGGCGCCTCAAGTCCGGGGAGTGGCTGCTCGTCACCGGCATCTCGGCGGGGGTCGGCGTCGCCGCGCTGCAGACCGCCAAAGCGCTGGGTGCGAAGGTGATCGGTACTTCGGGGTCGGCGGAGAAGCTCGACAAGCTCAAGCCGCTCGGACTCGACGTCGGCATCCGCACGCGCTCCGGGGATTTTGCGGACGCCGTGATGAAAGCGACGGGAGGCAAGGGCGCCAACCTCGTCGTCAACAACGTCGGAGGCTCGGTGTTCGCGGAGACCATCCGCGCGCTCGCCTACGAGGGCAGGCACGCGACCGTCGGCTACGTGGACGGCGTGCTTAAGAGCGAGCTCGACATCGAGGCGCTGCACACCAAGCGCCTCACCTTGTTCGGCGTCAGCAACCGGCTGCGCAGCGCCGAGCAGCGCGCCGTCACCGTGCGGGGCTTCGCCGCCGATATCCTTCCCCTCATTGCTGGCGGGAAGATCCGGCCGCTCGTCGACCGGGTGTTCCCGTTCTCCGAGCTGCCCGCGGCCAAGAACTACATGGAATCGAACGCGCACCTCGGCAAGATCGCGGTGCGCATGGACGGCTGACGGACTACTCCGCCTTGATTCCCGCTTCTTTCACGACGCGCCCCCAGACGACGAGCTCGCGCGCGATGGTCCTCTTGAGCTCCTCGGGCGTCGAGGGGGAGGGCTCCATTCCGTTGGCGAGGAGCTGCTCGCGCGTCTCCTTGGTGTTGAGCGTCTTGACGATTTCGCGGTTCCAGCGCTCGACGATCTCCCTCGGAGTATTCGCCGGCGCCACGTAGGCGTACCAGTTGACGGCCTCGAATCCGGGGTAGCCGGCTTCGGCGACCGGAGGCACGTCGGGATAGAACGTCGATCGCTTCGACCCGGTGGTCGCGAGCGCCCGGATCCTGCCCGCCCTGACGTGCGGTGCCGCGGTGCCGGCCGTGGTGATGAGCGACGGGATCTGCCCGCCCAGGACGTCGCTCATCGCCGGCCCCCCGCCCTTGTAAGGAACGTGAACCAGGTTGGCCTTGGCCATCAGCTTGAGCAGCTCGCCGGCGAGATGCCCCGCGCCGCCGATGCCCGAGCTGCCGTAAGGCATGCCGCCGGGGCGCTTGTTGGCTTCCGCGATGTATTCGGCGAGCGTTCTTGCCGCGACGGAAGGGTGAACGACGAGGACATTGTCCAGCACGACCGCCATCGTGATCGGCGCAAAATCGCGCTCCGGATCGAATGGAAGGTTGGAAACGAGATGCGGGGCCACCGCGAGCACCCCGACGTTGGCGAGGTAGATCGTGTAGCCGTCGGGCGCCGCTTTCGCCACCGCAGTCGCCGCGATCTGTCCCCCCGCGCCGGCGCGGTTCTCGACGATGATGCTTTGCGCGATGTTCTCGGAGAGCTTCTTGACGATGATGCGGGCGGCGATGTCGGCGCCGCCCCCGGGGGCGAAGCCGATCACCATGCTGACCGGCCGGCTCGGAAAGGCCCCTTGCGCGAGCCCGAATGCCGGGCAGGCGAATGCGACGACTGCGACCAGAATCCTCGGCACGATTCCCTCTTGGATCAGCCGGAAAACCGTGGTTCCGCTACTGCTCGACCGGGATTCCGGCTTCCTTGATCACGCGGCCCCAGGTGGCGTACTCGCGCGCCATGTGCTGCGCGAGCTCCTCGGGGGTCGACGGCGTCGGTTCCTCGCCCTGCTTGAGGATGGCGGCGTGCGCTTCAGGGTCGTTCAGAGTCTTGACGATCTCGCGGTTCAGGCGCGCGATGACATCCTTGGGCGTTTTCGCCGGCGCCACGTAGGCGTACCAGTTGGTCGCCTCGTAGCCCGGGTAGCCTTGCTCGGCGATCGTCGGCACCTCCGGCAGCGCCGCGGAGCGCTTCGCGCCGGTCGATCCGAGCGCGCGCAGCTTGCCCGCCTTGACCTGCGGCGTTGCCGTCGTGGCCGAGGCGAACACCGAGGGGATCTGGCCGCCTAAGAGGTCGCTCATCGCCGGGCCTCCGCCCTTGTACGGCACATGGACGAGGTTGGCCTTCGCCGTCAGCCGGAACAACTCGCCCGCAAGGTTGCCGGCGCTGCCGACACCCGACGTGCCGTACGCAATCCCGCCGGGCTTGGTGTTCGCCTCCTTGACGTACTCGGCGAGTGTCTTCGCCTGCACCAGGGAATTCACGACGAGCACGTTGCCCGAGACCGTTGCCATCGAGATCGGCGCAAAATCGACCAAGGGCTTGTACGGCAGCCTCGAGTTGAGATGAGGGTTGATGGCGAGCGCCGCGATGGTGGCGAGGAGAATCGTATAGCCGTCCGGGACCGCTTTCGACACGACGTCGGCGGCGATCGTGCCGCCGGCGCCGGCGCGGTTCTCGACGACGATCGTCTGCCCGAGGTGCTCGCCGAGCTTCTTCTGCATCACGCGCGCCACGGTGTCGGTCCCGCCGCCGGGGGCGAAGCCGACCACGAGCGTGACCGGTCGGGCCGGATAGGTTTGCGCGGAAGCGCTCACCGCGGCGGCGAGCGCCGCGGCGAGCGCAATGATGATCTTCATGCTCCTTCTCCTTTTGCGGCGCCTATTTTCCCTGAAACACAGGCTTGCGCTTCTCCATGAAGGCCCTGCGGCCTTCGATGTAATCCTGGCTCTCGAAGCAGGCTTTGACCAGCGCCGCGCATGCCTCTGCGTCGAACGTCGCGCTCGATTTCACGAGCTCGCGAATGATGCGCTTGGAGGCGCGTATGGTGAGGGGTGCGTTCTCCGAAATCATCGCGCAATACTCGAGGACCAGCGATTCCAGCTCCGCGACCGGCGCCACGCGGTGCACGAGGCCCATCGCTTTCGCCTCCGCGGCGCTGAAATGGCGTCCGGTGATGAGCACCTCGCGCGCGTACGCCGGGCCGACAATGTCGACTAGGTTCTTCAGCGAGGAGGCGCGATAGCCCAGGCCCAGCTTCGCCGCCGGGATGCCGAGCCTCGCGTCCTCCGCGGCGATCCGCAGGTCGCAGCAGAGCGCGATGTTGACCCCCGCTCCCAGGCAATAGCCGCGGATCATGGCGATGACCACCTTGTCGCAGCTCTGCAGGCGCTCGGACACTCGGCCGGCGATCTCCTCGTAGTACTGGATGCCTTCGGCGCTCGAGCGCTGCTTCTCGTATTGCGAGACATCCGCGCCGGAGACGAAGGCCTTGTCGCCCTCGCCCTTCAGCACGATCGCGCGGACCTCGGGGTCCTGCTCGAAGCGGTCGAGCGCCTTCGGGATCGCCTCCCACATGTCTATGGAGATGGCGTTTCTTCGGGCGGGGTTGTTGAACGTGAGCCAGCCGATCGGCCCCTGCTTTTCGGCGACGATGCGCTCGCCGAGCGCGCCCGTTGCCAAGGCCGGTTGCTTCCGGAAGGCAAGGAGTTCTTCCTGGGTCATGAGCCTTGTGCTCGAGGCGAAAACCGCGATTGTAAGCCGTGCCGCGCCGGCGCGACAGGGTTTCCCGGCTTCATTCTGGCTTCGCGCCGGAATCGCGTATCACGCGGTGCTCATGCGCCGACCGCCACCCTCAATAAGGTCTCACGCCAAACAGATAGGGATGCAGGAACACGAGCGCGAAGTACAGCGCGAGCCCGGCGAGCACTTTCCCCCACCCGATTTCGTCGAACCTGAACTGGTTGTGGCCCTGCATGATCGCCGCGAACGGGAGGTTGGAGGTCGTCACGGCGAACCGCTTCCAGTCCACGCCGATCATCCTGTCCTTGCGCCGATCCTGCAGCACCGTGCCCGATGCCGCGAGCAGCAGAAATCCGCCGAAGAAAATCAGCGACGCGGTGTCCCCGCGGGAGATCAGATGCACGGCCGCCCACAGCGCGATCCCCCACAGGATGGGATGGCGCGTGACGCGCAGGATGCCGCGCGGTTCGCCCATGGCCCGGAGCGCGCTTTCCTGGCGCACTGCGCTCGGGTTGCGGGTCAGCGCGCCGCAGGCGATGAGCACCAGCGACACGGGCATCAGCACCACCGCCCACACCTTGAATTCGTCCCCGACCCACAGCCGCTCGTAGGGCGCCTTGACATAGGCCCAGATCATCCACGCGAGCGTCACCAGGGAAACGAGCGTGTAGAGGCCGAGATAGGTGTTTTCACCCAGGAGCGCGACCAGCCCCGACCGCAGCGGTGTGCTCGAGACGTAGTGCGTGGCAAGAAAGACGGCGGTGGCGAGCGCGAGCATTGCCATCGGATCCATGCCAACCTCCCCAGTCCGATTCGATTTCGAGGCTATGCTGCCATGAAGAGGGGGGACGGTCAAAGTCGCGAGCCCGCCTCTCAACGGCGGGCTTCTTCTCGGGCTCAACCTGGGGCCGCTTTGATTCGCAAGCGCCGGGTCGCCGCGGCGTCCACGCGCCCTTCGCCGTCGAGCGCGACGCGATAGATTTTCTCGGCGATGTCGCGGCTGACGTACGATTGGCGCACGTCGTGCGCCACCTTCTCCGGATCGCGCTCCTCGGGCGGGCCGAAGCCCCCGCCGCCGCCGGCGCGGAGGGTGATCGCGTCGCCGGGTGCCAGCCTTTTCATGAGGACCTTTGCATTGGGAAGGTCGGAGATTTCCTTACCGGCCGAGCGCAGGCAGACCTGATTGCCCGCGCCGGAGTGACCGCCGGCCAATCCCCAGGGCGCGCAGTGCACGCGATCGACCTGCACGTTGATGTTGATGGGCGCGCGCGCCTGCACCACCTGCTCCGTACCCAGGCCCCCCCGGTAGCGGCCCGCGCCCCCCGAATCCTCGCGCAGCGCGTGCCGCTCGAAGAGCACCGGGTACTTCGCTTCCATCTGCTCCACCGGATGGTTGTGCGTGTCGCCGTCGTTCAGGCACACCGTTGCGCTCATGCCGTCCTCCGTCAGCTTGGCGCCGAAGCCGCCTCCCGAAGGGCCGATCCCGGCGAGGAATAGCCTGCCGTCCTTCGGCGAAATGCCGTTGATCAGGCAGACGAGCAGATCGGCGTGGTGCGCGGCGATGGTGCGGTCCGGGATCGCCTTTTCCAATGCCCTGAACACCGTGTCGACCACGGTCATCGGGAAGGTCATCCACCAGCGCATCGCCGCCGGTTTCACCGCGCTCACCACGGTGCCGGGCGCGAGGATCACCTTGAGGGGCCGGAAGCTCCCTTCGTTGATCGGGTAGTCGGTGGGCGAGGTCAGGCATTTGTAGGCGACCTGCGCGCAGGAATAGCCGGTGGTCGCGCCCGAGTTGTAGAAACCGCGCACCTGCGGGCTCACTTGCGAGAGATCGATCGTCATCTCCTCGCCCTTTTTCACCACGCGCACCTTGATCGGCACGGGCCTGCCGATCTCCACGCCGTCGTCGTCCATGAACGACTCGGCCTCATACGCCCCATCGGGAATCGTGCGCGTGCGTGCACGAGCCGCAGCTTCCGACTGGTCCATGATGTTCGCGATCGCGGCGAGCACTTCTTCGCGTCCGTAGCGGTCGAGCAGCCCGAGAAAGCGACGTTCTCCCGTCTTCACCGCGGTGATCTGGGCGCGCAGGTCCCCCATTGCGCGCTCGGGGATGCGCACGTTCATGCGGATGATGTCGACGAGGTCCTGATTCACCACGCCCGCTTTGGCGTACTTCACGATCGGGATCTGAATGCCCTCGGAGTAGATGTCGGTGGTCACGCCGCCGAGCACGCCGCCGACGTCGGTCCAGTGCGCCATGCAGCAGGCGAATCCCGAGAGCTTCCCCTGGTGGAAGATCGGCAGGCTGAAGGTGAAGTGGTAGAGGTGGCTGCCCGTGGTGTAGGCGTCGTTCGTGACCAGGATATCGCCCGGCTCGAGGCCGTCTTTCCCGAAATGGGCGAGCTTCGCTCTGACGGTTTCCGCCATGCCGCGGATGAAGCTCGGCAACCCGAGCCCGATCGACACCGTCTCGCCCTCCGCCGTATAGAGGCCCACGGTGAAATCGAGCGCCTCGTAGACGATCATGTTGTAGGCGGTTCGCATGAGATTGGTCTTCATCTCCTCGGTCACCGCGATGACGCCGTTACGCACGATCTCCGTCAGGACGGCGTCCGCCTTGACGCGTCGTTTCACCTTTGCGCGTTTCATTTCGCTCTCCGACCGACTTCGATGGCGAGATTTCCAAATTCATCCACGCACAAGGCGTCACCGGGCAGGACGACCGTAGTCGAGGCGTGCTCCTCCACTAGCGCGGGGCCCTCGATGCGGTTGCCGGCTCTCAGACCCTCGCGCGCGTAGCTCGGCGTCGGGTGCAAGCCCCCGAGCTCGGCAAAGTAGACCTCGCGTTTGCCGCCATGCGCGGAGGAAAGCGGCGTTCGCCCGCCGCGCGCGATGCGCTCGAGGCGCGGCTTCTTCATCGCGCCCGTCACCGTCGCGCGCAGGCTCACGATCTCGGCGGGTTCTTCCGGTGCGCAGGTGCCGTAGCGCCGCAGGTGCTCCGCGTCGAAGCGCCGCTTCAATGCACTGCCGCTGCGCCGGCGGAAGACTTCGGCGGGCAAGTCCACGGTGACGGGGTGTTCCTGCCCGACATAGCGCATGTCCGCGGCGCGCGCGGCGGCGACGCCCTCGGTCCGGACGCCGCTCGCGGCGAGTGCCTCCTTTCCGTCGGCGATCAGCGCTTCGTAGACTCTCTCGATCGACTCGAACGATGCGTCCGCGAGCCGCGTGAACCAGGTGCGCACGAAGTCGTAACGCAGATCCGAGAACAGCATGCCGAAAGCGCAGAAATGCCCGGGAGCGCGCGGCACGATGACGCGCTTCATGCCGATCTCCCGGGCGATGGCCGATGCGTGCAGAGGGCCCGCGCCTCCGTAGGCGATGAGAGTGAATGCGGCGGCGTCGAGGCCCCGCTCGGTCGATACCGCCTTCACCGCGTAGGACATGGCCGTGGCGGCGATGCGCAGGATACCGTCCGCGGCGTGGACGAGGTCCAGGCCCAGCGGCCCGGCGACGTGCTCGCGGATGGCGCGATCCGCGGCGCGAGGGTCGAGCTTCATTTCGCCGCCCAGAAAACGGTCCGCGCCGAGCCGGCCGAGAACGAGGTTGGCGTCGGTTACCGTGGCTCGGGTGCCGCCCAGCGCGTAGCAGGCCGGACCGGGGTGCGCGCCCGCGCTTTGCGGACCGACCTTGAGTGCGCCGCTCGCGTCCACGGCGGCGATGCTGCCGCCGCCCGTGCCGACTTCGAAGATGTCCATCATCGGGACCTGCACCGGAAGCGCCTGCGCGTAGCCGCCGATGAGCGCGGCACCGGTGGTGAGCGCTTCGCCCCGGTAGATGACTCCCGCCTTCGCCGTCGTGCCTCCCATGTCGAAGGCGACGGCGTCCGCGAGATCGAGAGCGCTGCAAAGCGCCTGCGCGCCTACGACGCCCGCGGCCGGGCCCGATTCGAGCATGCGGACGCACTGGATCCTCGCCTGGCGCGACTCGTAGAGTCCGCCAGTCGATTGCACCAGCAGGAACGATCCTTCGAACCCGGATTGCTTCAGGCGCTCGTCGATCCCGCGCACATAGTGGCTGACGACCGGACCGATGTAGGCGTTCGCGACCACGGTCGAGCAGCGCTCGAACTCGCGGTATTCCCGGGAAAGCTCGTGTGAGGCGGTGACGAAGGCGCGGGGCAGGCGCTCGCGCACGATCTCCGTGGTGCGCGTCTCGTGCGCGGGGTTGACGTAGGAGTGGAGGAACATGATCGCGACCGCCTCGACGCCCGCCTCTTCGAGCCGGTCGCAGGCGGCGTGCACGCTCGCCTCGTCGAGCGCCACGTGTATCCCCCCTTCGGCGGTGATGCGCTCGCGGACCTCGAAGCGCAGCGCGCGCTCGACGAGCGGCGCGTGTTTCCTGAAGTAGAGGTTGTACGCGTCGGGCCGGTTGATGCGCCCGATCTCGTATATGTCGCGGAAGCCCTCGGTGGTGAGCAGCGCGGTCTTGGCCCCGCTGCGTTCGAGCATGGTGTTGATCGCGATGGTCGAGCCGTGCAAGAAGGCCTCCGCGCCCGCGAAGCCCGCGCCGGCTCTTTCCATGCCGTGGGAGATGCCGTCGACCAGGTTCGCGGGCGTCGACAGCGCCTTGCCCAGCAGCAGCCGTCCGGTTTTTTCGTCGAAGGCAACGATGTCGGTAAACGTCCCGCCGATGTCGGCGCCGAGGCGCGTGCGCGGAGAAGCGTGCTGCTGGGATCGGCGGGACGGCCGGAGCTTCTTCATCGTGCGCGGATGATACCAACGCCGCGGATATCTGAGACAATTATCCCGATCGAGCGCGAGCGCATGGACCTCAAGGACATCAGGCTCTACGTGGACGACCGTCCCGCGGAAGGCGTGTTCCGCGTGCACCGCGACGTGTATTCCGATCCGGAGCTCTTCGAGCTGGAGCAGAAATTCATCTTCGAGCGCACCTGGAATTTCCTGGGGCTCGAATCGCAGATCGCGAAACCCAACGATTTCGTCACCGCGCATATCGGTAGGACGCCGGTGCTCGCGACGCGCGACGCGAAAGGGCGCCTCTGCGCATTCGTCAACGTCTGCCGCCACAAGGGCGCGATGCTGTGCCCCGCCGAGGAAGGCAACGCCAAATACCACGTCTGTCCCTATCACGGCTGGGCGTACGACGCATCGGGGAAGAACGTCGACATCAAGGACCGCAAGACCGGCAGCTATCCGCCCTCGTTCGACGCCGAGGACCACGACCTCGTGCCGCTCGCGCGGGTCGCGAGCTACAAGGGGTTCGTCTTCGGGAGCCTCTCCGACGAGGTTCCAGCGCTCGAGGATTTCCTCGGCGACATGCGCTTCTTCATCGACGTCGTCGCCGACCAGGGGCCGAAGGGTCTGGAGTTCATCCCCGGGCGCTCGGTGTACACCTACCGCGGCAACTGGAAGCTCCAGCTCGACAACGGTCTCGATCCTTACCACCTGACGACGACGCACCTTTCCTACATGGATCTGCAGGCGCGTCGCCGCGGAGGCGAGGGCCACCTGGAGGCGCGCCAGTACGACTGGGCGAAGCGCAATTCCGCCGACGGCGGGACTTTTGCGCTCGCCCACGGGCACGCCGCGACCTGGCTCGAGCAGCCCGAACCGGAGAAGCGGCCGATCTATCCGGCGCTCGCCGAGATCCGTGCGCGCGTGGGAGCGCTGCGTGCCGAATGGATGCTCAAGGCGCGCAACGTGCACGTCTTTCCCAACATGCAGATCGCGGATGCGATCACCTTGATGCTGCGCACCTTCAGGCCGCTCGCGGCCGACCGCACCGAAATGAAGAGCTGGTGCCTCGCCCCGATCGGCGAGGCGCCCGAGTTGCGCGCCTGGCGGCTGCGCCAGTTCGAGGATTTCTTCAACCCCGGGGGTCTCGCGACGCCCGATGACACCGTGACTTACGAGGGCTGCCAGAGCGGTTTCGGCGCGCAGCCGATCTCGTTCCTGCAGGGCTACGCGCGCGGCACGGCGGCGATGAAGGCGGGCGCGGACGAGGCTGCGGCCTCGATCGGCATCCGGCCGGAGGCGAGCGTGCGAGGACGGTTCGAGATGTTCAGCGAAGTCGGCTTCCACGCGCCCTACCGAGAGTGGGCGCGCCTGATCCAGGCGGGCGTCGCGGGCAGGAGGGCGTATCGGTGAACGCCCGCGCGCAAGGAGCGTCGCTCGCCGCGGGCGTAGAGCTGGTGCACCGCGAAGCGCGGCTGCTCGACGAGCAGCGCTGGGACGACTGGCTCGCGCTCTTCGTCGAGGACTGCGAGTATTGGATGCCGGCGTGGAAGGCGGACGGCACGCCGACGACGAATCCGCAGGCCGAGCTCTCGCACATCTATTACGCGAGCCGGGCGGGGCTGGAAGACCGCGTGGTGCGCATCCGCTCGGGGAAATCGGCGGCGTCGACGCCGATGCCGCGCACCGCGCACATCCTCGGCAGCGTCCTGCCACTCGAGTCGCCCACCGACCGGCTGCGGCTCGACTCGACCTGGGTGAGCCACGTCTATTTCCCGCGCTCGCGCGAAAGCCACGCTTTCTTCGGGCGCAGCGAGCACGAGCTGGCGCTGCGCGAGGGCGACTGGCGAATCGCGAAGAAGAAGATCCTGCTGCAGAACGACTACATCCCCACGATGCTGGACGTGTACTGCGTCTAGCCGCGAGCGTGGCGGCGAAGAAGATCTCCGCCGCGGTCGAGGCGACGCGGCTCCTCGGGAAATGGACGAAGCTCGCCCAAGGCCACGTGATGTTCGGCGCGGGCTGCTCCTGCGGCCTCGGGGTCGCGGGACTGCGCGTTGCGGACTTCGAGCCGCAGATACTCGACTATCTCAAGACGAAGCACGACGTCGCCGGGTTCGCCGGCATTCCCGACCTACTCAGATCGATCGTCAAGCAGGGACAAGGGAAAGAACGGCTGGCGCTGCTCGCCGACCTCGAGCGCAGCCTGGATTCGTTCGACGAGCTGCACCAGGGGCGGTCACTCTGAACGCAGCTCGAAATCTTTGTACTGAGCGTGCCTCCAGTGGACCCGTACCCCGAGCACTTGCTTCGTGCCTGGTGCACCGGCGATCGAGAACCTGCAGTCGAGGCTGACCTCGCCGTCTTCTCCCATGAGGTCAGTCTTGCTGCCCTTCTCGCAGGCGAGCGGTGCTCCGTCGAGGGTCGCGGTCAGCGAGGCCGTAGTGTCGTCGTGGCTCCCCGAGAAGTTGGCTTTGAAGCGGAAGCGCTGTGGGGCTCCGCTCGTGCTCAGGGAGCACCGGATGTCATGGCTGTCGTAGCCGGGCCCGGTCACCTCGCAGCTCGGCTTTCCCTGGGCCATGGCGGAGCTCGTCCACACGGCCTGCGACAGCAAGGCTATGAATGCGGTGATCGACTTCGCCACGGCCAACCTCAAGCGAGGATGCCAACGATGCGGCTGATCGACCAGTACGCGGCGACACTGCCGATCGCGTAGAGCGCGGGAGCACGCGTGAGCGCGAAGCGCGGTGAGCGGGCCAGAGCCAGGTAGAGCAAGTACGCAAGTCCCACGACGAGCAGCTGCCCCAGCTCGACGCCGATGTTGAAGGTCAAGAGCGCTACCGACAGATGCTTCTGCGGCAACCCGATCTCCTTGAGCGCGCCCGCGAAGCCCAGTCCGTGCACGAGCCCGAAGAGGAAGGCCACCAATGCCGGCCAGCGGCGCGCCAGCGTCTCCCGCTCGTGCAGCGCCTCGCCCGCGACGAGCACGATGGACAGCGCGATCGTCGCCTCGACCGGCGCGGAGCGCAGGGTGAGCAGCCCGAGCACGGCGAGCGCCAGCGTGACGCTGTGCGCCGCGGTGAACGCGGTGATGGTCCACACCAGGCGCCGGTTGAAGCCGACGAGGAACAGCAGGGCGAGCACGAACAGCAGGTGGTCGTACCCGGTGAGGATGTGCTCGACGCCGAGCACGGTATACGCCTGCGCGATCTCGCCCATGCCGCGCTCGTCGTCGGCCGACCCGTAGAGCCGGACCCTCGGCTGCGCCACCGTGATGGTATAGACCCGGCTCTGGCCGTCGAGCCAAAGCACCTTCACCATCGCTGCCGAGTAGGTCCTGCCAACGCCATCGACCGCCATCGTGCCCTTCAGGCCGCCATCGCCGCAGCGCAGGATGTAGTCCTCGGTGCTCGCGCAGCCCTCGGGCCAGATGGGC
>JACXTT010000952.1_pt1 | contig 49421 bp, 41 predicted proteins | sample 9270951 | NCBI WGS metagenome assembly JACXTT01 (sample SAMN15532306, study PRJNA645909) | rock metagenome | isolation source: weathered quartz diorite | place: Puerto Rico | collected 2017-06-21 | reverse complement strand
GCGCGAGGTGGTGCCGCGCACGATGGAGTCGTCCACCAGCAGCACGTTCTTCTTGCGGAACTCCAGTTCCACCGGGTTGAGCTTGCGACGCACGGATTTCACACGCTCGCCCTGCCCCGGCATGATGAAGGTGCGGCCGATGTAGCGGTTCTTGACGAAGCCCTCGCGGAACGGCACGCCGAGCGCCTCGGCCAGGGCCGAGGCCGCGGTGCGCGCGGTATCGGGGATCGGGATCACCGCGTCGATGCCGTGGTCCGGACGCTCGCGCAGGATCTTCTCGGCCAGCTTCTGGCCCATGCGCAGGCGCGCCTTGTACACCGACACGTTCTCGATCATAGAGTCCGGGCGGGCCAGGTAGACGTATTCGAAGATGCACGGGGCATGCACCGCGCCCTCGGAGCAGTGGCGGGAGAACAGCTGGCCGTCATTGGTGATGAACACCGCTTCGCCTGGCTCCACGTCGCGCAGGCGCTTGAACCCCAGGATGTCCAGCGCCACCGACTCGGACGCCACGGCGTATTCGCGGCCTTCGGAAGTGACGCGCTCACCCAGCACCAGCGGACGGATGCCGTTCGGATCGCGGAACGCCAGCAGGCCGTAGCCCAGCACCAGCGCGAGGCAGGCGTAACCGCCGCGCGCACGCTGGTGAACGCCGGCGACGGCCTTGAAGATGTGGTCCGGGGTCAGCGCCATGCGGCCCTGGATCTGCAGCTCGTGCGCCAGCACGTTGAGCAGCACTTCGGAATCCGAATCGGTGTTGATGTGGCGGCGATCGTCCTCGAACATCTCGCGGCGCAGCGTTTCGGTGTTCACCAGGTTGCCGTTGTGGGCGAACGCGATGCCGTAGGGCGAGTTCACATAGAACGGCTGCGCCTCGGACGAACCTTCCGAGCCCGCCGTGGGATAACGGCAGTGGCCCAGGCCGATGCGCCCGCGCAGTCCGCTCATCGCGCTCTGGCTGAACACGTCGCGCACCAGGCCGTTGCCCTTGTGCAGGCGCAGGCGGGCGCCATCCACCGTGGCGATGCCGGCGGCATCCTGGCCGCGGTGCTGCAATACGGTCAAACCGTCATAGAGTGACGCGGCGACCTCGCTGGTGCCGACGATGCCGATGATTCCGCACATGGTTGAAAGCCTGTAATTAGTGAGTCGTTGCCGGAGCGGCCGTGGTGGCGGCCGCCGGATGGGTATCGTGCCCGGTCGCTGGTGAAGCGCCCGGAACTCCCGCCGGCAAGGCGGGCAAATGGTCGAGCAAGGCCGGGGGGTTCAAGTAGTGGCGGACACTGTCCGGCACCCGCTCGCCCAGCCACGCAGCCATTCCTTTGAACTGCGGCAATAACGCCGATTCGTTCCACCACGGGTCGCGCACGAACGCGGTAAACCCGAGCAGGAACACCGCGAGCGTCACCAGCAGCACGCCGCGGACGAAGCCAAACACCATGCCCAGCAGCCGATCGGTCCCGGACAACCCGGTGCCTTCGATCAGCTTGCTCACCAGGAAGCGCAACAGCGCTCCGGCGATCAGCACGGCGAGAAAACAGATGCCGTAACCCACCAGGATCCGTGCCGACGGCAACTGGATGCTGTGTTCGAAGTGCCCGGCCACGCTGGGACCGAACGTCCACGCCACCCAGAACGCCGCGATCCAGATCGCCAGCGCCAACACCTCTGAAATGAGGCCACGCCACAGCCCGATCAAGACCGAGACGGCGAGCACCGCGAGGATGATGTAGTCGGCCCAGTTCACCGGGTCAGCTTCTCGGAGGATTCAGGTTCAGGGAGCGCTGACGACGTTGCCGTCCACGCCCAGCTTGGTCTTGATCTGGTCGCGTATCCGCACCGCATCGGCGCGCTGGGTCTGCGGACCGGCGCGCACGCGCCACAGCTGCTTGCCGCTCGCGTTCACCGTGTCCACGTAGCCGTCGAAACCGTTGGCGCGCAGCTTGTCGCGCAGCGCATTGGCGTCGGCCTGGCTGCCCATGGCGGCGATCTGTACCGCCCAGCCGCCCGGCTTGGACGTGCCGGCGGCGGCGGGTGCCGCGCTCGAGGCCGCGCTGGCCGCCTTGGCGACCGGCGCCGGGTCGTCCTGCGCCGGCGTGCTGGCGCTGCCTTCGAGGTGGGCCGGCGCCCCCGGAATGGTCTGGGTGATCTTCAGGCGCGCCGCTTCGGCGGCCGCGCGCGACTCGAACGGGCCGGCGGTGACCAGGGTGAGCTGCTTGCCGCCCTGGCTGATGCTGCGGCCGGAAGCGGGATAACCCAGGCCGCGCACGCGCTGGATCAGGCTTTGCGCGCTGGCGCTGGACGCATACGCGCTGAGATTGAGCGAATACTGGCCATGGGCGGCCGTGGCCGGCGGAGTGGCGGGCGCGGCGGTCGAGGTGGCCGCCATGGGCGCCGCCGTCTTGGCCGGCGCCGCGGTGGTGTCCGCCTTGCCCTGCACCGGAATCACCGGCTGCGAGGCGCTGGAACCCGGACGTGTCACGGTGGTCGGCTCGGGCTTCTGGCCGGCGGTGGGGTCGGTTTCCACGTCCTTGGGACGATTGGACCCGATGTTCACCGTGGCGAGCTGGTCGGAGGAACCCACCGGCGCCGCGGCCGGCGCGGGCGCCGGCGACTGCACGGCGGGCTTGGGAGCGGTCGACGCGGTCGCCGCCGGAGCTGCGCCGGGCGTGAGGCTCATGGTCTTGGTCTGCAGGTCGCGATCGGGAGCCGGCGGGATCGCCAGGCTGACCGTTTCATCGCCACTCGTGCTCGGCGGATTGCTGGAGAAAAGCATCGGCACGACGAGTACAGCCAGTGCGATCAGTACGGCAGCGCCCAGCAGACGTGTTTTCAAGACAGGCTCCAAACGGCAGGGGGGCGGGAACGGGCGCGATTATACCTGCCCCGCTCGCCGTTCAGACCGAATCCGGCCCCTTCGATTCAGCAAGCACCGCCGCGGCGACGAAGAACGAGCCGAACGCGAGCATGCGCTCGCCGGCCGTGGCGGTGGCGCGCGCCGCCGCCAGTGCCGAACGCACATCGGCGTGCAGGTCGTAGCGGGCGTCGGGCAAGGCCAGCAGCAGTTGATCCAGCAGCACGCTGGGAGGCAGGCCGCGTGGCGTGTCCTGCTCGAGCCCGGCCAGGTGCCAGTGATCGATGCGAGGGCCCAACGCACGGATCACGCCGCCCACGTCCTTGTCGGACAAGGCGCCGTACACGGCATGGACACGCCCGCCAGGATGGGCGTCGAGCCATTCGGCCAGCGCGCGGGCCGCCTGCGGGTTGTGCCCGACATCCACCACCAGGGCCGGATCACCCCCCAGCGATTGCAGCCGGGCCGCGACCCGCACCGTCTGCAGCCCGGTGGCGGCCGCCTTGCCGAGTTCGATGCCGGCAAGCGCTTCATCGGTCGCTTGCAGCGCGTGGATTGCCGCGATGGCGGCGGCGGCGTTGGCGTACTGCACGGGCGCGGCGAGCACCGGATCGGGCAACGCCAGCGCCATGCCGTCCACGTGGCGCCAGCGCCAGCCGTCGCCCGTTCGCTCGAACGCATAGGCCTCGCCGACCCGCTCCAGCTTCGCGCCGGCCCGCGCCAGCGCATCGAGCAGGCCCTGGGGCGGCTCGGCTTCGCCTACGATGGCGGGCCGGCCCGCGCGGGCGATCCCGGCTTTCTCCACACCGATGCTGTCGCGGTCGGGGCCCAGCCAGTCCATGTGGTCCAGATCGACGGTGGTGATGATGGCGACATCCGCGTCGATGATGTTCACCGCATCCAGGCGACCGCCCAGTCCCACTTCCAGCACCGCCACATCCAGGGCCGCGCGGGCGAACAGGTCCAGTGCGGCCAGCGTGCCGAATTCGAAATAGGTCAGCGGGATCTCGCCACGTGCGGCCTCGATGCGCTCGAAGCTGGCGACCAGCGCCTCATCCGAAGCGTCGGCACCACCGATGCGCACGCGCTCGCGGTAGTGCAGCAGGTGCGGCGAGGTATAGCAGCCGACGCGCTGGCCCGCCGCGGAGAGCATGCTTTCCAGCAACGCCACGGTGGAACCCTTGCCGTTGGTGCCACCCACGGTGATCACGCGGCGCGCCGGCGCGGGCGCGCCCATGCGTTCCCACACGGCACGCACGCGATCGAGCCCCAGCTCGATGCTGCGCACGTTCACGCGTTCCTGGTAGGCCAGCCATTCGTCGAGGGTGCGGGTCATGCGGAAGAAGTCGTCGGGTCAGGATTCGAGGGGACGCAGCCAGAAGCGCAGGCGATGGGCGGAGGTCTCGACCGCATCGATCTCGGTCCAGTCCAGCGTGCAGAACATGTCGTCCTGGCGCTGGTAGCCGCGCTTGCGCCAGAACTCGTCATTGGCGCGGTGGCCGCCGGGACGACGGGGATCGTTCGCCGCGCGTTCCACCGCGCAGAACGTGGTCCAGCGGAAGCCGCCCTGGCGCCGCGCATGCGACTCGCGCAGGTCGAAGAAGCGATGACCGATGCCCTGCCCCCGGTACTCGGGCAGCAGCACCGACTCGCCGAAGTAGAACACCTCGTTGAGCAGCATCCCGCGCTCCACGAAGGGCTGCTGGATCGCCGCCACCTCGTCCGCCAGCGGGATGCCGGTCGAACAGCCGACCACCTCGTCGCCGTCCAGCGCGAGCACGAACACGCCGCGCCGGGAGCGCGCGTAGCACTCCAGGTAGCGGTGCTCGTACGCCATGTCGCCGTCGTACAGATAGGGGTAGTCGCGAAACACGCGGATGCGCAGCCGGGCCAGCGCCTCCAGGTGCGGACGCACCGCCTGGCCCATGCTGGTGACGACGCGCACGCTCATCGCTCAGGCGCCCGTCACCTGAGAGATCCAGTCCTGCAGGTTGTAATAGTTGGTGACGCGGGCGATGCGGCCGTCGCGGATGTCGAAGAAGGCGCCACCCGGCAGCACATAGCGCTGGCCATGGGCCGGCGGCAGGCCTTCGTCGTCGGCAAGGTACTCGCCGTGCACCACGTATTCGGCCGCGACGCGGCTGCCGTCGGCATGGGCCATCACCACGATGTCGCGCAGTTGCTCGCGGTAACACCGGTTCATCCGCGCGAGAAAGTCCCGGAAGGTGGCCAGGCCGGTCTCGCGGTGCCCCTGGTTGATGTCGTGGGCCACGTCGTCGGTGAGGTGGCCCAGCATGGCTTCCCAGTCGGCGCGATTGAACGCCTCGTAGTAACTCTCGATGAGGGCAACGCTGGTCGGCATGGCGGCATCCTGCGGGGATGGGGGCCACACAGCTTAAAGCATGGATGCCCGAGGCGCAGTGCCGTTCGTACGAACCCGGCGTTGCCCTTTCCCGGCGTCCCGCCGGGCGCCGTGCCCAGGCATTGGCCGGCGCGGCGCAGGCGCGGTCAGAAGTGGATGCCGCTGGCCCGCAAGGCCCAGTACATGCCAAACGCGGTCCAGAACATCTTCTTCAGCGCGCGACCGGCAAGCAGCGCGACCAGCAGGCCCAGCAGCAGCGGCATGTGCTTTTCCAGCGTGCTGCGGGTGTCGTTGATGACGTTCATGTGATGCCCTCCCGCACCTCTATGGTGCGGGATTGATCTTCCTGATGGCCCTGTCCGTGCGGCAGGGCCTGCCGTCAATGATCGCGGGTGACAATCATCACAGTGGCGACCGCCGCAGGCGCAAGGCATTGCCCACCACCGATACCGAAGACAGGCTCATCGCCAGCGCCGCGACCATGGGCGACAGCATCACGCCCAGCAGCGGATACAGCAGGCCTGCCGCCAGCGGCACGCCCACCGCGTTGTAGACGAAGGCGAAGAACAGGTTCTGGCGGATGTTGCGCACGGTCGCCTGTGACAGTGCGCGGGCACGCACGATCGCCGTCAGTTCGCCCTTCACCAGGGTGACCTGGGCGCTTTCCATGGCGATGTCCGTGCCGCTGCCCATGGCGATGCCCACGTCGGCTACGGCGAGCGCAGGGGCATCGTTGATGCCGTCGCCCGCCATGGCCACGCGATGCCCTTGCGCGCGCAGGGATCGGATCACGGCGGCCTTGTCGGCCGGCGAGACGTCGGCATGCACTTCGTCGATGCCCAGCGATCCGGCGACCGCCTTCGCCGTGGTGGCGTTGTCGCCGGTCAGCATGACGATGCGCAGGCCGGCCGCGTGCAGGTCGCGAATCGCCTCCGGCGTGCTTGCCTTGACGCGGTCGGCCACGGCGACCAGACCGGCCAGCACGCCGCCGACCACGATGAACATCACGGTGGCGCCTTCGGCACGCATCGCATCGGCCCGCGCGAGCGCCGGCTCATCGGCCGCGACGCCGATATTCGCCAGCATCTGGCGGTTGCCCAGGGCCACGGGATGACCCTGCACCGAACCTTCCACGCCCGCGCCGGTGACTGAACGGAAGTCTTCCACCGCGGGCACCCGGATGCCGCGCGACGCCGCGCCATCGACGATCGCGCGCGCCAGCGGATGCTCGCTGGGCTTTTCCAGCGCCGCGGCGAACGCCAGCAACTGGTCGAACGGATACGCGCCGAGGCTCACCACGTCCTTCAGGCTGGGCCTGCCTTCGGTGAGCGTGCCCGTCTTGTCCACCACCAGGGTGTCGATGTCACGCAGCGCTTCGATCGCCGCCGCATCGCGGAACAACACGCCGTTCTGCGCGGCACGACCGCTGGCGACCATGATGGAAATGGGCGTGGCGAGGCCGAGTGCGCAGGGGCACGCGATGATCAGCACCGATACCGCGGCAATCAGCGCGTAGGCCAGCTTCGGATCGGGACCCAGCCACGCCCACAGCGCGAAGGCCAGCGCGGCTACCGCCACCACCGCGGGCACGAACCAGGCCGCCACACGGTCGGCCACGCGCTGCAGCGGTGCCTTGCTGCGCTGCGCCTGCGCCACCAGGGTGACGATCTGCGCCAGCATGGTTTCGGCGCCGACCTTTTCCGCGCGCATCAGCAGTGCGCCATCCTGGTTGAGCGTGCCGCCGGTGAGCCGGTCGTCCTTGCTCTTGGCAACGGGCAGCGGCTCGCCGGTGAGCATGGATTCGTCCACGTGGCTGTGGCCATCGAGCACCACGCCATCCACCGGCACCTTCTCGCCGGGTCGTACGCGCAGCGTGTCGCCGCCATGCACGGCATCCAGGGGCACGTCGTGTTCGCTGCCATCGGCGTCCACGCGCCGCGCGGTCTTCGGAGCGAGTCCAAGCAGCCCCTTCAGCGCGGCACTGGTGCGCCGGCGCGCACGCAACTCGAGGAAGTCGCCGAGCGTCACCAGGGTGACGATGACGGCAGCGGACTCGAAGTACACGCCCACCCGGCCGTGCATGTCGCGGAAGCCCTCGGGGAACAGGCCCGGCGCCAGGAACGCGACGGCGCTGTACGCCCATGCCACGCCCGTGCCGAGCGCGATCAACGTGTACATGTTGGGCGACCAGGGCTTCAGCGAATGCCAGCCACGCGCAAAGAACGGGGCGCCGCCCCACAGCACCACCAGCGTGGCAAGCAGGGCTTCGGTCCAGGCGGCTACGCCATCCCATGGCGACGGCCAGTGCCAGCCGAACAGGTGCGGCCCCATCGCCAGCACGAACACCGGCAGGGTCAGCGCGGCGAGCGACCAGAAGCGACGCGACATCGAGCGCAGCTCATGCCCGTCGTCCTCGTCGAGGCTGGGCATCATCGGTTCCAGCGCCATGCCGCATTTCGGGCAGTGGCCGGGCCCCACCTGCTGCACCTCCGGATGCATCGGGCAGGTATAGATGGCGCCGGCCAGCGCGGGCGAAGGCGCCGGCTGCGGCTCCAGATAGCGCTGCGGATCGGCCTGGAATTTCTCCTTGCAGCGCTGGGCGCAGAAGTAATACGTGTGCCCGTCGTGTTCCAGGTGATGCGCCGCGCTGTGCGGATCCACGTTCATGCCGCAAACGGGATCCTTTGCCGTATGCGCGGCATGGTCGTGGTGATCGCCGTGATCATGGTGATGGTGATGGTGGTGCGCGTGTTCCGTCGTGGCAGGGGCTCCGCCGCAGCAGTGCTTCTCGACGGGCGCGGGTGCAGCTTCCTTGGCGCTGCAGCAGGCGTGCTTCTCCATGTTCATGCTTCATCCTCGTGTTCGGCCAACGCGCGCAGGATCGGGCACTGCTCGGGCGAGCCATGGCCCGGGCAGGCATCGATGAGTTGCTCCAGCCCGTCGCGCACGCGGGTGAGCTCGGCGATGCGCTCTTCGATCGCCGCCAGGCGTTCCTGCGCCCGTTTCTTCACCGCCTTCACGCCGCGCTGGCGGTCCGCGGACAGCGCCAGCAGGTCGCGGATCTCTTCCAGCGTGAAGCCAAGGTCCTTGGCACGTCGGATGAAGCGCAACTGCCGCACCGCACCCTCGTCGTAGCTGCGATAGCCCGACGCGCGCCGCAACGGCTCCGGCAGCAGCCCTTCGCGCTCGTAATAGCGGATGGTGTCGATCGCCACGCCGACGCGCTTGGCGACGGCACCGATGGTCATGGGGGTATGGGGAGTGTTCATGGGCTAAGTCTAGACCTTTGATCTAGGTCCAGAGTCAAGCCCGTTCTTCTACTTGCCCGTTTGTCGACAGTCCTTAACCCTTTCCCTGGCCCATAACGATGGCACTGGTAGGCGCCCGAGCGGGCAACCGTGCGGTAAACATGGTTGACGTGATGGGAACGTCAGCTTTGGGTCGGCAGCGGACAGTTCGATCAGCGCAGAAGCTACCAGCTCCCCACCGTCAAGTTCGCCCGAATTCGGCATTCGTAACCTTGCGAAAGGGCACGCCGACAATCGTGCAAAAGACCGAAGACACCATGAACGCTGCCACTCCGCCAAACAGCGCAAAGGAGCCGTACTCCGGATCTCCCTCTACGAAGGTGAAAGCAGTGACCATCGCGGCTGCACCAACGAGTGAAGCTAACGAAACGCAAAGCATGAATGTCAATCGTCGAGCCGCTAGCAGGCAGACAATCAATGGCGTGCCCAGCAAGTAACTAGCTGCATAGCTAATACATGCAATGGCAGAGACGCCAAGGAAGAATTTCTCTAAGTGCCCCGGCGCGCCGAACGGATAGCCCGAAAACAGTAGTGCCAAGGCCATATAGGTAACTGGCAGCACAGATGGCGCCAAAACGGCTCCTAAGGCAACTCGGGACCTCTTCATCGCCACCATGGTCACTGAAAAGCCTGCTCGCGAATCCGCAAAGTCATCCCTTTACGCCCTACCTTCTCAGACACCAAAGCAAGCATCGTGTCGATTCAAGCCCGTTTGCGGCCCGGCTCATGTCCGCTGTGGTTTGCGACTTCAGTCGGTCGTTGCAACACACTAAAGACTGCGCGAGCAGCAGGAGTGTTGCAAGATGTCCCAGCGACCAAAGATCTATTACACCGAAGCCCAGATCGGTCTAATGTGGGATCGATGGCACAGTGGCGAGTCACTTCATCAAATCGCCCGATCGTTCGATCGTTCGATCGACACCATACTTCGGTACGACGGATTCTGTCGGAAACCGGTGTTTGATTGCGAACCTATCGCCATAGCTCAAGGCTCGTAGGCGACCGCCAGAAAACGCTCAATCAAATCGTCCTTTATGCGACCGCTCGCGATGGCCGCCCACTTGCCATCCGCGCTTGGCCGAATAACTGCATACCGAAGCGGTCGCTCCTTGACGTTGAACACAAGACCCATCAAATATTCGACCACTTCGCCTTCCTTTAGGGCGACCACATCTTCCACGGCCAAGTCGAACCGGTGAACCTCAGCCCCGTCTGCTGCGTAAATGCATGCCGTCAGAACCTCATCAGGAAAGAGGGAAAGATCGAGATCACTGGGATTGATACGTATCCGTGCGTCCATGGCACAGATAAGCCTGTCCTCCCACGCATCTTCAGGCATCCGTTGGGACTCCGTATTTGGCTCCAGGCCATCGATCGCCGACTGAGTCACGCCCTGAAATCTGAAGCTGATACCAGCGTAGCGCTCATAGTCCTGCAGCGCTCGTACGCTACCCAGGCCAAATCTTCCAAAGTCCACGCTGCCTGCATCCGCGTCGCCGTCCATGCCCAGGATCTTCCTGCTGCGTAGATAACCTCTCACCGCGCGTTCTTTGGCCGTTTCAACAATCGATCCCGTCGCTTCGTTGTGCGCCGCATGATCGTCCCAAACTTTCACCGCCTCGGTGCGAAGATACTGATGCCAAAGAATCGCCCGGTGAGGATGGAACAGGTCAAAGCCATTCGTATAAGCCCGTGCGGCCATGACTATTTCCTCAGTAGCAAAGAAATGACCATCGTCATTGGGTACTTCGCGCACGAAACAACCGTCCGCAAATACAAAGCCGCCGCTCAGAAAACGGGCGCGCATAGGTTCGCTTCGGTTTTGCCAATCGCGCATGGGCGAGGATTTGAAGCGCATGATGCCGGGTGGGGCAAAGCGATCGAAATCCATTTGGATCGCGTCCATCTGACGCATCTGCGGATCTCGGCTCGGATCAAACGACGGCGGATAACCCGTCAGAAGGGGCTTGGCGCTCGCTTCCCGAAGGGATTCAAGCATCTCGACCAGCAAGGTATCCCATCCCTTGGCAAACCGATGATGGGAGTCCAGCTGCAAGGCATAGGCTTCGTTTGCGTAATGGTCCTGAATTCTGCTCCTCGCCCACCCACACCCTCTGCTATCCAGATAATTCACGTCGAGCAACCGGACCCTGCTTCCAGCCAGTGTCAAATCATGGATGCGGTGACCATGCTTATGCCCATGCCCCATATATGTAAAGCCCAACTGTTCGAACGCCTCCACATGCTCGTCATCGGCATGCTGCCAGCAAACGACGGCATGAATGAAGTCGGGGCGATCTGCCGTATGCAACATATCTAGCAAGGTCGGGATAAGTTGCGGATCCCGGTAACTGGGAATCTGCACAAAGATCGTTCTGTATCGGCTTGTCTCATTCATCGCCCGCGCTCCTTGCTGGCTCACCCATGCGTACTACGCGATCGGCCATGCGGATGGTTTCCGGCCGGTGGGCGATTACGATCTTGGTCATGTGAAGCGCCTTGACCATGTCATTGACCAAGGCCTCTTTTTCCACATCAAGATGGCTAGTCGCTTCGTCGAGCAGTAAGATCCGCGGCTTCCGATACATGGCCCGAGCCAGCAGCAGGCGCTGCCGCTGCCCGCCGGACAAGCTTGAGCCCATATCGCCGACGAGCGAGTCGTAGCGCATGGGCATATCCTCGATATCCTCGTGGATAGCGGCGAACTTGGCAGAGGAAACGATATCCCGAATGTCCGAGTGCATATCGAAGAACGAAATATTTTCCGCCACCGAACCAGCGAACAGGTGATCGTCCTGCATCACAGCGCCGATCATGTTGCGGTAATTTTCCATCCCGTAGTGCCGGATATCCTGCCCACCTACATGGATGCTCCCCTCCGTCGGCGCCAGCAAGCCGAGCACGAGCTTGGCCAGCGTGGATTTGCCGCAGCCGCTCGGGCCGACGATTGCCACCGTTTCGCCGGCTTTGACCGAAAGATGGAAATCCTTGACCACCCAAGGCTCACCCTCGGCATATCGAAAGCTCACCCCTCTCACCTCGATGCTCGGCTCAGGCTCGAGCCCGCTGCCCGTGCCCATGCCCGGACGGCATTCTTCAGGATCGTTCATGGCAATATCGGAAATGCGCTCGGCATGGAGGCGGAGCATGCGAAACTCCACCACCTTGTCGATCAGGCCGCCTATCTTTGTCGAAAACTGGTCCGCATAAGCCACGAAGGCAATCAACATGCCCGCCGAAAAGCGCTCGCGGATGACCAAGTAGGCACCCAATGCGATCAACAACACGCGCTGCGCGCCGAAGATGGCCTGGTTGATGGTACCGAACGCCAGGGTTATGCGCTGGCTGTACATGGTCCGCTTGGCGGCCTCCACTGTTGCGTTGGCGAGCCTTAGCTTGCGCTCGTTCTGCTTGTTGGCAAGCTTGATCGCGCGCACGCCCCGTACCGACTCCATCAGCTCCGACTGCTGCTTTGCGTTGTAGACAAGCTGCTCTTCGTTCACTCGCCACAGAGTCCTGTAGAGTGCCCAGCGCAGCAGGCAGTAGAGCAGCGATGTCAGCAAGATGCAGCACGTCAACGGCGCGCTATAGGCGCACAAAATGATCAACGCCAGCGAGCCGAGCAAGCCGTCCAGTACCGCCTCGACGAAACTCCCGATCAAGGTCTGCTGTATGGCCTGCAGTGAGGAAAAGCGCGAAACGATATCCCCCATGTGACGCTTCTCAAAGTAGTCGAGCGGAAGCTTCAGAAGATGGCTGAACAGGTTAATGACCCATTGAGCGTTTAGCGTCGCGCCGAGCCAACTGATCACCCATCCCCTGGCGATAGCCAGCCCGGCCTGCAGACAGATGACGACCAGGAAGCCCAGGGTCAGCACCACCAGCAGATTCAGGTCCGACGACAGCAACACCTGGTCCACGACCCATTGCATCTGAAATGGCATGATCAGGGTCAGCGTTTCGATCGCCAACGCCAGACCGAACAGCTGCACCAGCACACGCCGTAATCCGCCTACCTTGCCGGCAAGCGCACGCAGCGAAACGCGCTGTCGCTCCTGCAGAGGCGCGAACTGGGCGCTTGGAGTCAGTTCAAGCAGGACGCCGGTGAAATGCTTGCTCGCCTCCTCCAGAGATATCCAGTAACGGCCACGGGCAGGGTCATATATTTCCGCACCTTTATGCGTGATCCGGTGGAGCACAACAAAATGATTGAGATCCCAATGCAGGATGCAGGGGCGCTGCGCCTCGGAGAGATATTTCAGCTCTGCTCGCAACGGACGCGCCTCCAAGCCAAGCGCATCGGCGATGCCGAGCATGCGCGGCAAATTGATCCCCTTCAACGATGTGCTGAAACGGCGCCGCAAGCTGGCGAGATCTATGTCATGTCCGTAATAGCGGGCGATCATCGCAAGGCAAGCCAGACCGCATTCGGCCGCTTCCGCCTGCATCATCAACGACAGGTCACGGCGATGCATCCAGGACGAGGGAATGGTGCCGTCAGCCATGGTCATTCGTCCGCTGCGACCTATCAGCGACAGGCGCCGGACGAACCAGGCTTTTCAGCGGATCGAGTACCCAATCGATAAGGCGCTGCCGATCCAACTGCAGGTCCGCATCCAGCGTCATGCCGGGTCTCAGCGGCATGGATTGGCCGTAGGCCGCCGCACTCTGGCTATCAAGAGCAACCTTCACTTTGTAGCGCGGCTCCTTGATCTCCTGCCCGAGCAACCGGCTTACCTCCATCGCCGGCACGGCACTTCTCGATACCTCGCTGATGCGGCCTGAGTAGCTGCCGAACTTCTGATATGGATACGCCTGGTACCGGATCACTACCCGGCCTCCGGGACGAATGAAACCCACCGCCTTGGTAGGCACCCACAGTTCGGCCAACAACTGCGAATGCGACGGCGACATCGCCGCCAGCGATTGCTGGGCCACCACTGCTTGCCCCGGGTGGACCAGAACATTGGAGATCACGCCATCCGTGGGCGAACGCAGAACGACGGCACGCTGGGCTTCGTTCTGGGAAAGCGATTGCGCCACGTCAGCCAGCTGGCGGTCCAACTCACCGACCTTGGCCGACGTCAACGCGGGTAACTGATCCAGCTGGCCGCGCAACAGCTGGGCTTGCTGCCGCAACTGGAACGCCTGTCCCACTAGGTCCTTCAATTGTGCCCGGTTTTGCAGCGCCGCGTCCTGCTGCTGCAGCAACTGCAGCTTGCTCACCACACCGTCGGGCTTCGCCTTGGACCATTGCTGGTACAGCGATGCCGCGCTATCGGCGCGCTTGCGCTGGATCTCGACCTGCTCATCGATCTGCGCAATCTGCCCGTGCAGCAGCGCAAGCCGCTCCTGCAGATCGCTGGCCTGCAGCTTCATCAACGTACGCTGATCGTCGATATCCGCCTTAAGCCGCCGGTGCTTGATATCGAGTTGCGCGGCAATGGCTGCGTGGGTGTCTCCCAGGCTGGTGCTGGCCTGCTCGGCGGAGATCTCAAGTAGAGGCTGGTCTGCATGCACCGTATCGCCTTCGCGCACGAGCACGCGAGTGACCACCCCCGGATTCATCGGGGTGACCGTGATCAAGCCATCGGCCGGAATCAGACTTCCCTGGACTTGTTCCAGGCGCGTGTACTGGCCTGCTAGCAGAATTGCCAGGATGGATGCCATGGTAAACAGCCCCAGAGCGAAGAAGAACCAGCCAACACGCGGCGGCTGCAGCCGGACAGCGCCGAGCCACTCCCCTTGGCGGGCAATAAAAACCTCCCTTCTGAAGAACCCGCCTTGCTCATCCATGTGCAACTCCTACAAAGGCCCTTCGGTGGGCCGTGCCTTTACTGCTCTCGCCAAACCCGGCGCCCTAGCGATCGCTGCTTACACTGGACTGCCCTTCGTGGCAGTCGAACCGAAAGACATAGGGAAGGCTGAAGGCACGGGTTTCGTCGCCGGCGGTCGCTTGCTCTGCGCCAGTGTCCGTTCCATTGCGAATGCGCAGCGGAACAAAAGTCCACTGCACGACAGCCGAGTTAACGGCAGCAATGAACGCCTTGGTGGATGCGTCTGCCGCTGCCTCTTCGGCCACCCTTGCCTCGCCCACCTTCCCATTGCCATCGACAATAAGCAGCGCATGAACCTCGATCGATGGGCGGCAGGCATCCAACTGCGCCGGGGGATAGACCGGGGCGATACGATGAAAAGGCGTGGCGCCGGCGGCAACCTGCCCCTTCTGCAGTTGATATCTCGGTGCGCCCGTGTCCTCCATACGCCAGGACGCATTCCCCTTGGGAGGCGGCGGTGGGATGGCTGGCGCGGGCACGCAGCCAGCCAGCAAACCTGCCCATACGCCCAGGCCGGCGAACCAGCGCAGCGCAGACGATGCGGCCTGACCAGGTGCTCGCATGATGCCTGGCGCTTTCCGATGTCGGTTACACGGCAGCAAGTGACGTCCGCTCCACTCGACCCTGTTGAAGGCGATGAGTGCAAAAATCCCGATGCTCCCGATACTCATCGGACTGAAAGTAATCGTCGAGGGCGACCCCGATCATTGAGGCAATTCCTGCGTGCGTACACAGGTAACGGGTGAACAGTTCAAGCAAGCGCAGCTTCGGAGCGCGCTCTTCCAGCCATAGAAACTGGCCTTGCTCGTTGACTTCGAAGAAGGTGTAATCGCCTTCGGCAGTGACTGCCATATCGAGACAGCCGAACGACAGATCCATGCGCCGCATGAACTCCAGGATCCTGGCGCTGACTGATGCCGGCATACTCTCATAACGGCGAATATCCATGCGCTTCATATAATCGTTTCGCCAATCGATCTTTGCAGCCTCGACCGCCTGCGAATCGATCTTTGCGCAGTAAATATCTGTCCCCATGACCACTACGCGGAGCTCATAGGCCTTGTCCACATAGGATTGGTAAATCCCTGGGCATGCCCTAATAGACTCGGGCGCTTTAAGCACAGTCCGGTCGATCAGCGCCGCATGCTGAACGGCGGAGCCAGCACCGTCCGCCCAGATGTTCTGGTTATAGGGTTTGAATATCACCTTGGGGTGACGGCTAAGAAATATCTCCACCTCGCCAGGATCATTGGTGATGAGCGTGTCTGGCGTAGTCAGGCCGACGTCACCGGCGACCTTGAGCTGGTTAGTTTTCAGGCTGCCGGAAAAACGGGAGGCCAGCGAATTGACTGCATGCTTCGCCCGCAGCGCCACCAGCCCTTGCAGCGAATCGGCGAATGCCGCCAGCTCGAGCTGTACCGCCCCTATATCGTCGGCATGAATTGCACTGAAGTCGAAGTAACTCCGATTGTGGCGCCGCATCCATACACAGGAAAGATCGCTCAGATCGATTTCGATGCGCCGCTGCTGCCTTTGGCAATGCCACGCGATCACCCCCATATCCTCCCGGATGGTGGCAAAGCCTCCGGCGACCATGTCGTAGATATCCAGAATCTCGGCGCGCACACCATGCCGCTTCAGAGCCCACCACACGGCGTTTGCATGTGCATCATCCAAGCGACTCATGATCAGAATCACGGTTACCTCCATAGTATGTCCGGCCGGCGCCGGGGTCCGGTATCAGTGTCACTATCGAAGCTCGCATGCGCTGACCGGAGGTCTTAACGCGGTGAAAGCTGGCAAGCGCAATGCGCTATCAACGCTCGTGCCTCCTTCGCTTTCGACTTCCAAGTCGGCCCCCTTCATGAAATCCCCTTGGGCAATGGGCATGACGCCACATCGCCCATTCTTGCCGCAGGCCCAGATCGTCCCGCACGAGGCACTGATTCCTACTATCCAAGGCTTGCTCGGTCTCATGAGTGCTCCCAGCAACGCTCCATCGCCTCGCTCGAGATAGGCGGCCTGCGCGTCGCCTACGTAAACCATGGCCCAATCTGGCGGATGAAAGGACTTGATATCCGTCAGCCGGTTGAACATGCCTTTGTCGTCACGCCCGGGTGCAAGCGGGCCGCCGATGCAATCCAGTTCGATGCTTTTCCCGGAGCCCTTTAGCGCCTTGATCTCGGCCAGAAGATTGAACATCGCCATGGACGACCTTCCATCCTGATGGGCCATGGTCTTTGCCCAGAACGCTGATGCGACCAAATGTTCTCGCGCGTTGTCGCGCCCGCCCAAGTAGTCGTCTATTAAGCGCTGATCTTCGTGCGGCAGTTCCAACGCCGCGAGAACGTTGCCTTCAACCTTGGCCAGGGTCGACGCCACCATGACAGGAATATCCTGTGTGCCGTGGATATCGCCAACCAGCAGAAGTCGATGGGTACCCCCATTAGCTGGCGAAATTCCATAGATGCGTCTTCAGTACTTGCGTCTTTCGTCATGGCCGAAGATAAGCAGAGGAACGGCATGACGATGCCAAAAATGAACGCGAATCCGTTAGATTGCTTGCATCCCATCACCCCGGCGCTGTCGAGCATGGGCGAGGGCGCGCCGATCGCGCCCTCGCCACGCTGGCGATACCCGGCGCTTAGGCGCGCCAGTCATCCCAGATCGACGGCCCACCGGGCTGCCAGCAGTAAGTATCGAACGGCGGAGCAGTCGCACCGCCAATCCAATGCAGCTCTTCTTCCGTCATCTTGCGGGCCAGTGAATGGCCGAGCATGCGTGCCTTGACTTCCACTTTCATAAGCGTCTCCTTTACCTACAACATTCTGGGTTGACGACTTACGCGGTTAGTGCCGCGTGCACTTCGGCGATGCCGAATCAATCCCGTTTCTGTATCTGAGCGCTCTGCCGGTTTGCACTCGCTGTCATCCAATATGTAATCGAAAGCAATTAATCACCAATTCTCGACAAAAAGACGATATACGGCACAATCAGCGGGCCGAGTGAGCTGCCACTCACTCTGCCCCGCGCTACTCGACCTTGCTGTCGAGGCCGTTCGCGAAGCCATTGGGCTGCGTGCACGAGTGACTGCGGAACCGTAACAAGAGCAGCCAGGCGCGCCTGTCGGCGCAGCACTCACGCGACTATCAGCAAGCGGCTCAACGGCGCAGGAGAAAAGATCCACTCCGATACTAGGCAAAAGTGCGCGGCCAACCTGCTTATCCCACGCTGTGTTGACGACACCGACATCACTTGCCGGCGGCGTCATTGCCCTACGTCTTGTGCAACAGCACGCGATCGATCCCCGATGCCGACAGCCAGAGCGCCCCTTCCGCCCCGTCATCTGACGGATGTTCGAGTGCGGCCGCGGGAAGCTCATCACGTCGAAATACTCGATCCCGGGATCGAAGCGCACCAGCGCATTGGCCGTCCATTCACGGAGCCACACGAGATTGGCCCGGCAGCGTCCATTCCTTCCATTAATGCCTCGCGAGGTCGAACATGCCGAGCTTCCCGGCAGTCCATTCGCTGACCCAGACGCGTCCCTCCGAATCGGACCATAGCGGCGTGCATCATGATTGGACGTCGTCGGCTCAATCACCGGAAAAAATAGGGGCCACAGGTAGTTAAACGATCACATGCGACTGAGACTTCATCCGTCGGAGCAGATGCATACACGCCGACATCACGCCAATAAGCAAGTCGCCAATGGACATTCTTGACTACATCCGGCCATATTTTCGGGCCCGTCTTTTCGTTTTCCGTAGCCATCCCAGCGCCGCCCATGCAGCGGCTCGTATATAGGCACGAAAAAGGCGTATTCAAATATCGAATAGAACTTATCTGATCATCTAATTGGCGAATGTATAGTTCTCGCCATAAGGTGTAGCCATTTCCCCCTCGTGACCGCGCCACGGCGTCACGCCGTATTCCCCGGTCATGACCGCCATGGGACTACGCCATGTTTGACCGTCTGTTCGATAACGCCGTGGATATCCTCGGCAACCCGCTGCGCCTCGCCGTGAAAGACGGCCGCTTTGCCGAAGTCGGCCCCGAGGCCGCCCGCCATGCTTCCCATGAGGTCGTCGACCTGGGCGGTCGGCTCGTCATGCCCGGATTCGTCGATGGCCACATCCACCTCGACAAGAGCTTCGTGGGCGATACGTGGCAACCTCATGTCGAGGCACATACGCTGCGCGATCGACTGGCGGCCGAAAAAGCCCTGCTTGCGAAGGCGCGGCCGATGGCGGAGCGCGCGCATGCGCTCATCGGGCAGGCCGCCGCATTCGGCACCATCGCCATGCGCTGCCATGTCGACGTGGACGCCACCACGGGCTTGTCCCACCTGCATGCGGTGCTGGAAGCACGCAGCCGATGGCGTGACTGGATCGATATCGAGATCGTGGCCTTCCCGCAGGCCGGCGTGATGTCCTGTCCGGGCACGGCTGACATCCTCGACGCGGCGATGCGCGAAGGCGCCACCGTCATCGGCGGCATCGACCCGAGCACGTTCGATGGCGACGCCGATGGCCAGTTGGACGTGGTGTTCGGCATCGCCGGGAAGCATGGCGTCAAGGTCGATATCCACCTGCACGAGCCGGGATTGCAGGGGATCGAGCAGCTGCAGCGCATCGCCGAACGCACGCGTGCGCTCGGCATGACCGGGCGCGTCGCCGTCAGCCACGCCTATGCGCTGGGCGAAGTACCGGTCGAGGTGGTCGATCGCATCGCGGCTGTACTTGCCGATGCCGGCGTCGCCATCATGACCAACGCACCGGGCGACCGCCCATTTCCTCCGATCCTTCGCCTTCGCGCCGCCGGCGTCCACGTGTTCGCCGGCAACGACAATATCCGTGACGCGTGGTGGCCCTACGGCAACGGCGACATGCTCCAGCGCGCGAACCTGATCGGCTACCGCTCCGGCTTCTATACGGACAACGAGCTACGCGTCGCGCTCGACATGGCCACCGAGGCGAGTGCGAGGGTGCTCGGCAAGAGCGACTACGGCCTGCACCCCGGCAACGAAGCAAGCTTCATCGTCATCGATGCGCCGAACGGGGCCGCCGCCGTGGCCGGCGTGCCCAACGAACGCGCCATCGTGCGACGTGGCGAGTTCTGGACAGGCAACGACGCCCTGCCGAAGGTGATGCGCCCGATCTGACGCGCCGCTGCGGCCTGCACGCCACGAGCAGGCACTTCCATGACCGTGTTGGGCGGGCGCGCGGCCGTCGTGACTGGCGTGAACCTCCACGCCGGCCACGCGCCCGCCGAATTCCCGGCGGATACCCGCCCAGCTATTTCCTGTCGCGATCGAGCATGCGGCCCAGCTCACGTCCCAGCTCCTGCACGACGGGATCGGCGGTCGGTCGGTACAGGAGCGCGATATCCATCGTGTCGATGGCCGGGAAGCCCTGCCTGCGTGTGAGCACCGCATGCTCCGCCGTGACGGCGCGCGCCGGTAGCAGGCTGATACCCAGTCCACCGGCCACGGCCGACTGGATGCCGGACAGGCTCGAACTGGTGAAGCTGATGCGCCAGCGACGGCCCATGCCCTCCACCACCTTGATCATCTCGTCGCGATAAAGGCCACGAGGCGGAAACGCGACCAGGGGCACGGGATCGAGATCGAACGCGGGGCTTTTCGCGCTGTCGATCCAGCGCATGCTCTCGGGCCAGCGCGCGACCGCTTCGCGGCTGTTGCGGCGTTGCTTGATGAGTATCAGGTCGAGCTCGCCATGATCGTAGCTGCCGGCCAGGTCGCGGCTGAGTCCGGTGGTGACTTCGAGCTTCACGCGGGGATGCTTGCGGTTGAACGCTGCAAGCAGCTGGGTGGTACGACCGGCCGCGAAATCCTCCGGTACACCGAGGCGCACGGTCACCGCCACGTCGGCGCCGGCCAATGCGTCCAGCAGTTCGTCGTTGAGCGTGAGCATCCGTCGTGCGTACGCAAGCACCGTTTCGCCTGAATCGGTTGGCCGCACGTCACCCTTGCCGCGCACCAGCAACTGGTGCCCGGCCATTTCCTCCAGGCGACGCACTTTCTGGCTCACCGTGGACTGGGTCGAATGCAGTCGCGCCGAGGCGGTCGTGAAGCTGCCGCAGTCGGCCACCGTGACCATCGCCCGCAGCAGATCGAGCTCGAAGAGTGCTCTATTCGATTTCACACTGGTAGCCATTCGAATATTTACCTACTAAATGGACAGGACGGTATCTAACATGGCTTGCCAGGCCCGGCAATCGGCCGCGCGGCGCTCGATGCCCCGCCCCGCCGTACTCCCCATGGAACGAGATCGCCCGGGATTTGCCCCGCACCTCCACCCGCTTTGATACGCGCCTGACGAACGCTCCAAGGAAACCGATCCGATGAAGAAGTCCCTCGCCTGTGCCATCGCGACCCTGTTCGCGTTCACTGCAACCGCCCACGCGGCGACTTCCCGCGGCGACGTCCTGATTCGCCATGCCACCGTGATCGACGTGGAGCATGCTCGCAGCATCGCCGACCAGACTGTCGTCCTGCGCGGCAACGACATCGTGGCGGTCGGATCCGATACGGACATCGCCAAGGCCTGGACCGCCAGCCAGACCGTCGAAGGCAAGGGCCGCTTCCTGATCCCGGGCCTGTGGGACATGCATGTGCACTTCGGTGGCGGCCCCGAACTGATCGAGGAGAACAAGGCGCTGCTGCCGCTGTACATCGCCCACGGCATCACCACGATCCGCGACTGCTCCGGCGACCTGCCCGAGCAGGTGCTGCAGTGGCGTGGCGAGATCGCCAAGGGCACGCTGTTCGGACCGCAGCTGTTCACGTCCGGTGCCAAGATCGAGGGCATCCATCCTGTGTGGAAGGGCACCATCGAGGTCGGCAGCAAGGCGGACGTCGATGCGGCGTTCGTCCGCCTGAAGAAGGACCGGGTGGACTTCGTGAAGATCACCGACAGCACGCTCGATCCGCAGCTGTTCCTCTACGCGGTATCGCAGGCAAGGAGCTTCGGCATCCGCTCCTCGGGCCATATCCCCATGGCCCTGACCGTCGAGCAGGCGGTGGATGCGGGCATCAGCTCGATCGAGCACATCGATTACGCCTACAAGGCGGGCGTCAAGGACGAAGCGGCCATTTCCGCCGACTTCGCCGCCGGCAAGATCAACCGCGCCGAAGCCAACCGCCGGCTGGACGCGGGCTTCGATCCGTCCACCGCGATGGCGGCGTACCGCCACCTGGCCGAGAAGGGCGTGTTCGTGACGCCGACGCTCAATGGCGGCCGCATCCTCGACTTCCTGGATGTCGACAACCATGCCAACGATGCCTACCTGGCCTATATCGGCCCCAGGCTGCGCAAGACCTACGACTGGCGCATCGAGCGCGCCGCCAAGGCGACGCCCGAGCAGATCGCAGCGCGTCACGCCCACTACGAACACCTGGTCAAGGTCCTGCCGATGCTGCAGCAGGCCGGCGTGACGATCATGGCCGGCACCGATGCCGGTTTCCTCAACTCGTTCGACTATCCCGGCATCGGCCTGCATGACGAGCTGAGCCAGTTCGTGCAGAACGGCCTCACTCCCGCCCAGGCCCTGTCGTCGGCGACACGCGCCGGCGCGGCATGGTTCGGCAAGCTCGACCGCTACGGCGCCGTGTCGACCGGGAAGGCCGCCGACCTGGTGCTGCTGGATCGTGATCCGCTGCAGGACATCAACGCCACGCGCGCGATCGACACCGTGATCCTTCGCGGCCATGTCTACGACCGCAAGGCGCTGGATGGCATGCTCGAGGAGACCCGCAAGAAGGTCGCTGGCTGGAACGCCGAAGCGAAGGGTTGAGCGACCGCGCGCCCTGGCCTGCCGGGGCGGCTTCCCGCCCCGCGGAGGCCGGTGACCCGGTGTTCGCCGGTCCCGGGGAGCGGGGCGCCCGGGCCGATCGCGTCGTGACGTAACCTTCGGGTTTGCCGGACGAAGATAGGGAGACGGATTCCCTTCGACCGGAGCGCCCATGTCCGATCCATCCCGCAAGCCCCCGCACCTGCTCTGGCGCTGGAGCGCCATCGGTGCCGCCGTCGTCCTGCCCGCGCTCGCCTTTGGCGTCGCCGGCGGATGGCTGACCCCGCACCGGCTGACGCCGCAACGCATCGTGGATGCGCTGCAGAGCAATGGCGGCGTGCATCCCGGGTTCCGGCGCAACCATGCCAAGGGCATCTGCGTCGCCGGCTATTTCGAAGGCAATGGCGCCGCCTCCGCGTATTCGAAGGCGGGCGTGTTCGCCGTGGGCAGGACGCCGGTGGTCGGGCGCCTCGCCCTTCCGGGAGGCAATCCCTATGCGCCGGACGGCAGCGTGCCAATCCGCAGCTTCGCGCTGCGCTTTGCGCTGGCGAACGGCCAGCAGTGGCGCACCGGCATGAACAGCATGCCGGTGTTCCCGGTGGCGACGCCGCAGGCCTTCTACGAACAATTGCAGGCCGGCCAGCCGGACCCCGCCACCGGCAAGCCGGACCCGGCACGACTCAAGGCCTTCTTTGGCGCCCATCCGGAGACGGGCGCCTTCCTTGCCTGGGTCAAGACGGCCAAGCCGTCGGCGAGCTACGCGACCGAGAGCTACAGCGCGCTCGATGCGTTCTATTTCGTCGACGCCAGGGGCGAGCGCCATGCGGTGCGCTGGCAGGTCGTGCCGGACGCGAAAGACGCCGCCCCGGGGCCTGCCGGCGACACCGACTACCTCGCCGCCGACCTGCGCACGCGACTCGCCGCAGGTCCGCAGCGCTGGCACCTGCTGGTGACGCTGGCGGCGCCGGGCGATCCCACCAACGATGCCACCAAGGTGTGGCCCGCCGACCGCACCACCATCGATGCGGGCACCCTGGTCATCGAAAGCGAGCAGCCGCAGGACAGCGGCGCCTGCCGTGACATCAACTATGACCCCACGGTGCTGCCGGATGGTATCGAGGTATCGGACGATCCCCTGCTCGCCGCGCGTTCGGCTGCCTACGCCGATTCCTATCTGCGGCGCACCCGCGAGGAAGCGCATTTCCCCGGCGCCGCCCGTGCCGACCAGTCCAAGCCGGAGCAACCGTGATGAACGCGCCCCAAGCCTTCCATCCGCTCGCGCGGCTGCTGCACTGGACCATGGCCCTGCTGATCCTGGGGATGCTGTTCGTCGGCGTCGGCATGGTGACGACGGTCTCGGAGGCGCACCAACGGCTGCTCGCGTTCCATCGTCCGCTCGGCGCCGCCATCTTCGTGCTGGCCCTCATCCGCATCGGCGTACGCCTGCGCTTCAGGCCGCCTGCCCTGCCGTCGGATATGCCCGCACTGATGCAGTTCGTCGCGCATGCCTCGCACTGGATGCTCTACGCACTGATGCTCGCGATGCCGCTGATCGGCTGGGCCATGCTGTCGGCCGGCGGCTATCCGGTCATGCTGGGCCACGCGTGGCACCTGCCGCCCATCGTGCCGGCCAATGGCCCGTTGTTTGCCTGGCTGCGCGAAGCGCATCGCTATGTGGCCTACCTGTTCTTCCTCACCATTCTCGGGCACATGGGCGCGGCGCTCTTTCACGCGCTGATCCGACGGGATGAAGTGTTTCCGAGCATGACGGTCGGCTTCCCCCGGAACGATGTCCGGCCGGAGCCCCCGCTGAATCCCGCAGCAAGTGAAGGCGGCCACGCGACGGATGCCGCGCCACCGCCTTCCGCCTGAGCCGGTCCGGCCACGCCGGCCGGGCATCGACGTCGCCCCGTCCGGGGTGACGTCGATGACGGCGGCGCGTCATCGCGTGGCTTCGTTGCGGGCCACGTCCCGCGACGTCTGCGGCGCCTCGCCCATCGCCTGATACAGGGCGGCCGTATCCGCCAACCGGGCGGCCGCCGCCTGGATGTCCGTCAGTCGCGCGTTCTGCCAGCGCTGCTCGCTGAGCAGCGTGGCGGGATACGACACCGCGCCCAGTCGATAACGCGACTGCGCGTCCGCATGTGACTGCCCTGCCGCGGCCGACGCGGCCTGCGCCGCCTGCAGGGCAAGCGCATCCTGCTGCAACGCAGTGAGCGTGTCGGCCACGTTCTGGAACGCGTTGAGCACGGTCTGCCGGTACTGCGACACGCTGGCCTCGTAGTCGGCGATCGCGGCCTTGCGCTGCGCCCGCAAGGCGCCGCCGTGGAAGATCGGCTGCGCCAGCGACAGGCCCACGCCCCAGATCGAGGTCGATCCGGTGAACAGCTGCGAATCCTTGAACGAGGCCGAACCGAGCGAGGCCGACAGCGACAGGTGCGGGAACATGTTGGCCGTGGCGACGCCGACCTGCGCCGAGGCCGCCTGCACCACCGCCTCGGCGGCACGCACGTCCGGCCGCTGGCTCAGCAGCTCGGACGGCACGCTCACCGGCACGTGGTCGGGCAACTTCAGCCGATCCAGGGGCAGCGGCTCGGGCGCCTGGTCGGGCGTACGCCCCATCAACACGGCGAGCAGGTGTCGCGCACGCTGGGCCTGGAAACGCAGCGAGGGCAGCGAAGCATCCAGCGCCGCCGCATTCTGTTGCGCACCCAACACATCGTCGTGGGAAGCCGCGCCCAGGGCGTAGGACTTCTGCGCGAGGTCGGCCTGTTCGTGCGCCAGTGCGGCCAGCCTCGTCGTCACCGCCAGTTGCTCCGCCAGCGACGAGGCATTGACCGCGGCGATCACGATGTTCGCTGCCAGGGCGCGCCGCGCGCCGTCGAGCTGGAACGCCTGCTGGTCCACCTGCGCCGCGGCCTGCCTGATGCCGTAGCGCGTCGCGCCGAACAGGTCGAACGTGTAGTTGAGGCTGAGCTGGCCGGCAAAGACGTTGTAGATGCTGGTCGGGGGGCCGAGCTTGGGCAGTCCCAGGCCGCGCTCGCGAGTGGCCTGCCCCTGCGCATCGAGCGACGGCCATTCCGTGGCGCCCACCTGGGCCCTGAACTGCTGGTGCGCCGCTTCGAGCGTGTGTCGCGCGGCGTCCAGCGACGCGTTGTTGCGCAGCCCTTCGTCCACCCAGGCGTCGAGCGTGTCCGAGCCATACAGTCGCCACCAGTCGGGGACTGGTGGCAGGGCGGCATCGAAGTGCTGCGTGACGCCACCCGCCTCCGCGCTCTCCGCTGGCGTGGGCGTCACCGCATAGTGCTCCGGCGACGGCGGCGCCGGCGGCCTGGCCGGCGGAGCGAACGAACAGCCGGCAAGCGCCACCGCGGCGGCCAGCACGGTCATGCGTAACCTGGTCTTCATGGCGCGACCTCCTGCGCCGGTTCGTCGGCCCGCACGCGGAACCACGCCGCGTACAGCGCCGGCAGATAGAACAAGGTGAGGATGGTGGCGACGGTGATGCCACCCATCAGTGCCGTGGCCATCGGCCCGAAGAAGTTGCTGCGCAACAGCGGGATCAGCGCCAGCACGGCCGCGGCGGCGGTCAGCGTGATCGGGCGGAAGCGCCGCACGGTGGCGCCGATGATGGCCTCCCAGCGCGGGTGCCCGGCCTGGATGTCCTGCTCGATCTGGTCCACCAGGATCACCGAGTTGCGCATGATGATGCCGAACATCGCGATGGTGCCCAGCATCGCCACGAAGCCGAACGGCTGGTGGAACAGCAGCAGCGAGCCGATCACGCCGATCAGTCCCAGTGGTGCGGTCAGCACCACCATGAAGGTGCGGCCGACGCTCTGCAGCTGGATCATCAGCAAGGTCAGCACCGCGATCCCCATCAACGGCATCTGCGCATTGATCGAGCCCTGCGCCTTCTGGTTCTGCTCCACCGAGCCGCCGACCTCGATGCGGTAACCCACCGGCAGGTGGCTGCGGATATCGCCCAGCCTGCCGTCGATGGCGTTGGTGACATCCAGGCCCTGCGCGCCGTTGCGGGTATCGGCCTGCACATTGATGGTGGGCTGGCGATCGCGCTCCCACACCACGCCATACTCCAGGCCGTAGCTGACCCGGCCCAGCTGCGACAGCGGGATGGCCGTGCCGTTCGGCGTGGGTATCGCCAGCCGTTCGACCTGGTCCGGATGCACGCGATCCGCCTTCGGCGCGCGCAGGTCCACCGCGATCAGCTTGTCGCGCTCGCGGTACTGCGTCACCGTGGTACCCGACAGCGTCATGGCAAGAAACCCGGCGACGTCCTGCGAGGTGATGCCGAGCTGGCGGGCCTTGTGCTGGTCGATCTCGAAGCGCACCGAGCGTTCCGCCGGCTCGTCCCAGTCGAACTGCACGTTGCGCGTCTGCGGATCGGCGCGCATGACGCCGGCCACCTGGTCGGCGATGCGCCGTACCGTGGCGATGTCGTCGCCCTGCACGCGGAACTGCACGGGGAAACCCACCGGCGGCCCGTTCTCCAGCCGGCTCACGCGGGTGCGCACGGCAGCGAAGTCGCGCGGCAACATGCCGTCCAGATAGCGGGCCAGCTGCTCGCGCTGCTCGACGTCCTTCGCGGTGATCACGAACTGCGCGAAGTTCGGCTGGGTGAGCTGCTGGTCCAGCGGCAGGTAGAAGCGCGGTGCGCCGGCACCGACGAAGCTCACGTAGTTGGCGATTTCCCTGCGGCCCTTGATGGCCACCTCGAAGCGCTTCACCTGGGCCAGCGTGGCGTCGAACGAGGCGCCCTCGGGCAGGCGCAGGTCGACCAGCAGTTCGGGCCGGTCCGAGCTGGGGAAGAACTGCTTGGGCACGAGGCCGAACCCGGCCAGCGCCACGACGAACAACGCCACGGTCGCGCCCAGCACCAGGAAGCGGTGCCTGAGGCAGACATCCAGCCAGCCGCGGAACCGCTGGTAGAACGGCGTCTCGTAGATCTCGATGTCGCCCTCGTGGTGCACGATGGCCGCGGCGCGTGCGCGGCGCGTCTCGTTCCAGCGCCGCGGCAGCCAGCGTGCCCACCATTCCTCGCCCGGCTTCGCGCGCTGGTGATGCTCCGGCAGCATGTGATAGCCGAGCAGAGGGATCACCACCACCGCCGCCAGCCAGGACACCAGCAGGGCGATGGCGGACACCTCGAAGATCGAACGCGTGTATTCGCCCGTGCCGGACTTGGCCAGCGCGATGGGCAGGAAGCCCGACACCGTCACCAGCGTGCCGGTGAGCATGGGGAATGCCGTGCTGGTATAGGCGAACGCGGCCGCGCGCACGCGGGTCCAGCCCTGCTCCAGCTTCACCGACATCATCTCGACCGCGATGATCGCGTCGTCGACCAGCAGGCCCAGCGCCAGCACCAGCGTACCCAGCGAGACCTTGTGCAGGCCGATGCCGAACAGTTCCATGCACAGCGCCGTGGCCGCGAGCACGAACGGGATGGAGATCACCACCACCATGCCGGTGCGGAAACCCAGGCTGAGCAGGCTCACCAGCAGCACGATGCCCACCGCTTCGGCCACCGACTCCAGGAAATCATCCACCGAATGCGACACCGCATGGGGCATGCTGGTGACCTCGGACAGCTTCAGTCCGGCCGGCAGGCGCTTCTGCAGCGAGGCCGTCGTGGCGTCCAGCGCCTTGCCGAGGTGGATCACGTCGCCGCCGGGCTGCATGGTGACGCCGATGCCCAGTACCGGTTGCGCCATGAAGCGCACCTGCTGGCTCGGCGGATCGTCATAGCCCTTGCGGATGGTGGCGATGTCCCCCAGCCGGAAGGTCTGGCTGTTGATGTGCAGCAGCATGTCGCGCAACGCATCGACGTTGTCGAACTGGCCGGTCGGGCGGACGAACACGCGATCGTCCGCCGTGGTCAGTACCCCCGCCGGGGCCACCGCGTTCTGCTGGTTGATCGCCTGCGCCAGCTGCTGCGGACTGATGCCCAGCTTGGACAGCCGCGCATTCGTCACCTCGACGTACACGTGCTGGTTCTGGTCGCCGAGGAAATCGACCTTGCCCACGCCGGGCACGCGCAGCAGCTCGGCGCGCAACTGGTCGGCGTAGTCGTGCAGCTGCGCCGGCGTGAAGCCGTCGCCTTCCAGCGCGTAGATGTTGGTGTAGACGTCGCCGAACTCGTCGTTGAAGAACGGCCCCTGCACGCCCGGCGGCAACTGCAGGGCGATATCCCCCACCTTCTTGCGCACCTGGTACCAGGTGTCGGGCACGCTGGATGCGGGGGCGGAATCCTTGATGTTGAAGAAGATCAACGATTCGCCGGGGCGCGAATAGCTGCGCAGGAAATCGATCGACGGCGTCTCCTGCAGCTTGCGCGAGATGCGGTCGGTGACCTGTTCCTGCACCTGCTTGGCGTCGGCGCCCGGCCAGAAGGTCTGGATCACCATCACCTTGAAGGTGAACGGCGGATCCTCCGACTGCGACAGGCGGCTGTACGAGAGCAGGCCGAACAGCGCCACCATCACCATCAGGAAGAACACCAGCGACTGGTGCCGCAGCGTCCAGGCGGAGAGATTGAAGCGGCCCTCCCCGTTCATAGCGGCGCATCCTCGGGATGCGGCGGGGCGATCGGGTCGACCTTTTCGCCCGCGGACACGGTGTGCACGCCCTGCATCACCACGCGCTCGCCGGCGCGCAACCCATTGCCCACCAGCACCTCGCGCTCGCCGTAGCGGACCACGGTGACCGGACGCAGCTCGAGCGTGGAATCGTTCGGGCGCACCACCCACACGGCCGGCTTCTCCCCTGCATGGAACAAGGCCGTGGCGGGCAGGCGCACGCCACGTTCCGCGCTCGCGGAGGCAAGGCTGACCTGCGCGGTCATGCCCAGGCGAAGATGCTCATCGGGCTGGTCGATCGCGAGCTTGACGCGGTAGGTGCGCGACTGCGGGTCGGCGGCCGGCGCGATATCGCGCACGTGGCCGGCGTAGCTCCTGTCGGGAAGCGCCTGCAGGCTCACCGTCGCCGGCTGCCCCACGCTGATGCCGGCGAGTCGGTTTTCCGGTACATCGACGAACACGTCGCGATCACCCGACCAGGCAAAACCGAACACCGCCTGGCCCGCTGCCACTACCTGGCCTACGTCCGCCTGTTCGCTGGTGATGCTGCCGTCGCGATCGGCGACCAGCGAGGTGTAGCGCGACTGGTTCTGCGCCAGCGCCAGTTGCTGCCTGGCCTGGTCGCGGGCGGCCAATGCGGAGGCATAGGCATCGTGCGCCTGGTCCAGCTGCAGCTGGCTGATCAGGTTCTGCTTCGCCTGCGCCTCGTCGCGGTCACGCTGCTGGGTGGCGAACGCGAGCCGATGTTCCGCCGCCTCCAGCGCCGCGGCCGCGGAGGCCTGCGAGCGTGCGGCGTCGGCCTCGTCCAACTGGGCCAGCACCTGGCCCTTCTTCACCGTGTCGCCCAGTCGCGCCTGGCGGGACACCAGCTGGCCGCCCACGCGGAACGACAGCGGCATCTCGTAGCGTGCGCGTACCTCGCCGGGAAACGGCAGGCGCGTAGCGCCGTCCCCGAGCTCCACCGGCAAGGCGATCACGGGACGCGCCGCCTCGGCGGGAGGGGCCTCCCTGCTGCAACCGGACAAGGACGCCAGCGCCACCACGGCGCCGGGCAACCACAAGCGCCAGGCCGATACGCCGGCCGGCCTTCGATGGAGACGGTGATTCACGAGCCACTCCTGAGCATGGGGATGCGGGCGGGGCTGCCGCCGGCGAGGGTCAGAATTCAATGACGGATACAAATACAACTCTGTATTCGCAACCGCAAGTGTATTCCGATCCATGCCCGCTGGTGCGTGTTACCATTGGCCCATGGCACGCAAGCGATTGACCCGGGAAGAAAGCCGCGACCAGACCCGCCAGCGCCTGCTGGAGGCGGCGGCCGTCGTCATCGCGAAGCAGGGGCTGGCCGCCACCAGCGTGGAGGACATCGCTGCCCATGCCGGCTACACCCGCGGCGCGTTCTATTCGAACTTCACCAGCAAGAACGACCTGTTCATCGAGCTGCTGAAGCTCGACCACGCGGACATCCAGCAGGGGCTGCAGGACATCCTCGACGCCGGCCTGTCCATCGAGGACATGCAGAAGAAGCTCGCGCAGTTCTACGTGCAGGCCTATTGCGGCGACAACAGCTACATCCTGTGGGCCGAGGCGCGACTGCAGGCCTTGCGCGACGCACGCTTCCGCGCCCGCCTCAATGCGATGTGCCTGGAGAAGCGCGACGTGATCGCCTACTTCATCGAGAAGTTCTGCGGCCTGATGGGCAAGACCCTGCCCGCTCCTGCCGCAGATCTCGCATTCGGCACCATGGCCCTGTTCGACGGCGTGCGCTTCTTCAACGACTCCATGCCCGGCGAACTGTCCGACGAGGCGGCGCAGCGCCTGCTGAGCGCCATGTTCAGCGCCACGTTCTTCTCATCCTGACGCGCCGGCCCGCGGCAGGCGCTCCAGCTGCAGGTCGTTGAACTTGCGCCGTTCGATCAGCGCATTGACCTTGCCCTGGGCATCCCGGCGGAAGATGAACAGGTTCCGTTCGTCGTCGCTGCCCATGAAGACGTCCTTGCCGATCGGCTGCAACCGGTTCGCCGGCGCACCCGCCCTGGTGACGATGCTCAGCTCGCCTTGTGCGCTGTCCACCTTCCAGGTCCGCTCCGGCGCGTAGCGATAGCTCCCCGTGTAATCGCCCGGCGCGAGATCGGCAACGGCCAGCGTCGGCGGCTCGGTGGGCAGGGTGACATCCTCGTAGCCGGCCAGCTTCCACGCGCCGGCCTGCTTCACGAAGGTCAGCAGGGACTGGTAGCGCACCACCAGCTGCTGTCCGAACACGGTTTCACGCTCGTATTCCTCCACCTGCAGGATCGCGGTGTCGCCGTACTGCTGCACGTGCGGATCGCGCAGCTCGATGCTGCCCGCGAGTCCTTTCGGAAACGCGTGGATCGACGCCACCGTATCGGCCTTGTGGGCCACGCGACCAAACTCGTCGATGATCACCGCGTCGTCGGTGAGCGCGTTCTCCCACACGCCCTTGTCGCCGGTGGGCAGTGCGTCGACCAGCGCCTGGGTCGTCCGCAACAGCTGCTGCTGCAGTGACCTGGGTGCCTCGGCGGCCGAGACGGCCGGCCCGAGCAGGAAGCCGGCGGCGATACATCCCCACGTACGCATGCGCATGACGATCTCCGTGCAGGTTCGCCGCCAGCCTGCCTGCGGACATGCCCGCACGCGCGTGCATGAAGTCACCGACCACACGTCATCCTTCGCCGAGGCCCTGCGACGGGCAGTGATGCGGCGACCTGGCATCGGTCCCAGGCGAGGGCCTGTTCTTGCGAAGCGCGTCACATCTGTCGCCATTTCGTAGCAAACATCAAAGATTTCGAAAGAAACCGTCACGCTTATCGCACGAACTTGTCACTTGCGGCGCCTAGTCTTCCGGCCCGCTGTGCAGGGCTTGTCTGGTTCAGGATTTGAATCGATTTAGACACGCGTTTCCGCGGCATCGCATGGCGATGCAGCGGACGGAAATGCTTGCGAACGCACGGCCTCGTCCCCCGCTACCGGAGCAGTCCCGTGCATTCCCGCCCCATCTCCCAGGCCATCCGCCTCGCCCTGTTCGCATCCGTCAGCTTCTGCAGCGTCGCCTTGCACGCGCAGACCGGGCCGATGCCCGACAACGATGCGAAGAACACGCAGACCGACAAGGACAAGGCCAAGAACCTCGACGGCATCGTGGTGACGGCGCGCTCCGGCGTCGACGTGCGCACCAAGGCGGAAACCAGCTACTCGGTCACCACCATCGACGAGGACCGCCTGCGCATGCAGGCGCCCACCTCGGTCACCGAAGCGATGAAGTCGGTGCCGGGCTTCTGGGTGGAAGCGTCCGGCGGTGAAGCGAGCGGCAACATCCGTGCACGTGGCATTCCCGTGGACGGCTACGGTTCGGTGAACCTGCTGGAAGACGGCATCCCCGTGCAGCACGACCCGGCGCTGGGTTACCTCAATGCCGACCAGGCGTTCCGCCTCGACGAGACCATCGAGCGCATCGAAGTGGTGCGCGGCGGCCCGTCGTCGGTGTTCTATTCCAACGCGCCGGCCGGCGCGATCAACTTCATCCCGCGCCAGGTGGGCGACACCACCGAAGGCCTGTTCAAGTTCACTGTCGGCGACTACGGCATGGAGCGCGGCGACTTCTGGCTCGGCACGCCCGTGGGCGACGGCTGGAAGCTTGGCGTGGGCGGCTTCTACCGCAAGGACAACGGCATCCGCGACCCGCAGTTCCCGGCCAATGACGGCGGCCAGATCCGCGTGAACCTCGCCAAGCAGTTCGAGAACGGCAGCTTCAGCGTCGACTACAAGCACTTGGACGACAAGGTGGCGCTGTACCTGGGCATCCCGATGCGCACCCTGCCGAACGGCGACATCCGCGCCGTGCCCGGCGTGGACGGCAACTACGGCACGCTGGCCGGCCCGGAGACCGAGCACGTCCAGATGAAGATGGGCGACGGCAGCCTGTACAACTTCGACAACAGCGAAGGCACGCACGTCAAGCGCGACCAGGTCACCCTCAAGTTCGACCACGACCTGATCGACGACTGGAAGCTCGCCGAGTCGTTCCGCTATTCCAACACCCATACGCAACGCAACGGCGTGTTCCCGAACGCGCTGTCCAGCGGCACGGCCTTCCTCGCCACGGCCCAGGGCGCGGTGAAGAACTACCTGCCCGCCGGTACGGCCGGCCTGCAGCTGCGCTACGTGGACAACCCGGGCCAGGCGTTCGACCTCGCCAACCAGAACGGCAACGCGCTGGTGGTGCAGGCCGGCCTGCGCGGCGTGACCATGCCGGTCAACGAGTTCGACAACGACACCCGTATCCTGCGCAAGTTCGAGCTGGGCGGCCAGACGCACGACGTGACGTTCGGCTACTACTACGCGCACTTCAACCAGGATTTCAGCCGCTACTCCTCGGTGGCGCTGGTCGATGCGCGTGACAACGCGCGCCTGCTCGACCTGGTCGCGGTGAACGCGGCGGGCCAGCCGATCGCCAAGCTCACCGACAACGGCATCTACCGCTACGGCTACGAGTGGGAGGACGCCAGCGGCAAGTCCACCACGAATGCGTTCTACCTGTCCGACGAATGGCAGGTCACCGAGAACCTGCGCATCGACGGCGGCGTGCGCTGGGAGCAGGTGAACACGCGCGGCCAGACCGAGACCAAGCACACCGTGAACGACGGCACCTTCGCCACCTCGAACATCCTCGACGGTACCGGCGTGTTCGTGCCCTACGACCACACCTTCAGCAAGCTGGGCTGGACGCTGGGCGCGAACTGGCAGTTCTCGCCGAACTCCGGCGTGTTCGCCCGCTGGACGCCGACGTTCCGCCTGCCGAACCTCAGCTCCTACATCACCAGCCCCACGGCTACGCCGATCACCCAGACCATGGACCTGGGCGAAGTGGGCTACAAGTACACCGACCGCCAGTTCGACCTGTATGCCACGGCGTTCTACACCAAGTACAACAACGTCGGCTTCAGCAACTACGTGTTCAACGCCACCTCCAACACCTCCACGGTGCAGCAGGGCTACGCGGACACCAAGACCAAGGGCCTGGAACTGGAAGGCTCGTGGTTCCCGAGCCAATTCTTCGACATGCAGGTGACGGCCACCTTCCAGGACCCGACCTACCAGGGCCTGCGCTACACCGAGATCGTCAACGGCGCGCCGGTACTGCGCGACTACGTGGGCAACCAGCTGATCCGCGTGCCGAAGGTGAGCTATCGCGTGGTGCCGGGCGTGAACCTGCTGGACGGCAAGCTGCGCTTCCAGGTGGCCTACGAGTACGAAGGCGAACGCTACGTGGATACCGCCAACTCGGTGCGCCTGCCGTCCTACGACGTGTGGAGCGCCAGCGCGCGCTACGACGTGACGCAGAACTTCTCGCTGTACCTGTACGGCGACAACCTCACCAATTCGCTTGGCCTTACCGAAGGCAACCCGCGTGCAGGCGAGCTGCAGAGCGCCGATGCCGGCGCGAACACGTTCATCGCGCGCCCGATCCTCGGCCGCTCCTACCGCTTCGCGATCATGTACCGTTTCTGACGAATGGCCGTCGCCACGACATGCCGGTGGAAGTGGTTGCTGGCGGGGCTCGTCCTGGGCCCCGCCCTGGCCATCGCACGCCCCGCGTGCGACCTGGAACGTCCGGGCGCGGGATGCGACCTCGCCACGCTCGACCGCACGCTGCACATGAACCAGCTGCAGGCGGTCGGCACGCACAACAGCTACAAGCAGGCGATGCCGGCCGCTGAGTGGGCCGCGCATCACGCCCGTGATCCGCACGGGGCGGAAGGCCTCGACTACGCGCACCCGCCACTGGACGTGCAACTGGATCGTGGCGCGCGCACGCTGGAACTGGACATCTATGTCGACCCCGAAGGCGGACGCTACGCCCATCCGCCGGGCGCGCTGCGCCAGGGCTATACGCCGTCGCCGTGGCCGGCACCCGTGGCCGCCGAAATGGCGCGCCCGGGCTTCAAGGTGATGCATCTGGCGGACATCGATTTCCGCAGCTCCTGCCAGACCTTCACGGGTTGCCTGGCGATCATCCGCCGCTGGTCGCAGGCCCATCCCGGCCACGTGCCGATCATGCTGCTGCTCAATGCGAAGGACGGTCATGGCGGTCCCGGCGCGGTGGATCCCCTGCCCTTCAGCACGGCGGCCTTCGACGCGATGGATGCGGAGATCCGCAGCGTGTTCACGCCGGCCGAACTGGTCGTACCCGACGACGTGCAGGGCAAGCTGCCCACGCTTCGCGAGGCCGTGCTGGCCGGCCGCTGGCCGACGCTGGGACAGGCGCGCGGCAAGGTGTTCTTCGTGCTCGACGAGGACACCGCCAAGGTCGCGGCCTACCGCGGTAGCCGCCATTCGCTCGAAGGGCGCGTGGCCTTCGTCAACACGGATGAAACCTCACCGGCCGCCGCCTACCTCACGCTCAATGATCCGCTCGCCGAAGGCGAGCGGATCCGCCGCGACGTGGCCGCCGGCTACCTGGTGCGCACGCGCGCCGACGCCGACACGCGCGAGGCGCGTCGCAACGACACCAACCGCCGCGATGCCGCGTTCGCAAGCGGCGCGCAGTACGTGTCGACCGATTACATGGTTCCGGATGTGCGCTTCGGCGCCTACCGCGTGAACCTCCCCGGCGCCGTGGTCGCGCGCTGCTCGCCCCTGCTGGATGCGGCCGTCTGCTCGCCGCAAGGACTCCCCTGATGCATCGTCCCCTCGCCCTGCTCCTGCTCGCCCTGGCCTCGGCCTCGGTCTCGCCTGCCCACGCCCAGGCTGCTGACAAGCCGGACCTCAGCTTGCACGGCGAAGTCAGCGGCAAGGATAACCAGACCTATCGCCTGGTGCCGTTCGACGTGCCGACCGGCACCACGCGCATCACGGTGCAGTTCGACTACGACAACAAGGCCGATCACACCACGATCGACCTGGGACTGCTCGGCCCCGACGGCTTTCGTGGGCAGGACGGCTTCCGTGGCTGGAGCGGTGGCACCAAGCGCGTGTTCACTGTGTCGGCCACCGACGCCACGCCATCCTATCTGCCCGGTGCGATCCGCCCGGGCCGCTGGCAGGTTCTGCTGGGCCTCCCCAACGTCCGGCCCGAGGCGCACACGCCGTATGACATCAAGGTCTGGTTCGGTCACCATGGCGATCCGGCGTGGAAGCCGGACGTGCTCAATCCGCCGTTGCGCACGGGCAGCGCGTGGTATCGCGGCGATCTGCACATGCACACCGCCCACAGCGACGGCCAGTGCAACAGCCAGGGCGGCAAGCGCGTGTCCTGCCCGCTGTTCCTGACCGTGCAGGCCGCCGTGGCGCGACACCTGGACTTCATCGCGATCACCGACCACAACACGGTGTCCCACACCAACGCGATGCGCGAGCTGCAGCCTTACTACGACCAGCTGCTGCTGATTCCCGGCCGCGAGATCACCACCTTCAGCGGACACGCGAACCTGTTCGGCAGCAGCGAGCCGCTGGACTTCCGCGTCGGCAGCAAGGAAGTACCCGACTGGACCACCGTCGCGCGCCATGCGGCCGCCCTGCACGGCGTGCTGTCCATCAACCACGCGATCCGCCCCAGCGGCGAGGTCTGCATGGGTTGCGGCTGGACCGCCAGGCCACCGATCGACATGCACCTGGTGCAGGCCGTGGAGATCGTCAACGACGGCGACGCCGGCTCGGCGTTGTCGGGCATTCCGTTCTGGGAACAGCAACTGGGCGCCGGGTACCACGTCACCGGCATCGGCGGCAGCGACAACCATGACGCCGGCGCCACCGAGGCGCGCCCCGGCTCCAGCACCATCGGCCGCCCCACCACGGTGGTGCACGCCGACGCGCTGTCGATGCCCGCCATCCTCGACGGCATCCGGACCGGCCATGCCTTCGTCGACGTGCAGGGCAGCACCGATCGCCTGCTCGAGGTCCAGGCGAGCGCAGGCGACAACAAGGCCGCCATGGGTGACTCGCTACAGGTGAGGGCGGGAACCGCCATCCGCTTCACCATCCACGCCGCCCACGTCGCCGGTGCGCATGCCCTGGCCCTGCTCGACGGCAAGCCGCTGGCGCTGGCCAACGACGGCAAGCTCGAAGGCGAAGAGGCCCGGCTTGGTTTCGACTGGACATCCGACGGCAAGCCGCACTGGTTGCGCGTGGAAGTGCGCGGCGCCGACGGCACGCCCTGGCTTTATGGCAATCCCATCTACCTGAACCGCTGAGCGGCTCGTTCGCCGGCCTGGAAACGATCCGCCTCCTGCCATCCCGGATCAGCCGCGCCATGCACGGCTGATCCCGTGGCGCCGCGACAGCGACGCCATCGCCTGCCCCCCAAGGGGAGAGGCGCATGCCCTGCGAGACAGCCAACCCGCCCCACCGCAGGGCGTTTGCATTCACGCACTTGAATAATATGATGGTAAACATATAAAGCAAACGAACACCACCGGAGCGCGCGCATGAGCATGATCACCGACATCGGCCGGGGCCTCGACGGCCTGGCGCAACTGCGCGCTTTCATTGCCTCGGGCCAGCGCCCTGGGATCGGCGACTCGCTGGATTTCGATCTGGTCGAGGTGGACGATGGTTTTGCCGTGTTCGAAGGCGTGCCGGGTCCCCATGCCTACAACCCCATGGGCGCCGTGCACGGTGGCTACTTCGCCACCCTGCTCGATTCGGCCTGCGGTTGCGCCGTGCATTCGAAACTGACAGCCCGCCAGGGCTACACCTCGCTGGAGCTCAAGGTTGCGTTCCACAAGGCGATCACGGGCGATACCGGCCGCGTACGGGCCGAAGGACGCGTGCTCACGATCGGCCGCCGCGTGGCCTTCGCCGAGGCCAGCGTGGTCGACGCCACGGGCCGCCTCTACGGCAGCGCGACATCCACGCTGCTGGTGTTCGAGCGCTGAGCCGCGCCCCGTCACCACGACGCGGGCGATCCGCGTCCGACCGTTCCCACGCTGTGCTCCCCGAGAAAGACTCCCTTCCCCACCGGATGCTTCCCATGAACGACGCTGTCATCGCGGGCTATGTCCGCACGCCTTTTGCCTTTGCGCGCAAGGGTCCCCTCGCCACCATGCGACCGGACGACCTGGCCGCCCTCACGCTGAAGGCGCTGGTGCAACGCTCGGCTCTCGATCCCCGGCTGATCGAGGACGTGCTGATGGGCTGCGCCTATCCCGAAGGCACGCAAGGCGACAACGTCGCGCGCATCGCGCTGCTGCTGGCGGGCCTGCCGATCGAACTCGGCGGCGCCACGGTGAATCGCTTCTGCGGTTCGTCGATGTACGCGATCCACATGGCGGCCGGTCAGATCGCCATCGGCGCCGGCGAGGCCTTCATCGCCGCGGGCGTGGAGAGCATGAGCCTGGTGCCGCAGGGCGGCCTCAGCTACTCGCCGAATCCTCGCTTCGCGAGCCCCGGGCATCCCAACGCGGAGATCGGCATCGAAGCCTATGTGACGATGGGCCAGACGGCGGAGAACGTGGCGCGGAAGTACGGCGTGTCGCGCGCCGACCAGGAACAGCTGGCGCTGGAGTCGCAGCAGAAGGCCGCCGCGGCACAGGCGGCAGGCCGCCTGCACGATGAACTCGTCGCGGTGACCACGCCCGAAGGCATCGTGGTGGACCACGACCTGTGCCTGCGTCCGCAAACTTCGCTGGAAGGCCTCGCCGCGCTCAAGCCCGTGTTCGGCGGCACCGTCACCGCGGGCACCGCCTCGCCGCTGACCGACGGCGCGGTGGCGGTGCTGGTCACCTCGTCCGCGTTCGCCGAACGCCATGGGCTGGAGGTGCTTGCGCGCATCAGGTCCACCGCGATCGCGGGCGTGGAGCCGGAGCTGATGGGCATGGGCCCGGTGCCGGCCACGCGCAAGGCGCTGCAGCGCGCGGGCCTGCGCATCGATGACCTCGACGTGGTGGAGATCAATGAGGCGTTCGGTTCGCAGGCCGTGGCCAGCCTGCGTGAGCTCGGCATCGATCGCCGCAAGGTGAACATCGACGGCGGCGCCATCGCGCTGGGACATCCGCTGGGCGCCACCGGGGCACGCATCACCGCCAAGGCCGCGCAGATCCTGAAGCGAGAAGGCGGGCGCTACGCGCTGGCCACCCAGTGCATCGGCGGCGGCCAGGGTATTGCAACCATCCTGGAAGCCGTCTGAGGCGATCGATGCGTCAGCGTGAGCGCGACCGCATCGCGCGCGTACGCGCGGCACGCGTGGCGGCCGCCGAACGACTCGCGGCGCTGCGATGGGCGGCGGCCTTTTTCGCCGCCGCCTTGCGCACGGTCGGCCCCTTGGTACGCGCGCCCTGCTTGGCCGCGGCGGAGCGTTCGGCCGCGGTCCGCTTGGACGCGGCCTTGCGGGCCTGACGCGACAACGCGGCCTTCGATGCGGCTGACGTGCCTTCGCGCTTCAACGCGTCCAGCGTTGCCCGGCTACGCCGGGCCGAAGTCTTCCTGGCGGCCTTTTTCGCCGCAGGCTGCTTGCGGCTGCCCTGTTTGGCGGCGGCGGCTTTCTTGGCGGGAACCTTGATGCCCGCGCGGCGCGCTTCGGACAGGCCGATGGCGATCGCCTGGGCCGCGGAACGCGCGCCGTGCTTGCCTTCGCGAACGTGTTCGATCTCTTCGCGGACGAACTCGCCCGCCTGGGTGCTGGCCGACTTGCCTTCGCGCTTGTCCTTTCGCGCACGTGCCAGGGCGGTCTTGGAAGGCATGTCACTGCTCCGGTATCGGAAGGAAGGTTCATGCTGACGGCGCAGGCGTGAAGCACGGGGCAAGGAATATTGAAGGGGCTGCCAGGCGTTCAGCGTGGTTTTCCCGGTGTCCCGGCCCGTGATTCCCGGGCGACTCACGCCAGGGCGTCGCTCTCGGCGGGGTCCTCGGCCGCCACGAAACCGCCCGTCTGGCGGCGCCACAGGCGCGCATACAGCCCGCCCTGAGCGATCAGTTCGGCATGCGTGCCGGTTTCGACGATATGCCCCTTGTCCATCACCACCAGCCTATCCATGCGGGCGATGGTGGACAGCCGGTGCGCGATGGCGATCACGGTCTTGCCGCGCATCAGCAGCTCCAGGCTGTCCTGGATGGCGGCTTCCGCTTCCGAATCCAGCGCGGACGTTGCCTCATCGAGGATGAGAATGGGCGCATCCTTGAGCAGGACGCGGGCGATGGCGATGCGCTGGCGCTGGCCGCCGCTGAGCTTCACGCCGCGCTCGCCCACGTGGGCGTCGTAGCCCACGCGCCCCTCGCCATCCACCAGCTGCGGGATGAACTCTTCCGCACGCGCCTTGCGCACGGCCTCGATCACTTGCGCCTCGGTGGCGTCCGGTCGGCCGTAGAGCAGGTTGTCGCGGATCGAACGATGCAGCAGCGAGGTGTCCTGCGTCACCACGCCGATCTGCGCGCGCAGGCTCTCCTGGGCCACGCTGGCGATGTCCTGCCCATCGATCAGGATGCGCCCGCCTTCCAGGTCGTACAGGCGCAGCAGCACGTTCACCAGGGTCGACTTGCCGGCCCCCGAAGGCCCGACCACGCCGATCTTCTCGCCACCGCGCACGGCCAGGTCGAGGCCGGAGATCACGCCGCCCTGCTTGCCGTAGTGGAAGTGGATGTCCTCGAAGCGCACGCCACCCCCGGTGACTTCCAGCGGCATGGCGCCTTCGCGGTCCTGTACGGTACGCGGTCTGGAGACGGTCTCGATGCCGTCCTGCACCGTGCCCACGTTCTCGAAAATCCCGTTCACGACCCACATGATCCAGCCGGACATGTTGTTGATGCGGATGACCAGGCCGGTGGACAACGCGATCGCGCCCACCGTCACCTTGCCCTGGCTCCACAGCCACACCGCCAGCGCCGACGTGCCCACGATGAGGAAGCCGTTGAGGGTGGTGATGGCGGCGTCCATCGCCGTGGTGAGGCGGGTCATCGCGCGCATGCGCTTGATCTGCTCGCCCATCGCATCGGCCACGTAGGCTTCCTCGCGCTGGGTATGCGCGAAAAGCTTGAGCGTGAGGATGTTGCTGTAGCCGTCCACGATGCGGCCCATCAGGCGCGAGCGCGCCTCGGACTGCTTCCACGAACGCTCCTTGGTGCGCGGCACGAAGTACGCCAGCGTCACCACGTAGAGGACCAGCCAGACCACCAGCGGCAAGGCCAGCCAGTAGTCCGCCTTGGCGAACATCACGATGGCGCTGCCGGTATAGATCGCCACGTACCAGATCGCATCGACGATCTGCACCGCCGATTCGCGCAGCGCGCCGGCGGTCTGCATGATGCGGTTGGCGATGCGGCCCGCGTAGTCGTTCTGGAAGAAGCCCAGGCTCTGGCGGATCACGTAGCGATGGTTCTGCCAGCGGATGCGGTTGGTGAGATTCGGCACGATGGCCTGGTTCACCAGCAGGTCGTGCAGGCCGATCAGCACGGGCCGCGCGATCAGCGCGACGAAGCCCATCCACAGCAGCTCGCGACCGTGCAGCGCGAAGAAATTCGCGGCCGGCGTGCCCTTGGCCATGTCCACGATGCTGCCGATGAAGCCGAACAGCGACACCTCGACGATGGCCACGCCGAAACCCACCACGATGGCGGCGGCGAACACCGGCCACACCTGGCGCAGGTAGAACAGGTAGAAGCGCCACACCGACGGCGGCGGCATGCCGTCGACGGGCTCCTTGAACGCGTCGATCAGCGATTCGAACCAGCGGAACACCATGGGGGTCGTCCTTGGGGAAAACGGGCGGTCGCAATAGCTCCGAGTTAAGGCGTCGGGGCCGAGTTTCAAGTTTGCGGGGCGCCCGCGCCACGCCGCCACCGGTGAAAACGCAGCCTGTGCGCGAGGGCAACGCCATCTCTTCGCGCACTCGGACGCCGCTGTCGCGCACAGGGTGCGCTCCCGCCAGGGAGACCCTGTCCCGGGGCCGGACACTTGCACTCCGGAAAACTTGCGATATATCTTAAGACTGTTACTTACGATATATCGGAGTTTTACCCATGCGATTCCATCACTGCTCAGACAGGCACCACCATCACCACCACGAGGAAGGCCGCGAGGCCTGGATCCGCGAGGCCATGGGCTTCGGGCGGGGCCGCGGGTTCGGTCGCGGTTTCGGCGACGACGAGGGTCCGGGCGGCTGGGGCGGCATGGGCGGAAGGTTTCGTGGCGGCCGCGTGTTCGGCCACGGCGACCTGAAGCTGATCCTGCTGTCCCTGATCGCCGAGCAGCCGCGCCACGGCTACGAGCTCATCCGCACCATCGAGGAGATGTTCGATGGCGCCTACGCGCCCAGCCCGGGGGCGGTCTACCCCACCCTCACCCTGCTGGAGGAACTCGGCCACGCCAACGTGCAGAACGACCAGGGCAAGAAGCTCTATTCGATCACCGAGGAAGGCAAGGCGTTCCTGGCCGAGAACAAGGAAGCGGTCGACGCCGTGATGTCGCGGATGGAACAGACCGCGAAGATGTTCGCCCGCGCCGCCGCGCCGATGGCGTTGCGCGAGGCGATGCACAACCTCAAGCGCGCGCTGTTCATGCATGGCGGTCCGTGGAACGCGACCGAAGTGAAGCGCATCCGCGACATCATCCAGAAGGCGGCCGACGAGATCGCCAAGGGCGGCAAGGATGCCTGAGTGCGTGCCCGACGCAGCGCCTGACGCCCGCATGGTGCTGGCGCAGGCGGGTCTGCGCCCCACGCCGCCACGCCTGGCGATATGGCAGGTGTTGCACGAAGCGAACGACGAGCCCGACGCCGTGGATGTGCTGCGCCGGGCGCAGTCGCTCGAGCCGCGCACCAGCCTGGGCACGGTGTATCGCTTCCTGCGCGAACTGGAGTGGCTCGGCATGGCCAGCTCACGGGCGGTGTCGCACGAACGATCGCGTTGGCGCCTTCGCCGTGGTGCCGCTTCGAATGCCAAGCGTCCGCGTGATTCGGCGGCCGTGGCGGCCATCGCCCAGCTGGCGGCCGCCTTTGGCTATCGGCCGGTGTCGGCCACCGGCCGCGTACCCGTGCGCTAGGGGCCCGGTTGTTTCGACCGGTCGCGCCTCGAGGCCAACCGGTCCGCCAGCCGCGTCGGCTCCGGCAGCCGGTATTTCGTGCAACACGCCAGCACCAGCGCGGGTGCCGACTCCAGGCTCACCCGGTGTCCAGGCGAGACGATCAGCGGGCGCACCTTGTCCTTGCTGCGCAGGACGCAGCCGACCACCTGGTCGTGATGGTGCAGGGGCACGCGGTCGCCGCGCATCGGACCCAGTTCGCGGTGCGTGCCCACCAGGATCGACTTGGCCACGCCGATGGTGGGCAGGTCCGTCACCACGCCCAGGTGCGCCGCGATGCCCAGTCCGCGCGGATGCGCGATGCCATGGCCGTCGACGAACACCAGGTCCGGGGTCGCGGACAGTTGCCCCAGCGCCTGCAGCACCGCAGGCAGCTCGCGGAACGAGAGCAAACCCGGGATGTACGGCATGCGCGTGGGCAGCCTCGCTACGACCTCCTCCAGCGGCGCGAGCGTCTTCGCATCGAGCAGGACCGCGGCTGCGCGCGTCACCAGGCCACCGTCCTCGAACCCCACGTCGACGCCTGCGATGCGGCGCAGCGGCGGATGCTCGTCTTCCAGTCGCACCTTCGTGGCGAGTTCCAGTTGCAGGCGCCGGGCCCTGGCGACGTCGCCGTCCCAAAGGGGAATCATGTCGGCCGTGAAAGGGATGTTCATCACGACAGCGTGAATGCCGCGCACTGAACGTAGCATCAAGCCAATAATTCATTGACCGGTTCAGTACGCGCCCGGATCATGCCGCCATGCCTATCGCGCTCCGCTTGCTGCTGATCCTTCTACTCGCCACGGCCGGCATCCCGTCCGCGCTGGCGCAGAACAACAACCCGGCCCCGGCGCAGATAGCGCAGGCCACGCTGGCCACGCCCGATCAGCTCAGCGCCCAGCTCGATCAGATCAAGCAGTCGATCACCGACAAGGGCAAGCTCACCGACAGCGTGCTGACCGAAGCGCGCGGCAAGGCGACGGCGGTGCAGCAACAGGCCGAACAGCTCGCCGCCAGCCTGGTGCCGCAGGCCGATGCGCTCAAGGCCAAGCTCGACGTGCTGGGCCCCGCACCTGCCAAGGGCGCTCCCGCCGAGGCGCCGGAAGTGGCCGCCCAGCGCAAGCAGCTGACCAAGGACAAGACCGATCTCGACGGCCAGCTGACCCAGGCCAAGTCACTCAACCTGGAAAGCCAGCAGCTCATCACGCAGATCGCCGGCCTGCGCCGCGACCTGTTCCAGGCGCAGATCAGCCAGCGCACCGCTTCACCGCTGGCGAAACCGTTCTGGTCGCGGCTTGCGCAGAACCTGCCCGACGACAGCGCCAGCCTCGGCCTGCTGGGTTCGTCCTTCAAGGGTGCGCTGGCCCAGGCATGGCAGCCGGGCAACCGCATCCCGTTCATTCTGTGCCTGCTGGCGGCAGTCGCCCTGCTGGCGACCGGTCGCCGCCTGCTCGAGCACAAGGTGCTGGACCTCGCCAGCAAGTACCTGCCCGCGGGACACCTGCGGCGCAGCGCGATGGCGCTGATCATCACCCTGATCACGACGCTCACCTACGGCATCGCCGCGTGGCTGGTCTACCTCGCGGTGAACTGGAACGGCGTGTTCGACCAGGAACTGGACGACCTTGCCCGGCCACTGGTGCACCTGACCTTCATCGCGGCGAGCATGGCCGGCATCGGCCGCGCGATGCTCAGCGTGAGGCGTCCGTCGTGGCGCCTGCCGCCGATCTCCGATGACCTCGCCAAGCGCCTGTGGCTGTTCCCCGCGCTGCTGGCCCTGAGCATGCTGCTGCTCGGCATCGTGGAGCAGGTCACCGGCGACATCGGTGCCAGCCTGGGCACCGCCATGGCCGCCAACGCACTCGCGGCCACCGTGATCGGGCTGCTGCTGGCTTCGGCGCTGACCCGCATGGGCAAGGCCCGCCGCGCGCTCATCGTCGCGGGCGGCACGCCGGTCAAGCGCCCGCTGTGGGTGGGACTGCTGATCGCATCCGCCTTCATTACTACGGTGGTAGTGCTGGGCGCCGTGTGCACGGGCTATATCGCCCTGGCCTTCTTCCTCGCACGGCAGGCGATGCGCGCGGGATTCCTGATTGCCCTGCTCTACCTGTTCATGCACCTGATCAACGATCTGTGCGAATCGTTGCTTTCACCCGATTCGCGCGGTGGCGCCCGCATGCAGGAGACGTTCGGCATCGCCCCGGCCCGCCTGGAGCAGACCGCGACGGTGATTTCCGGCGTGGCCCGGGCCTTCCTGCTGCTGATCGCCGTGCCGCTGATCCTGGCCCCCTACGGCTCCGGGCCGAACGAACTGGTCGACCGCGGATCGCAGCTGTTCGTGGGACGCTCGCTGGGCACGCTGACCATCAACCCGACCAACATCTTCAACGCGATGCTGGTGCTGCTGGTCGGTGTCATCGTCATGCGCCTGATCAAGCGCTGGCTCAGCACGCAACTGCTGCCGAAGACCGCGCTGGACCTCGGCATGCAGACCTCCATCGTCACCCTGCTGGGCTACGTGGGTGGCGTGCTCGTCTTCGTGCTGGTGCTGGGCGCGCTGAAGGTGGACGTGCAGAGCATCGCCTGGGTGGCCAGCGCACTGTCGGTGGGTATCGGTTTCGGCCTGCAGGCGATCGTGCAGAACTTCATCTCCGGCCTGATCCTGCTGGCCGAGCGCCCGGTGAAGGTGGGTGACTGGGTCAGCATCGCCGGCGTCGAAGGCGACATCAAGCGCATCAACGTGCGCGCCACCGAGATCCAGCAGGGCGACCGCTCCACCGTGATCGTGCCCAATTCGCAGCTGATCACCCAGAACGTGCGCAACGTGACCCTGGCCAACTCGCTCGGGCGCGTGCAGATCCGCCTGCCGATGCCGTTGAGTTCGGATGCGACCAAGGTGCGCAAGATCATCTTCGACATCCTGCGCAACCATACGGGGACGCTGGACACGCCGTCACCCAGCGTGCAGCTGGACAATGTCGATGCGGGTTCCATGATGTTCGTGTGCACGGCCTACGTGAGCAATCCCCGCGATGCCGGCAACGTGAAGAGCGACCTGCTGTTCGAGATCATCGACCAGCTGCGCCAGGCGAACCTGCCGTTGACCACGCCACAGGACATGGTGGTGCGCACGATGCATGCGGAGAGCAGCACCGAGCACACCCCGCTCACGACCACTGTGGTGCCCGGCAACAAGACCTGACAGCGCCACCGCATCGGCCTAGACTCGGCCTGTTGCCCGGAGTCCTGCCGATGGGATACCACGTCGCCACCCCGTCTCCCCCGCTGGATGCGCTAGTTTCGCGCATCTGGGACTGGGACATGCCGCCGGCGGCGCACCACTACGAGCGCGTGCTGCCGGTACCGGGCGCCGCGCTCATCATCAACCTCCACGAGGATGAAACGCGCGTCTACACCGATGACGCCGAGCGGCGCTGCATTCGCGCGCCGGCGGCGGTGATCGGCGGACCCTGCCTGCGCAGCCAGATCATCGATACCTCCGAACAGGTGCGCGTGATGGGCGTGGTTTTCCGTCCCGGCGGCGCGCACGCGCTCACCGGCGAGGACCACGAGGCCCTGGTCGCGCGCGACGTCGGGCTGGAGGACATCTTCGGCAGCCGCGCGCATGGCCTGCGCGAGCGCCTGCTGGATACGCCCGACCCAATGCAACGCCTGGGCGTACTGGAGGGCTGGCTGCACGCCCACATGCGAATCCCCTGCCTCGCGCCGGAAGTGCTGCACGCGCTCGCGCGGATCGGCGCCTGCCCGCAGGTCAGCCGCATTGGTGCGCTGGTGCGCGAAACCGGACTTTCCGAATACCGCTTCGGGCGGCTGTTCCGTCTGCAGGTCGGCATGGGTCCCAAGCGCTATGCGCGACTGCTGCGTTTCCGCGCCGTGGTCGAAGCGGTGCATCGCTGCGGCACGGTGGACTGGAGCCGCGTCGCGGCGGATGGTGGTTACGGGGACCAGCCCCACCTCGTGCATGAATTCCGCGATTTCGCCGGCATGACCCCGACCGCGTTCATGGCGGCGCGTGGTCCCCATGTGAACCATCTGCCGCTGGACTGACCGCATCCCAGCAGGAGCGCACCCGGTGCGCGATCGCGGGGTACGACGTCACCACTCCGCGACGCCCCCTTTACGGGGTTCGCTTTTCGCGCACTGGGTGCGCTCCTACATCATTGGGGAGACATGACTACAATCCACGTCTTATCCCTCGGGACTGCCCCATGCCCAGCGACCTGTTCTCCGCCGCTCCCACCAGCGGCCCCGCCGCCCGCATTCGCGCAGGCATCGGTGGCTGGAACTTCGCGCCGTGGCGCGACAACTTCTATCCATCGGGGTTGGTCCAGCGTCGCGAGTTGGAGTACGCAAGCCGGCACCTGCGCGCGATCGAGATCAACGGCACGTTTTACGGCGCGCAGAAACCCGCCACCTATGCCAAGTGGGCGGCCGAAACACCGGACGGCTTCGTGTTTTCGCTGAAGGCGCCGCGTTACATCACCGAAGGCAAGCGCCTCGCGGACACGGCCCGGGGCATCGATGGCTTCGTGCGGGGTGGCCTCGCGGAATTCGGTGATCGCCTCGGCCCGGTGCTGTGGCAGCTGCCGCCGACGCGGCCGTTCGACGCGGAGGATCTTGCCGCGTTCCTCGACAAGCTCCCGCGTGAACTCGACGGACGGGCCATGCGGCACGTGCTCGAGGTGCGCCACAAGAGTTTCCTGGACGAGCGTTATGTCGCCCTCGCCCGCCAGCACCGGATTCCCACCGTCTTCACCGACTCCCCTCAATACCCGTCACTGGCCGACCTCACCGGTGATTTTGCGTATGCGCGACTGATGCGCAGCGAATCACACCTCGACACCGGTTATCCATCCGGCGACCTCGATGCCTGGGCGGGCCGGGCCCGCCTGTGGGCCGAGGGAGGCGATCCGGCCGACCTGCCGCACCTGGCGACGCCCTCGCCCACGCAGGCGCCGCGCGACGTCTTCATCTACTTCATCAGCAGCGCCAAGGAACGCAATCCGGCCGCGGCCATGGCGCTGCAGCAACGGGTGGACGCGCTGCGCTGAACAGGCTCGCCGCGGGCAGCCACGACGACCGGCACATGAAACGCCCCGTGGCGGCGATACATTGGCGCCACCCCCAGGAGGCCGCCATGCGAAACGTCCTGCCTTACGCCGTGACCCTGCTCGCCGTTGCCCTCATCACGCCCGTCCATGCCGACGAGGATGTCGCCAGCCTGATCCGGCGGCAGTCACAGGAGTTCTCGGACGCCTCCGCGTCCAACGACACCGCCACGTTGGCGAAGTACCTCGACGACCGCGTCGTCTTCATCAACGAAGGTGGCGACATCGCCACCAAGAAGGACATCGTCACGCCCGGGCCGGCCGGCCCGAAGAGCGTCAGCAACCACTTGGTGCAGACGGATTTCAACATCGAGGTCCATGGCAACGTCGCGGTCACCAGCTTTACCGACAACGCCACGGTGAACGTGGGCGAGCAGACCATGATGCCCCGCTTCCGCTCGACCGAGGTGTGGCTGAAGGAGGGCGATGCGTGGCGGATGATTTCCAGCCAGACCGTGGCGCTGTCCGACGACCCGCCCGCCCATGCGCTTGCCGCAGGCGAGATGGACCAGTACGTGGGCACCTACGAGGCCGCACCCGGCTTGTCCGTGACCATCACGCGCCAGGGCAACCAGCTGTTCAGCGCCACCAATGGCGCCAAGGCCACGCCCTTGCAGGCGGAGGTCCGCGACGTGCTGTTCACGCCGGGACAGCCGAGGGCGCGCCGCGTGTTCGAGCGTGACGACCACGGCAAGGTCACCGGCTTCTACTCGCGGCGCGAGGGCCACGGCGTCGAGTTCCGGAAAGTCGGCTAGCGCCCGGACCCGGCTGGCGACGCGCCCCGTCGATCGCGGGGCCGCGTCCCAGGCCGCGCGTACGCCGCGACCTGGGGCAGCGTAAGCTTTACACTCGCGCCCTCGCCACGAAGCGTCCGCCCATGCGCGCCCTCAAACCCGTTCTCCTGCTGGTCGTACTGGCCGTCGCCGCCCTGATGTGGGGCCGCCACGCGCCCGAGCCATCGCCGCCGGGCAGCCTTGCCGTGCCACACGAGGCCGGTACGACACTGCCCTCGTTCCTTCCCCCCGAGGCGGCCGGCGTGCTGTCGCGCATCGCGCATGGCGGGCCATTCGAGCATCGGCAGGACGGCGTGGTGTTCCAGAACCGCGAGGGACGCCTGCCGCGCGAGCCGGAAGGCTATTACCACGAGTACACCGTGGACACGCCGGGCCTGGACTATCGCGGCGCGCGGCGCATCATCACCGGCGGCGCGCCGCCGGTGACCTACTACTACACCGACGACCACTACCGCACGTTCCGCCAGTTCGAGGTATCCCGATGAATGCACAGTTCGATCTCGACTTCGGCGATGCGGCGCATGGCGGCATCTTCTTCGTCACCTCGGAGGACCTCGAGCCGCTGGCCGAGGCCGCCGGCATGCAGGGCCTGCGGGTGTGCCGTATCAACCTTGCCGACTATGTCGATCGCGAGGCCTTGTTCGATCGGCTGACCCAGGCCCTGCGCCTGCCGGCCGACTTCGGCCGCAACTGGGACGCGCTGGCCGACAGC
>JACXTT010000951.1_pt1 | contig 49446 bp, 49 predicted proteins | sample 9270951 | NCBI WGS metagenome assembly JACXTT01 (sample SAMN15532306, study PRJNA645909) | rock metagenome | isolation source: weathered quartz diorite | place: Puerto Rico | collected 2017-06-21 | reverse complement strand
GAATCGGACAGCGCTGATGTCTCGTCGGATAACACACCGGGTATTAATCTTACCACAGCATCTACCAAAACAGCAGCGGGTAATTCGCCGCCTGACAAAACATAATCGCCTATAGAAATTTCGCGTGTAACGTAAATATCCCTTATGCGCTGGTCGATGCCTTTGTAATGGCCACATAAAATTATTATGTTTCCCTTTGTCGAAAGCTGGTTAGCAATTGGCTGATTCAACGTTTCGCCGTCCGGCGACATGAATATGATCTCATCATAATCGCGTTCCGACTTTAATTTTTCTATGCACCGGGCAAACGGCTCGACGGTCATCACCATGCCACTGCCGCCGCCATAGGGGTAGTCGTCAACGCTTTTTTGTTTTTGCGTTGAGTAATCGCGCAGGTTATGCACATGGATTTCGGCGATGCCTTTTTTTTGTGCCCGCTGCAAAATGGAATGTGCAAAAGGGCTTTCCAGTAATCCCGGCAATACGGTGATGATATCAAAACGCATGGCGCAAAGATAGGGTTGTTTGAGCGGAAAGCAGAAAGACTGAAGCTGAAAGTCATAAGAGCTTTGTGCTTTTTGCCTTAAGCTTTCGGCTTACTCCGGATTTTGATAAATGCCCATTACATTTCCAAACGGATCGGCGAAGCGGGCGGTAATTTCAGGGGCATCGTGGCCGATGGGCTGTGCAATTTTACCGCCATTGGCGCTAACCGCCTCAACGGCTGCGGCCGCATCGTCTACCATTACGTAGATCATCAGGCCGGGCTCAATTGATGGTTTGCGGTTATGTACCCACATGCCGCTTACAACACCCACACCATCGTCAAATGATACGCTATCGGAACCCCTGTCTCTTAGCGGCCAGCCAAAAACAGCATGGTAAAAAGCTGAAGCACCATTTACGTCTGCAGCGGGTATTTCTATGTAGCATATTTTGCCGTTCCCGCCGCCGGGGTGCTGGTACAGGCCCAGGATGTTGCCCGCCGGGTCGGTAAACCAAACGACTTCTTCCGTTTCACTTATAGCTATCCGGTTTACTATTTTGCTGCCATTTGCCGTTAACAAGCCGACCGTTTCGGCAATGCTATCGACCATAATGGAAACCACCAGACCTGTTTCGGTATGCGGCTTTCGGCCGGTTACCCAGGTGCCGCTTACTTCTCCTATGCCATCGTCAAAGGCAATGCGTCCATCGCCGCGCGTCCGAACATGCCAGCCAAATATTTTGCTATAAAATGCCGCAGATTCTCCGATATTGTTTGCAGGTATCTCGACGTAACATATCTTTCCGTTTCCTAATGTTGGTTCTTTGCTTGCCATCACCTTATTATTTAAGTTCTGTTGCTATTTCAGCAATGTTTACGCCTTCTATAAATATAAGATTCTTTTTCGCGGCAACAGTTGCAGTCGACGCCGAGGTTACCGGTGGGTGCAGCCATAATGCTTTCGCATGCAACGGCAAAACATGCTTTTCGATAATACCTGCATGTTCTTCCTCTGGGCGATAAACATTAACTATATCCACATCATCCGGCGTACTATCTAACTTTTCGAAAATAAGATATCCTGTTTCGTCCGCATTGCGGGGCGCAAAATTGTTTTGATCAGTTGGTGCTTCCGATACCAATTTAGCCAAAGAATAGCCGCCAGGGCTAAATCCGAAGACGGTAAGGCCTGCGTTAAGCAACGCCCGGGGTACGCCGGGATCGGGCCAGTCAACCAGCAGGATCTTTTTTACTGATCTGAGAATTTGCAGCGGATCTGGTTTCATAAAACAAAGTTTTCGATTAAAGTCGTCAGTCGCCTTCCTCAAGTATGAAAATTTCTTCAAGCGGCTTGCCAAATATTTTGGCGATTTTCAACGCCAGCACGGTTGAAGGGATATATTTATTGCTCTCAATAGAGTTGATTGTTTGCCGCGATACACTTACCTGTTCGGCAAGGTTGGCCTGGGTGATGTTCTTTATGGCACGCTCAACCCGGATGTTATTTTTCATGGCTATCCCTCCCGGCTTAATGAACTATTTAAACGGAAAATAACCCACCTGAAACGGATGATGAAAAAGGCAAGCGGCACCAATAAATTTAAAAATAGTATGTGCTCGGTATCGCTGGTGAATATTAAACTGATGATCAAAAGCAAGTAGTTGACATAGATCGCCCATTGCAATGAATCACTGCGTAATTGAGATATCTGCTCATCCTCAATTTTTTCTTTTGAAAAGGCGACGATGAATAAGCCGATCGCCATCAGTAGCGTCGTGGTCATGAAAAATACATGATGGCTATCAAAAAGATCGCCATTTATAGGGTGGTGACTCAAATCAAAACCAAGCGATTGTTTGAACATGACGACAGGTACATGGGCGATAATAAGCGCATAACCCAAAAATCTGCACCAGTAGGGAAATAAAAAGCGCGATTTCATAATTGTACAGTTTGGTTTACCAAATGTAAAGCAAACTGTACAAATAAACAAATATTAGTCTATTAATCTAAATAGATGTCCAGCAAGCCTTCTGGCAGGTCAACCAGCACAACTTCCTTAACTACATCAATGCTTTTTATTATATCCTCGTTTAGCGGGAATAGTACCTCGCAATTTTTATAAGTTACTGTGGCGATGAATTGCTTAGGGTACTCATGTACATCGGTAATTTTACCCAACTCACCCTCGTCTTCATCGATCGCGGTAAAACCTACCAGGTCCATTAAAGTAAATTCGGCTTTCTTTTGTTTCGGTTTCAGTTTGTTTGGCAGATAGATGTGTTTTTTTACCAGGCTTGAGGCTTTTTCAATCGTATCAACATCTTCTAAAATCAAATAGGCAGCGTTTTTTTGGAGATATTTTATCGAGCTTACAAAGTAAGGCACCGGCTTTCCGGCGATATCAAGAAAAATGGTTTTAAACTTTATCTCGTCAAGGCCGTCGAAATCCACATAAATATGCAGTTCTCCTTTTAATCCTTTGGGTTTAAGTATTGTTCCTACTCTGAAATAATCTTCCATGCGCATCAAATATCATTAAAACAAAATGGCGAAGTACCCTGAAGGTGCTTCGCCATTGCTTGATTTTTTATAGTTAAAATTATTCAGCGCTATCAGCTTTTGGTTCCGCAGGCGCTTCAGTTTCGGCAGCAGGTGCCTCGGTTTCGGCCTCAGCCACTGGTGCTTCTGTTTCAGCAGTAGGCGCTTCTGTTTCAGTTTCAGCAACTGGTGCTTCTTCTTCAACTTCTTCAGCTGGTGGCGTGTTTTTAGCGGCGATAGCAGCAGCTCTTTCTTCTTTTTTCTTCGCTTCAGCAGCTAAAGCAGTTTTACGTGCTTCATCTTTAGCCGAAACTAAGTTTGTTTTTTTGCCGGTGATTTTTCCATCCTTCTGATCAAGCCATTGCTGAAATTTTGTCTCGGCTTGTTCCTGGGTTATAGCGCCTTTTTTTACGCCGCCCTGTAAGTGTTTTTTATATAAAACACCTTTATAGGATAAGATAGCCCGGCAGGTGTCGGTTGGCTGTGCGCCATTATTCACCCAGTCAAGAGTTTTATCGAAATTGATATCGATTGTTGCAGGGTTGGTGTTAGGATTGTATGATCCTAAACGCTCAATAAAGCGACCGTCTCGCGGTGCGCGTGCATCAGCCACTATGATGTAATAAAAAGGTTTTCCTTTTTTACCGTGGCGCTGCAGTCTGATTTTAGTTGCCATTTTTTAATTTTATGTATTCAACATTATCCCCGGAGTTCTGTCTGCGGGGACGCAAAGGTAAGAATAATATGGTTAATATAAAAGGCCCGCCGAAAATATTTGGCCTTGAATGATTAAAGTAATATATGCAAAATCGTTCCGAACGCTATCTTTTGCTAATTTCCTTTAATTGGAACAGCTGGCATTTACTCATCCAGGTTACCGTCAATTTCGTCCCAACGCTTCGAAATGATGGAGTGTTAGATCTTTGCCATCGAAAATGGCGTACGTGTTATAATTAACCCACTCCCCCAGGTTAATATAGCGGCTTTTTTCGGTTAGCTGAATATCAAGCGGTAAATGGCGGTGGCCGAAAATCAGGTAATCGTAAAAATGTTCCTGAAGCAGCTCGTTGCTATAAGTAACCAGCCACTCATGCTGCCCCGGTTTATTGACTTCTTTTTGCTCACTGGTAATACGGCTGTGCCGCGACCAATAGTTAGCCACGCCAACTCCGAGGTTGGGATGGATACGTGCAAACAGCCACTGGCAAAACCTGCTGCGAAAAAACTTCTTTAAAAACTTATAATAGGCGTCACCAGGCCCCAGGCCGTCGCCGTGGTGCAGGTAAAACTTTTTGCCATTACGGACAATCTCAAGCTCATCGCTAATTATGGTGGCCCCAAGCTCAGTTACAAAGTAATCGAACATCCACATATCGTGATTGCCTTTAAACAGGTAAATTTTTATCCCCGCATCGGCAAGCTCAGCAAGCTTACCTAAAAAGCGGATATATCCTTTGGGAATTGCCGACTTGTATTCGAACCAGAAATCAAAAATATCGCCCATCAGGAAAAGTTCGGCGGCATCGGTTTTTATGGTATCAAGCCAGCGCACAATGCGGTCCTCGCGATCGCGGCTATTGGCATAGTTGCCGGTTCCTAAATGAAAGTCGGAGGCGAAATATAATTTTGTCCTGGTGGTCATTACTGCCGCAAAAATAAGATAATTATAGGCACATGTGAAATTGGGAAGGGTGCGGCCAATATAGATAAGCTTACAGCTTTTGATTCTTATCTGCGAAAGCAAAAACCTTTTGCAGCAGCGGCGTGCTGCGCGCGCCTATGTTTTTACGTATATTAAGTTCTTCCAGCGCTATCTGGTAAAACAAACCGTCAATAGCTTTTTGGGTTACGTAGTCGCTAATATCAGGATTCACCTTTCTTACAAAAGGAACCTGGTTGTATTGATTTGCAGCATCGCCATAATATCGTGTAGCCCCGGTTTTTTCGAGGCTGGCTTGAACAACCGGCTTAAATGATAGCATTAATTGCTGAGTGGTGGTACGTTTAAAATATTGGGTGGCCGCATCCTGGCTGCCTAATAAAATATTAGTTACGTCCTGCAGCGTCATTTGCTTAATTGCGTGAATGAAAATCGGCTTCGCTTGTTTGGCCGCGTCCTCGGCAGCGCGGTTAAATGATAGGATAACATTATCGCACAGCTTATTAAATCCAAGTTTGCGTAATGTCTTTTCAACTTTTTGAGCCTGGGGCGGAAAAAGGATTTTTATGGCCGCATTCCCAAAAAAGCCGTTGAGCTGCGAAAGCTGATCGGAACTTTTTGAGGTGCCTTGTTCCAACGCTTGTTTTAATCCATTACCTATTTCAAACGGAGAAGGTTTGCCCGGTTGGGATATTTTTATAACATGGCCATCCTTTGCGATATCAAATCCCGAAAGGGTGATGAACAAAACTAATACGGGGAAAATCAAATAGGCTTTTTTCATGGTATGCTTGTTTAAACGAACAGCTATTAAAAATCAATTATAGCACCGCTTTTAACAACGCGAATATACCGGCAGCAATAAGGCCCGAAACAGGTATGGTGATGATCCATGCCCAGATAATATTGATTGTAAGGCCCCATCGAACAGCTGATAAACGCTTTGTCAAACCCACACCGATAATTGAACCGGTGGTGGTGTGCGTAGTTGAAACCGGAATACCGAACTTTTGTGTGAAAAATAATGTTAATGCTGCCGCAGTTTCGGCGCTTACGCCTTCAAGCGGGGTTATTTTGGTGATGCGAGAGCCCATAGTTTTAACAATTCGCCAGCCACCCGACATGGTGCCCAGTGCAATAGCAGAATAACAGGCCAACGGGATCCAATTCGGCATTGGGTCGCCTGCTTTTATGATATGCGCGGTGAAGATTGCAACATACAATATACCCATAACTTTTTGTGCATCGTTGCCGCCGTGAGCGAAACTTAACGCAGCAGATGATACCAGTTGCAGCCGTTTAAACCAGCGCTCGGCAACCGATGGCCTCGCTCTTTTGCATATATGTAAAATGAGTATCGTTACCATATACGCCATTAGCAACCCGATAAAAGGCGCCAGTACAATGTAGGCCAGTATTGGCAGAATATAGTGCATGTTTACCGCGCTAAGCCCGCTGGCCCCCATATACAGGGCGTTGGTAATGCCTGCTCCGGCAAAACCACCGATAAGCGTGTGTGATGAGCTTGAAGGTATACCAAACCACCAGGTGGCTAAATTCCATACGATGGCTGCAATGAGCCCCGAGAGGATAACATTCATGGTGATGAAGTTGGCCTGCACAATTTTTGAAATGGTATTGGCAACATTATGTTCCTTCACAAAAAAGTAAACCACGAAATTGAAGGCCGCAGCCCATAATACAGCCTGGAAAGGTGTTAAAACCTTTGTGGATACAATAGTGGCGATAGAGTTAGCCGCATCATGAAAGCCGTTTGTATAGTCAAAAATAAGTGCAAGACAGACAACAATTACTAAGATAGGAGTGACCATTTCGTGTTATGCGTTTTTAACTAAAATGGATTCCATAACATTTGCAGCGTCTTCACACATATCGGTAGCTGTCTCCAATGTGGCCAATATCTCTTTGTATTTTATTAAACGGATGGCGTCTTTTTCGTATAAAAACAAATCAGCAACAGCGCGGTCAAAAACATAGTCGGCCTGGTTTTCGATGCTGTTAATACGGATGCACGAATCGGCGATATTCCGCACATTTTTTAAATCTTTTAACTCACGTATGGCCTTTTCCAGTTCTACGCTCCCTTGCAAAATCAAATCGGAAAGCTTTTTGATGTGGATATTAAAGTCGTCGATTTTGTACAGGCTCATGCGATTAGCTGCTCCGTGAATATTATCGGCAACATCATCAATGGCCGAAGCAAGCAAATGTATGTCCTCGCGGTCAAACGGTGTAATGAAGTTTTTACCCAGTTCCAGGTGTACATGGTGGGTTATTTCATCTCCCTTGTTTTCGAGTTTATCAATTTGTTTGATCAGTTCCTCGCGGGTATCCGGGTTGGAAGAATTCACGGTTTCGACTAATATAGTCGCCATAGCAACCACATTACTCGCGGCTTGTTCAAATAATGCTGAAAAGATTTTTTTATCCTTGGGTACGAAGTACTGAAATATACTGTTAAGTGACATTTTTTTGGGTATTTGCGCAAATGTAGCCTTGCAATGTTAAGTTAATGTTAACTTTTTAGAGCTGGTATGTTAGGGAAAGGTAAAGTCTGCTTTGATTTTTGCAAAGTAAAGCCGAAAGTGGAACCTAAACCTTCAGTGCTCCGAACGTTTATCGTTTGCTCGTGCGCTTCGATAATATGCTTAACAATGGCCAACCCCAACCCTGAACCTCCTATTTGCCGCGACCGGCTGGTGTCGGTGCGGAAAAATCGTTCAAACAACCGCGGAAGATATTTTTCTTCTATCCCGATGCCGTCATCCGTTACCTCAACCAAAACCTGGTCGTGCAAATCAAATAAGCTAACTGATGTAGTTCCTTCTTCTTTTCCATATTTTAAAGAATTATCCACCAGGTTAACTAACACCTGCCGGATTTTTTCACGATCAGCATTTACCAGCGTAGGCTCGTCGTACTTTTGCTTGAATATCAATTTGATTTCGTGCTTGCGGGCTTTGGTTTCCATTGATTCAAAAACTTCCTTTATAAGGTCATTTAGTTTGAAGCGGGTTAGATTGACCGGAATTTCTCCCGACTCGAGTTTGGATATTTCATCCAGATCCTGTATAAGGTAACTAAGGCGATCAACATTTTTGGCGGCCTTGTGCAGAAACTGCTGTGCTAGCTCTTTATCGTCAAATTCGTCATCCTGTAGCGCTTCGATATAACCTTGTATTGCAAAAAGGGGAGTTTTGAATTCGTGGGAAATGTTTGATAAAAAATCGCGCCGGAATTTTTCCTGCTTGCGAAGCTCATCTATCTCAGTTTTCTTTTCACGGGCCCATTCTTTTACTTCGGCCTCTACATCGTTAATAGGGTCAGAGCTGATATGCTCACCCAGAGCATCACGTAAATCCCGGCCGAGTTTTAAATTGTGGATAAGCTTATAGATGATTTTTATTTTTGAATAAACATATTTTTCTATCAGGTAATAAAAAACTACAAAACTGGTAATCAGCGTAATAAGGAAAGTTATAACCACGTCGTACCAGCTATGACGGAAATAAAAATTTACGGTAGAAAGAGCAATGGCGACCGCCGCCGCATTAATCAGGACAAGTATGCGAAATTTCATACTTATAAAGATAGTATTTAGCGGTCATAGTTTGGAACCGGCGATCAGAAAATGAACGAGTTTGTATCCGAGATCAGCTTCCTGTTTCAACATCAATATCAACTGTTACGTCATTTGCCAATACCACACTGCTTTCGCCGATGCCAAAATCAAGGCGGTTCATTTTAAAGGAACCTTTAAACGCTGTCCTGGAGCCATTGCTTGTGCAGGTAAATGGCACCTCTACTGTTTTTGTCTTCCCTTTAATTGTCAGGTTAAATTGCCCCGTGTACTTGTTGCCGCTTTTGTGTTTTAACGACACAGATTTGATATTGATTTTTGGATAGTGAGTGACGTCGAAAAAATCGGCGCTTTTTAAGTGATCGTCGCGGCCTGAGTTACCAGTGTTTATCGTATTCGCATCAACCGATGCTTCGATTGCGCTTGATGACAAAGCAGACGGATCAAAATGAATGTCGGCCTGTAAGCCACCTATTGATCCTGTTGTGTTGATACCCAGGTTTTTTACCTGGAACGAAATTGCGGAACGTGCAATAGTGTTTTTTTGCAGGTCAAAGCCTGATGCGGTTATAAAAACCACCAGCAACAGGAGCAAATTCTTTTTTATCATAGTATAAGTATAAATGGTAAGTTCAGTATCAGTCAGACATCGAGAATTTAAAGAAGTTGCCGTGTAATGTTTTTTTTACCATATTGTGATAGTTAGCACGTCCGGAAAAGTTCACGTGTTAAAATTCAACGTGCGCTCTTATCGCAAATACATTCACCGGCCCGCGATCTTTATTATAGGCCGGGTTTACAATAAATTGGTAGTCCGGCGTCAGGAAAAATTTCTTTTGGTAAACATCAAGTTTATAATAGGCTTCAGCTATCAACTCCGGCGAATAATTCAATTTGCCGTCGCCAATTAAAAAGCCGTAACCACCCGCGGCAAGGTAATCGCGGTGTGGCCCTGATAAACCATTGGCTACAAAGGCTAAGCCGGCTTCGTCAAAAGCGCGTTTCCATTTGGTGCCTTTCATCACACCGCCAAAGGTTAACGAACGGTCGATCTCGGTAAAAAACCAGGTTTGGGTATGGCCATCGTTGAAGCTGGCTTTAGCAAAAACGCCAAAGTCACTGGTCAAATACTGATCCATATTTATACCAAAACCAAACTTATGCCGGCCATAATGTTGTGTAGTATCAACATTTGGTGCAGCCGGGTTTAAAGCAATAGCCTGTTTATAATTTCCAAATTTGCCGTTATTCAAAAATCCCATCAGGCGTAATGTGCCTTTTTGTTTCCCAATGGCATATCGTTTTTCATATTCAAGGGTTTCGGTATTGGCTTTTCCGATTTTGGCGTCCCATAATGACTGGTTGGCTTGAGTTACCACCATCGTAACGGCAAAGCGGAGCGTCCATGAGGGTTGCCCCAATTCGGAGTAAGCGCCTATTACATAGCCACGTGTGTTTGCGGGATAGTCCCAGGCTGCATTATCCATTAAAGCCCAGTTCATGAATTGTGAGCGGGGGTCGTGGCTGAAATTATTGTTGTCAAAAAAATCGCCCATATTAAACTTACCTGCTGCCAATGAGAAATAACGCTTGCTTTTTAGCCCGGCCAGTTGGTTTATATCGTTTTCTATCGTGTCCTTTTCTGTTCCCCACTCAAAATTTTGCTTGAAGTAAAGACGGGCGATATAAATCTTATTTTGCACGCCACCCACCCTGAATGTTTCGCCATTCGGAAACCCGGCTACACCCAGGGTTTGGCTTAAACCGGCCCCGCCCGAAAGTTCGGGATTGAAGTAAGCTTCTGCACCTTTCCATAGCCTGGTTACACCAAAAAACGTTGTGGTGATTGAACTTTGGGTTTCTTCTTTTGGCGACAGGCTGTTTTGCCCGCTGTAAGGTGCGTTAAAGGAAGGCTTGTATTGTGTAATAATGGTTTGCTGAAAATGTAAATTGTAGCGTTCGGGTTTGAAGGCATTACGGACGCTTCCGGTATCCTTTACGGGAGCCTGCGCGATCGCAGCTTTTATCAACAGTAGTAATATAATAAATATATAAATTTTTTTCATAACCATAACTAAAGCACTAACCGGGCGCAAAAGTATAACTTTTGTTTAAACAGAATGTTTAAAGCCAATATTAAAGGATACTACTATTGTTGATTATCTAAAACCTCGACTTCAGCTACGGCGCTGAATAAGTAAATTCGTCTTGAATTTACCTCGGTGCATTTATAGCGCTTGCGCAACTTCTCTTCCTTACAAAATACCCGGCCATCCTTTAATTTGAATAATGATTTAATGGGAAGTTTTTCAACCGTGGTAAATGACTCTTTAACAACATCATATTTCCGAAGGGACCTGTAAAGGGTTAGATCCGAACAACTTGAGGCTGCGGGGTTGTTAAGATAGCTGGTGATCGCGTGTTTCACATCAAGCGGGAAAATATCCTTTTCAAAAAACGGCTGCATCATTTTTTTGAAGTTGTTTTTCCATTCGATGCCGTGCGGCTTTGCTTTATGCTTATGTTCGTTCCAGGTATGCAGGTGTGCAAATTCATGAACGGTGGTTACCAGAAAAGCGTAAGGGTTGAGGTCGTAGTTCACCGAAATCCGGTGGCCTTTTCCGCCGTAAGGCGGTCTGTAGTCGCCAAACTTGGTATTGCGGTTGCGTGAAATTTTAAATTCACACTTAAAATAGTCAATCCACCGGCCGATGAGCGGGGCAGCATCGGGTGGGAGATAGGTTGCGAGAATTTGTACTTTATCCAATTTTTACCTCGCGACAAAGATAGGGATTTGAGCTTAAAACAGAAAGCTGAAAGCGAAAAGCAAAAATGTCGAAACAAAAATTTCAGCTCCTAACTATTTCAAAAAATTAAATGCCAGTAAGCTCGCCGCATAGGCGAGTACAGCCATATAGGCGAATTGTATGGCCGGCCAGCGCCAGTTTTTTGTTTCGCGATATACCACGGCAACGGTACTTGCACATTGCATGGCAAAGGCATAGAACATCATTAGTGAAAATGCTACGGCAAGTGAAAATACAGGCTTGCCGGTTTCCGGATTTATTGCCGATTTCATTTTTTTCTGAACAGTTTCCATTTTTTCGGCGCTGCCCTCTACACTGTAAATGGTAGCCATTGTACCCACAAAAACTTCGCGGGCAGCAAAGGAGGTGATAAGCGCTATGCCTATTTTCCAGTCGAAGCCGAGTGGTTTAATAACAGGTTCAATCACGTGGCCCATCACGCCGGCATACGAGTTTTCAAGTTTTTCGGACCGCACCACTTTTTCAAGCTCATCCGGCTTGTATTGTTTAGCGTATTGTGGTTGACGGTATTTTTGTTCAATGCGTGCGAAACGGTCGCCGGGGCCGTATGAGGCTAATACCCATAATATTACCGAAATAGCGATGATGACTTTCCCGGCCTGGAAAACAAAAGCCTTTGAACGATCGTACATCGAATAAGCTACGTTATTCCACCGCGGCATCCGGTAAACGGGCAATTCCATTATAAAATATCCGCGTTCGCGACCCTTTAATATTAGCTTGAAGACAAAGGCAACCACTATAGCCGATATCAGGCTGAAGACATACATCCCCGTAAGGGCCAATCCCTGCATATTAAATACCCACCATACGTTGCGGTCAGGTACAACCAGGCTGATAAGCAAAACATATATAGGCAACCGGGCCGAGCAGGTAACTAGCGGCGTAACCATAATGGTTATCATGCGGTCTTTCCAGTTCTCGATCGTCCTGGTGCTCATAATCGACGGCACTGCGCAGGCAAACCCACCGATAAGCGGTACAACCGACTTGCCGTTGAGGCCAACCTTTCGCATCAGTCTATCCATCATAAACGTCACGCGCGACATGTAACCGGTGTCTTCGAGTATCGAAATAAATGCGAACAGGATGGCGATCTGGGGGATAAATACCATCACACCGCTTAAACCGCCGATAACGCCGTTCACCAGCAAGCCGGTTAACGGGCCTGCAGGTAAAAGTTGATGCAGGTTGTTCTGTATCCAAACAAACAGGTCGGCAATTAACCCCATCGGGTAGGCCGACCAGGCGAAAATGGATTGGAACATAAACAGCAGCACGCCGAAGAAGATGATAAAACCAAATATCTTATGGGTTAATATTTTATCAATTTTGTTGCTCGCTGTTTCGTCCTGGGCGGTATCCGGCACTTTTACAGTATCGTAAAGCAGGTCGTTAATAAAGTTGTAGCGTGCAATAGTTTCAGCAGCTTGCGCTTTTTGCGAGTGAAATGAAAATTCTTTCTCCAGTTCTTCAATTCGTGCGCTCTCAACAGGTGATATGAACTTTATAGTTTCGTGCTGATGAGCGAGCTGGAGGGCGTAATATGAATTATCGAGTTTTAGCTCCTTGCTTATTTGTCCGACCAGTTCGGGCGCGATGGCTTCAACATCAATCGAATCTTGTTGCAGTGCTATGCTATTAGCGTAATTTATCGCGTCTTTTAATTTGTCTATGCCGTCCTTCTTCCGTGCGGAAATAGGAACAACCGGAACTCCCAGTTTTTGGGCAAACAAGTTAATATCAATGCTGATGCCGGCTTTGTCCGCAAGGTCAATCATATTCAGCGCAATGATAACCGGGATCTTTAAATCGGCGATTTGCGTGTAGAGAAGTAAATTGCGTTTTAGATTGGTAGCGTCAAGAACGATGACAACAAGGTCGGGCCTGTGCGGGTTTGATTTATCAGCTAATACAGAAAATACAATGGATTCGTCCTGGCTTTTTGGGTAAAGGCTGTATGTACCCGGAAGGTCGATTATTTCGGCCACACGTCCATCGGGTAATTGGCAATACCCGGTTTTTTTATCAACCGTCACCCCCGGAAAATTGCCTGTTTTTTGATTTAAACCGGTTAGTAAATTAAAGAGAGTGGATTTACCGGTGTTTGGATTTCCTGCAAGCGCAACCTTTATATCGGCTTTCAATTTTTATTAGTGCAAAATAATGGTCGAAGCTTCAAATTTGCGAAGGCTTAACTGATAGCCTGCTACATTAATAGCTATCGGGTCGCCAAGTGGTGCAATACGCGAAACGGTAACCTGTTCACCAGGCAAACACCCCATTTCCATCAATTTTACTGACATTTCAAGGTCGGTAAACTCTTTTACTATTCCAATTTCGCCTACTTCTAATTGTGAAAGCTTCATATTTGAATTAACTTAGGCCAAAGATAGCCCTTATTTATATTAAATCCAAATAAGGTTAAGTGATTTGACAATTTGAAGATGAGCAATTTTTAAAATGAATGGCCTGGTTTTGATGTCAAATCAACACACCGCCAATTTTTCCAATTGATTTGTCGTCTTTATTTTCCCGAAATGGGGGCAGTTACAGCTTTTGTGAAAAATGCCGCAGGACGAAAGGGAAATTAGTGCCGCCAGGCAGATGATTTTTAGCTTATTTTTTAACATAATTAGTAGCATAAACAATAATTGATACGCTGAATGCGCCCATTGCGGCTCCTACCGAGTCGGCAAATAAATCAGCCCAATCCCCGGTACGCCAGGTGAAAACATAACTCTGTAATAACTCAATCATGCCGCCATATAGTATTGACACTATCGTGATTATTATTATTGATGGATAAGTTACGAAACCCGAATGGCGTATCAAGCCGTAACAACACATTACCACCATCACGAAAAGAAACCCGCAATGCACAAGTTTGTCAAAACCGGGAAAAAATAATGGCGAATCGCCTACATGCCCCAGTTTAATGGTACACATAATAAAAACAAATAAGGCCCACAAAATAGCGGGCCCATAATATTTAACGATAGGTTTCATTACAAACCAATCAATGATTTATAGCTTTCGGCAGATAATAAACTATCAACCTCGGCCGTATCGTTTAATGTGATTTTAACCATCCATCCGTCGCCGTAAGGGTCGGAGTTCACCAGTTCCGGTTTGTTATCCAGTCCCTTATTTACCTCATTTATCGTTCCGGTAACGGGCATAAACAGGTCGGACACCGTTTTAACTGCCTCGACAGTGCCAAAAACTTCATCCCTGGCGATTTCTTTTCCAACTGATGTGATGTCGATATAAACAATGTCACCTAATTCGCGCTGAGCAAATTCAGTGATCCCTATGAGGGCGGTATTGCCTTCAATTTTTATCCATTCGTGGTCCTTGGTGTACTTTAATTCAGCCGGAAAATTCATGTTTTTTTATTTTGTCGTCAAAAATAATAAAACTTTAAGGTAACGCAATATATAACTGTTTATTAAAAATTATGTGCAGATTTAGCGAAGAGCAAAAAAAAAGCCGAATTAAATTACCTTGTTGAACCATCTTTACGTATACAATAGTATCAGATGAAAAATTTAGCAACAATAATCGCAGCCGTATTAACTGTTTTGCTGCTTCAGGCCTGTAACTATATCACCCAACACGGTGGCAAAAAAAGCATAGATGCTCAACAGGTAAGCGGAGATACGAGCGAAATGGCCGCGTCGTCGTCCACGATTATTTATAAAGCGGAAAAAGAGGACGAGCAATTTGTAACGGCAGCGGCCAGTGAAGCGTTGTGCGAAATTGAATTGGGGAAATTGGCCAGGCAAAAAGGTATAAACCGGCGGGTTAAAACTTTTGGCGCATTGATGGTAATTGACCACTCGAAAGTAGACGGAAAATTAGCGAAACTGGCCGAAGTTAAAAACATTACATTACCCACTGGCCTAAATGCAAACGATAAGAATATAGTCGACTCGCTTTCTGCTAAAACCGGGAAGGATTTTGATGCGGCCTATGTAAATATGATGATAAACAGCCACAAAAGAATAATCAAAACATACCAGGACGCGTCGAGGATTTGCAAGGATCCTGAAATAAATGCCTTTGCAATAAAAAATCTCCCCATCTTAAAAGCCCATCTGGATGCAATAAATGCTGTTCATGATAGCATGCTGGCAAAACCATTTTAAAAAGCGAAAACTTAAATAAGTGGGATAACGGATTCGGGACGGGAATGTGTTTTTCTCCGTCGGATATGGCTTTATTTCAAATTAAGGAAGGTTATTCACGTGAAGGTTTGTACCCTTATGTGAATTTTTGTTTGACTTTTTAAATAAATAATCTTCAATTATTAGTAAGTTGCGACGGGTTGATTGTATTCACAAACGCCTGTTAAGGTTAGTGATGTAACTGCGTTCAGTACAATATGAATCGAAAAATATATCTGTCTTTTTTTTTTCTGACGCTTGCTTTCCAAATGGCAAGGGCACAAAATGAGCCTTCATCGGATGATTTATTCAAACAAGCCCGGACTACCGCATTTGACCAGAAGAATTATCCGTTAGCTATCAGCTTAATTAAGAAAGCTATAGCTAAAAGCCCGGATTACTCCGACCTTCATGTGTTTTTAGGACGGATTTATACATGGTCAGATAAGTTAGATAGCGCACGTGCTGAATTTGGCTTTGTTCTGGCTAAACATCCTGATTACGAGGATGCTTCACTGGCATTTGGCAGCCTGGAGTATTGGAATAATAATTCGGACAAAGCTTTAAAGTTAGCTGACGACGGTTTGAAGTATCATCCCCAATCAAAAGGGCTTTTGCTGATAAAGGCCAAAATTTTGAACGACCAGCGAAAATATCACGAAGCCAACCTGATTTTAAACGCCCTGATAAAGGCCGATCCAACGAACACCGACGCACGTTCATTTTCTGAACGGATAAAAGATAAAATTTCCGGCAATAAAATCGGCGTAAGCTACGATTACATTTATTTTGATAAACAGTTTAATACCCCATGGCAACTTGCAACGGTGGATTATACGCGGCAAACCGGGTTGGGTTCAATTAGCGGCATCCTTAATTATGCAAACCGTTTTAAATCAAATGGAGTTCAGTACGAAATTGACGCTTATCCACATATTTCGAAGCTTTTTTATGCCTATGTAAGCGGCGCTTACTCCGGGAATGAAGGGGTTTTTCCAAAGTACAGGTCGGGATTTTCCCTATATGCAAACCTGCCAAAAAGTTTTGAAGGAGAACTGGGTTTCAGGTACCTGTATTTTACCGGGGCCACCTGGCTTTACACCGCATCGGTTGGCAAATACTATAAAAACTTCCGGTTTAGCCTGCGCACTTATTTAACCCCATCCAACAATTCAATATCACAATCGTATGCATTGAATACCCGTTATTATACCGGTGGTACCGATGATTATTTCTCATTCAGCATTGGCACAGGTATATCGCCGGATGACCCACGGAACGTTATCTTACTAAATAACGGCAACAATTATAAATTACGATCCAATAACATTTCGGCAGGTTACAGGCATGCCATAAAGCGCAGCGTTATCTTCATAAATGCGAGCCTCGATAACCAGGAGTACCAGTTTCAAACCCATGGCAACCAATTGGATATCGGAGTGGGTTACCAGAGGAGATTTTAACAACCATGACGAAGCGCCGGATATTGATGTTTTTTGTAGCTGCAATAGTATTGCTTCCGTTATGGATGTGGCTGGCCTGGTTGTTAACCCCTAAAACCAAACTGGTTATTGCTATTGTTGATAAAACGGTGCTGGATAAATCGGCGCAGGAACACATTTCACTGAACTGGGTGCTCAATAACCAGCGTTTTACCAAAACCGCTGCAATAAGCTATAACATAACGCACGACTATTTTGGGTTTTTTCCGGCTGATAGCGAAAAATACAGGATTAAAGGGTTGGAGCGGTTTTCATCGGAGCAGTTAAAGCAATTGACCGCTGACGCCGACGTGGCGTATTTTACAGATACCTATGGCATTTACCGGAACGAGTGGTTTCGTAAAGTAAATATCAATGAACGCTCGCCCATTTTATATGGTGGCATGAGCGCGCAGGATATTGAGTTTTTGCGCGATATGAAAGCGGCACATAAGCTGGTAATAACGGAATTTAACAGTATAGGCTCGCCGACTTCGGCAGATATCCGCAATAAATTCGAGCAGCTTTTTGCCATGCACTGGACGGGATGGACGGCACGCTATTTTGATAACCTCGATACAGCAATTAATAGGGAGTTACCTCACTGGCTCATTCATAATTATAAAGACCAACACGGGCATAACTGGCCTTTTCATAAGGCCGGCGTCGCATTTGTCAGTAATAGCGACCAGGTTTTTATTTTAGAGGACGGTACGCATTTGGCTGACCCGGTTCCTCGTATTGTTACAGCGGGCTACGGACAAAAGAACTTGTCGTTGCCCGAAAACATGAAGTATCCTTACTGGTTCGATATTATATCGCCCAACTTATCGGTGAACCACGTGGTGTCCAGGTTCGAGCTAAAGCTTAAGCCAACGGGATTAGCTGAGTTAAAAAGGTACGATGTGCCGGCCACTTTCCCGGCCATTATAATGCACAACGAAAAAGATTACCAGTTTTACTATTTCTCGGGTGATTTTTGCGATAACCCGATTGGCCTCGGTACTTCCTACTTTAAAGGTATTGGCTTTTTCAAGGGGCTGTTTTATAGCGAAAACGACCGTGCAGAAAGACGAAGCTTTTTCTGGAACTTTTACCGTCCCCTGATAACCGGCATACTCGGACAAAAAGCGCAGGATAAAAAATAACCTCCTTTATTTGGATTGCGTATAGCGGTGGTAAATGGTATCCGGGATAATATGATTGCCTGACATAATTATCGCATTTCTTTTCTTAAACTGATCGAAAGCATTCTTTAACTGGTTTAGTTTGGCTTCGTCCCTGATTGGGTCTTCGCCTAATTCAGGATTCAGTTTAAACAGGTTGTCGTTGTTTATATGGTATTCGCCCATCACAAAGTCTACCAAATCTGTTTTTGTTTGCATAAGCGGGTAGGAGTGGATGTTTCTGAATGAACGATTGGTATCCAATCCTTGTCCTATCCAGCTAACGAGGGACGGGCCTGCCATTTTGAAATTATGCTGCAGAAAAGCCACTAAGCTCGGACTAATGTCGAAATGTGTGGATACCGACGAAAATTGCGCAGGTTTTTTCAGTAATGGCGAATAAATGATCAACGGAACATGGTACCGGTCAATTTTATCGCTCATTGGTATCTCGGGCATGCGGTGGTCGCCGGTTATCAGGAAGATGGTGTTACCAAAGTCACTTCTCTTGCTGTAGTTGGAAAAAAATGTGCGCAGCATGTCATCTAGATACAAAACACTGGCATATTGAAGTTTATAATTTCGGTGCTCGTTCTTTTTGGCGTCATCAAAACCCAATTGAGTCATCCGTTCTTCAAAACGCTGTAAGTATTTGGCTTCATCATTGATAACGAACGGGTTATGCGTTGCTACTGTTAAAATTACGCTTAACTGCGGGGCCGCGGCCTTATCGCTACGGGTGGTTAAAAAATGCCTGAACAATTCGCCATCATTATATCCCCAGGTAAAACCATTTTGAGGCGGTAGCTTTGTATACCCGGCCGGAAAAGATTTTTCGTCATTTAGCTCATCTATTTCATTTTTATGCAGGAACATAGCCATGTTATCAAACTGTGAATCGCCGCCGTAATAAAATGAGGTGTGGTACCCATTGTGTTTCAGGAGATTTAACAGCGACAGGTGTTCGGGCATATTTTGGCCTAATTCAAGAAAGCCGTTTTTCGCAAAGGGAAGAGAACCCATTAAGGAAGGCAATGCGGCAAACGTTCGCCCACCCTCACTTAAAAAGTTTTTCCAATAAAGGCTTTTGCCGGATAGCGAATCTATAAAAGGCGTGAAATTTCCGAGGTAGGCGCCATTATTGGTAAACGCCCGTCCCAATCCTTCAACTAAAACGACCACAATATTTGGCCGCGTTGACGGAATATTAAAAAATGGAGAAAGTACATCCCGCACACTATCGGTGTGCAAAAACGGGTAGTGATCAGGGTCTGTATAATTAAATGCGGTTGTATTTTTTTTATCTGCACGGTTGTAATCACTTATGTAGCTATCCGCGTAAATATCGGTTTCCTCCTTGCCGGCGAAAAAATGCTTTTGGGAACCTGTCAAAAAATAATCCGTCTTGTTAAGAACTAAATTATTAGCGAAGTCCGATTTTAAATCCGGAACAAAGGATTTTGCTGATAAGCCTGAAAAAATGACCAGCAGGGAGAATCCAAGGATGGTAAATGCTGTCCACCGGTTTAATTTTATTTTTTTAGGCAGATAATATATTGAGACCGTTGCGGCTGCCAGAACCAAAATGACCATTAAAATATTAAAGATGCTTACTCCGCCTGAACTGCCTACAGTTTGTTTAATATCGCCCCACGAATAACCGTAAACATCAGCGCCCAGCGGCACCAGTGATGTTGTAAAATAAAATGCGAGGCCCAATTGTAAAAGCGCAAACAAAACGATGAAGACCTTATAGCATGTGTTTGCAAGCCGCCCGGAAATTAAGTAGACGACCATATAAATAATGAAAAGGCAGACAAGCCAATTAAGCCAAAAAATTACGTCGCTTAGCCAAGCCCAGGCTATAATTCCTGCAAAATTAGCGGGAAACTGGTGGACAACGCCATTGTTAATCAGTTCGAACAACGTTAAACTGAAAATGACCATTAGCCAAACTACTGAAAATGCCGAAAATGACACAGCAGCCCCGGCTAATCTTTCACGGAACGAGTTCTTCTTTGTTTCCTTTTTTTCCATTATTTCAGTACGCAGAATGTTAATTGTATCGGGTTTAACCGGATCGGGATTACTGTAGGGCTGCAGTATTCCGGCGTTCTCCCGGCGTGTTTTATCGAGCCACCATATAAATGTATATGGCAATGTGTCATCATGATATTTTGAGATAGCATAAGGCGTCCTTTCATGCAGGCTAAACTCCTTGTTTGCTTCTTCATCTTCGATAGAAACAGGCTCCTGGTATGATTCTTCAAAAGCTTGTGTTTTTTTAGAAGGTGCAAACCCCTGCCGGGTCATTTCACCCCATGAATTCTTTTTCCTTAGCAGGTCGACATTGCCTTTAATTGCCGACCATACGATAAACGGGTGGTATACAATCGGTTCCAACACCGCCATTAGCAGCAGCCGCAATATGTCCTTATTCTGTTTGTATTGATTGTAAGTAAGCACTTCCATCAGGATAGCGAAAACTGAATATAAAATGCCGATCACAAAAACACTTAACATGATTAGAATGACCGACTGGCTTATAATTCCGGTTACCCAACATATCACCAGCCCGATTATGCCTATAAATTCAATTATCGGCGCCAGAAATTCAAAAAACAACCAGTAAGGAAAGCTAAGCATGCCCAGTAACCCGTAATTGGGGTTTAAGAACATTTTTTTATGCATTCGGAGCGTTTCTATTGTGCCGCGGGTCCATCGGTTGCGCTGCCTGCCCAATATTTTAAATGATGCCGGGGCTTCCGTCCAGCATAGCGGATCGGGTATAAAGTTTACCCGGTATGGTTGTTTCCGCTCTTCCATATATCGGCGCATGCGTACCACCAGCTCCATGTCCTCGCCAACCGTAGCCGTATTATAACCTCCGCATTTGATAACGATATCCTTGTCGAAAACGCCAAATGCACCTGAAATCAGCAATAATCCGTTTAACCGCGCCCATGCCATCCGGCCTAATAAAAATGCGCGTATGTATTCGAGCGTTTGCATGCGCGGCAAAAACTCCGTGGGTAAATTTACCTTAACAATGCGGCCGCCTTCTATTTCGCAACTATTGGCAATACGTACTACGCCGCCCACGGCAATTACTCTTTTTGTAGTGTTTTCTAAAAAGGGCTTCGCAAGCTTTAGGATGGCATCCTGTTCAAGTACACAGTCAACGTCAATACACACATAGTATTTATTTTGTGCAATGTTTACCCCTACATTTAACGCATCAGCCTTGCCGCCGTTTACTTTATCTACCACAATTAGCTTATGATATACGGGGTTACGGCTTTTATAAACGCCTTTTACCGGTTTGGTGGGTATTTGCTCATTTACAAAGTAATCTACCTTATATAGGTCGTAAGTAGTTATGAGTTTTTTTAATGAGTTATCCTTACTGCCATCGTTTATAATGATTACCTCGAGGTTGTTATAGTGCAGTGAAAGCAGCGATCGTACATTTTCAACGATGGTTTCGCCCTCATTATAAGCCGGCGCTAAAATACTCATGCTGGGCAATTCCGTTGAAGATGCCAGTATGCGGTAGTCGGTAAAGCTATTTTTATTGCGATAGTTTGTAATTTCGGCAATTGATAAAGCACTTATTGCCACATAACAAATCACTAAAAGTATTGAATACAGCAAAAAGCTGTCGGTAAATAGCTCGTAAGCAATAGTCTGCCAATTCATGCTGCCAGCTCTCCTTTTATTTGAGCCACTATTGTGCCTAACGGGTATCCGCCGGTTGATGCAGCCTTTTCAAGCTCGGCCATGCCGTTTTTACTGATATGGTTAATGGCCCTGGCAACGCAAACCTTCATGTCATTATTTTCATGATTTAACAGGTTTACCAGGAAGGGGATATCATCATCGGTACCGATTGACCGCAACGCCTTTACTATGGCCAGCTGGATTTCCAATTCTTCTTCCCAAAACATTGATTCCAATATTGCAGCTGTTTTATCAGTGTAAATTTCACAAAGGCAGTAAATAGCCTGCAGGCGTACTTCCGGATTAGCGTGCACAAGACATAACAGAATATTATCATGCCATTGAAACCAATGATAGGTTCTAACCAACTTAAGCGCAAACACAACAACGCAGCTGTTTTTTGACTTAAGCCACTTATCAATGCCGACATCAGTAGGAGGTACCTGCGATAATTGCTGGAGCAACTTAATTTGCTGCCATTCGGAAATGGGATAGGTTACCACATTTAAAAACCGCAACCCTTTGAACCCATAAAATTGAACGGTTGCCGATTGAGCCTCCATTCGAACCAGTTCGTTATTATTATTTGTATAGCGATAAAGTTTTGGCAACACATCCTCAAGCCCCATTAACGTGATCTCCTGAATTGCTTTGGCTTTTATGTACCACTGCGTGCTTTTTAAATTACCGAGCGCGCGTTTGTCAAGTTGCAGCTGCTTATAAAGATGCTGTAAATTTTCGGAAGCGGCACCGGCAAGGCTTTTTTTTGTAAGTAACAGTTCATCGGTTACAAGTGCTCTAAAATGGCGGTTACGCATTAGTTTTTCGGCCCTTTTGGTAAGCGGTATAGTTGGGAAAGGGGTATCCTCATCATCGTAAAAAACGGCCTTGCGAATAAGTAACCCAGCAATGTGGCGCCATTTTTCATGTTCTTTCTCATTGATATTTTTTAAGTAAAGAAAAAAGAGCATAAAAATTAACAGGCAAACAATGACGATGCCGATTAACCCGATAAGCATGCCAAGATAGCTTAAGCCCGAAATAAATGCGAGTGGTAAAATAGCTTTAATTGTAAAGGGAATTATTATGAAACGATGTAAAAATATCTCCATCCGGCCTTATGCTTCTATTGGAAACAAGTTAAAAATATATTTCAACTTATCCGGTTGTCAAAATTATTTTCGGCCGGTATCAAACCTGCGAACCCGGACCGAAACTTCATTCGGGCTGAATGGTTTTGTGATAAAGTCGTCCGCGCCAAGCTGAAAAGCTTCAAGCACTACGTTTTCCTGGCCCATGCCCGATAGTATAATAACGCGCATCTGGTTTGGGTATTTACTTTTTACAGCACCAATAATTTCGAGGCCCGATACGTAGGGCATCATGATATCGGTAATCACTATATCGGGCTGAAATTCATCTATTTTTTCAAGCGCTTCGCGGCCGTCATGGGTAATAACAACCTCGTGCCCATCTTTTTTCAGGCGGAATTCGAGCAACATCAGGATCACCTGGTCATCTTCGGCTACAAGGATTTTCATAAACAACTCAAAGTTAATATTAGAATGTTAATATTGCGCATTTAGTAAGCTAATTTCTGAATTTGAGGTTTCTTAAATGAGTTTATTTTATTGCGCAGTGTATGAATAATTTATTTTTAATTAAATTATTATCGCTTTATACGGTTCTGCCGGTTTTTTAGTTTAATAAGCAACAATATTTATTCAACATTAAAGGTTATAATACGGTAATTTTTAATTCCCCTATATTTTTTTCATGAAGAAGTGTTTTTTGTTTTTTATAATAATCCTGATTTCATCGGTTTCCGTATTTGCCCAGGGCAAGTGGGAACTAAAGAAAAATGAGAACGGTATTGAAGTTTATACCCGTAAAGCGGTTAGCGGGAATTTAAAAGAACTACGTGTGACCTGTGAGCTGGAGGCGACCAAAACTCAGCTAATCAAAGCGCTGCTTGATATTCCCGATTATAATGATTGGGTTTACTCAAATAAAAAATCGGTTGTTTTGAAAACGGTAAACCCCCAAAAAGTTATTTATTACGCCCAATCCCATTTACCGTGGCCGATCAAAGACCGCGACCTTGTAGTGGAACTGCTTGTAAATCAAACGCCCGACATTTTGAATATCCAGGCTAAAAGCCTTCCTGCTTACATGCCAAAAACGGATAATTTTATACGTGTGCCCTATTCACTGGCTACCTGGAAGGTAACGCAGGCCCCCAACAATAAGTTAAATGTAGACTATACCTTCAGCGTTGACCCCGGCGGCAGTATACCAGCCTGGATCGTTAACGCCACCATGGCAATAGGGCCATACAATTCGTTCGTGAAGTTGAGGGAGGTTTTGAAGAACCGGAATAAATACTAGATGTTAGTTATGATTACTATTGGCAAATGAATTATTCATGAAGCCGTAGATCAATCTTTAGTTAGTCTTTATTCCAGTACTGGTTCCGCCAGTTTATTCGTTCCGGTTCCGTTAAAAACGTCCAGGCAACAGCGCGGCTTGCCTTTTGCCCCTGCGCCATGCTGATGGTTTTAATATCTGCAGCTGCCACCTTTCTCAACGCCTTGTAAATGCCAGGCAGCGTATCTTTTTTTGATACGAGGGTTGAGAACCAAAAAACATTTTTAGCAAATAGTTCGCTCTGCTCAATCATCCTCCGGATAAACGCGGCTTCACCTCCCGGACACCAAAGCTCATTGTTTTTCCCGCCAAAGTTTAGTACCGGAGTTTGCAATTTGGTTTTGTTTAAATTATCCCACTTTCGGCCCGTACCGGCCTGTGCTTCCTGCCATGAGGCATGGAACGGCGGATTACAGATGGTAAGATCGAAAATCTCGTCCTGCTTAATAATGCGCTTAAAAACGTCGGCCTGGTTGGTTTGCAACCGGCAAACGATATTATTTTTCACGCCTGCATTTTCGGCGATGATCTTATTGGCCGAGTTAATGGCAACCGGATCAATATCAGTACCCACGAATTGCCATCCATAAACACTGCTGCCAACCAAAGGATAAACACAATTGGCGCCGGTACCAATATCCAAAACTTTTACCTGCCCGCCTTTAGGGATGATGCCGTTATTGCTTTCGCCCAGCAAATCGGCCATGTAGTGAATATAATCAGCCCTCCCGGGTATGGGCGGACAAAGGTAGCCTGCCGGAATGTCCCAATAATTAATCCCGTAAAATTGTTTCAATAAAGCCTTGTTTAGCGCCTTAACCGACTCAGGGTCGCTAAAGTTTATGGATTTTGTTTGGTATTGGTTCAGTTTTACAAATTTGTTAAGCTGGGGCGTAACTTTTATTAACTGTTCAAAATCGTACCCATGCCGGTGTAAATTACGTGGGTGCAGATTGTTTTTTTCAAGAGGCGTTTCTGTCGGAGTGGCTGGCATGGAGCAATTGATAAAAAGCGAAATATGGCTCGAAGGTACGAAAAGGGGGTGCTAATAATGGTAGAGGTATCTTAAAACGTATACCTGTAACCTTGAAATTAATATTACGAACTATCGTTTAAGCTATTTTTCAACCAGGCTAAGCCAACTGATGATCGCGGCCCGCAAGTCAGATTCGATACGTTGCACATCAGCCATAGTTTCTACATAAACCAGACGGCGGCCATCTTTATGGTTGCCGATCAGCAACCCTGAAGAATTGTCGATTTTCGCACCGCTCGGAAAGACCATCAGGATACGTTTGTGCAAGTTCATCACGATAATATGGCGGGCATAATCTTTAGGATTAAAAGGTTTGATCTCGCCGGAATAATAAAAACTCGGTGCGTTCCATTTGATCTCTTCGGCAATTTCCGGATCAGTGTTAAGAATGATTTGGCGCAGCCTTTCCACGATTGACCGGGTCGGTTCTTCCAATTTCTGGATATAGGCAGACACCAGTTCTGTGGGTGTTAGTTTGGGTGATTTTGCCATGGCAATGAAAAAGCCTCCAGACTTACGACTAAAGGCTTTTGACTTTTCAAGTGGTCCCGACGAGAATCGAACTCATATCTAGAGTTTAGGAAACTCCTATTCTATCCGTTGAACTACGGGACCTTTTTGATTTCGGAATGCGGAATTTTGAATGCGGAATTCGCTATTGCCCGAAAATCTGTGCAAATGTGCAAATTATCTGCGAGGTGGCAAACACAAAGAGGTGATTTCCATTTGCATATTTGCACATCCGCCCATCTCTACCCATCCGCATATCAAAACATTATCTTACCACCGACCCATTGTGCATATCCTCTGTTGCGGATACAAAGCTCAGCTTGCCGTCGGCGTTTTCGGCCATTAGTATCATGCCCTGCGACAGGATGCCCTTTATTTCGCGCGGCTCGAGGTTTACCAGGATGCTTACTTTTTGGCCGATGATGTTTTCCGGCTCGTAATATTCAGCAATGCCGGATACTACGGTGCGCTGGTCGATGCCGGTGTCAATGGTCAGCTTCAGCAGCTTTTTTGTTTTAGCGACCTTTTCGGCAGTCAGGATGGTGCCGGTGCGGATATCCATCGCTGAAAAAGTGTCATAGTTGATATTTTCTTTAGCCGGGGTTATATCTACCTGCTTCGCTGCTGCCGCGTCATCCTTTTTATCCTGTAATTTTTGAATTTGTTTTTCGATCACTTCGTCTTCCACTTTTTCAAACAACAAAGCGGCTTCATTCAGTTGGTGGCCGGATTTAAATTCCATTTCCTGCTCAAACCCGATATTGCCTTCAGGCCAGTTAAGCATGCCGATTATCTTTTTTGAAGTACCGGGTAAAAATGGCTGCAGGCAAACCGCCAAATGGCCAATCAGGATCAGGCAGTTATGCAGCGCTTCTTTGGCTTTAGCCGGATCCGTTTTAATTGTTTTCCAGGGTTCATTCTCCGTAAGGTAACGGTTGCCCATGCGGGCAATATCCATTACGTTTTGCAGCGCCTGGCGGAATTTGTAGGCTTCGAGGTTTACTTCAAGCTCATCATAAAAACGGCGAAGCTCGCTATCCAGCTTATTGTCGGTCAATTTGACCGTGCCGGATTCGCTCTCAATTTTACCATCGTAAAACTTGTGCATCAGTATCATTACCCGGTTGATGTAATTGCCAAGAATAGCCACCAACTCGTTATTTACGCGTGCCTGGTAATCCTTCCAGGTAAACTCGCTGTCGCTGGTTTCGGGCAATATGGAGGTGAGCACATAACGCAGTTCATCCTGTTTCCCGGGAAATTCTTCCAGGTATTCATGCAGCCAAACAGCGTGGTTGCGCGATGTAGAAAGCTTGTCACCTTCTAAATTCAAAAACTCGTTGGCCGGTACATTTTGCGGTAAGATATATTCGCCGTGGGCATGCAAAATGGACGGAAAAATAATACAATGGAACACAATATTATCCTTGCCGATAAAATGCAGCAGGCAGGAGTCATCTGCTTCATTTTCCTGCTTTTCCCAATACTGTTTCCAGTCTTTGCCGTTATCGAGCGCCCATTGTTTGGTGGCGGATATATAACCAATCGGCGCATCCATCCACACATATAGTTTTTTACCTTTTGCTTCTTCGAGCGGCACGTCTATTCCCCAGTCCAGGTCGCGGGTCATTGAACGCGGCTGCAAGCCCGATTTTAACCAAGATTTACATTGACCGAACACGTTTACCTTCCAGTCGCCTTCCTTGCTGTCGATCCATTTTTCCAGCCAGGGCTGGTATTTATCCAGCGGTAAGTACCAATGTTTTGTAGGCTTTAAAACCGGCGGCTTGCCGCTAAGCGTGGATATAGGATTAATAAGGTCGGTTGGATTTAACGATGTGCCGCAATTTTCGCACTGGTCGCCATAGGCATTTTCATTATGGCAATTGGGGCAGGTGCCGATGATATATCTATCCGCCAGAAATTGGTGATATTCTTCATCGTAGTATTGCTCCGAGAATTTCTCAATAAACTCATCCTTCTCATACAGGTTCAAAAAAAACTCCTGCGACAGATCATGATGTATTGGAGATGAAGTGCGATGATACATGTCAAATGCAATCCCGAATTCTTCAAAACTATTCTTGATCTGGTTGTGGTATTTATCGATGATGGCCTGAGGGGTGGTGCCCTCTTTTTTAGCTTTTATGGTGATGGCTGCGCCATGCTCGTCAGAACCACAGATGTAAATTACGTCCTTTTTTTTAAGTCGCAGGTAGCGCACAAAAATATCAGCCGGCAGATAGGCCCCGGCCAGGTGCCCGATATGCAGCGGCCCGTTGGCGTAAGGCAAAGCCGATGTTACTGTAAATCGTTTAAATTTATTAAGGTTCGACATTAAAATGTTTCCGTTTTTGCAAAGATACTTTTTTGTGGGTTAAGTTAAGAAGAGTCCTGAGTCGTAAGTCTGTAGTCTTGAGTCTCGGGTTGAAATGGTTTGGTGTATCTGCTGTATCCCTTGTATCTCTTTAATAATGATACACTATTGGAGAACAAAACCTTTGAGCTCGTGGCCGTACATGCCTTTATTTTGGATGAGTACCTTGAATTTGCTGCCCATTTCTATTAAAAGCGTTCGTGTCAGCATCATTTCTTTCATAGCTAATTCGGCGATGTTACCGTCTTTCGGCGCTGTTTCCCTCAAATAATCCTTTATCCCAAGCGCCAGTAAAAAATTGGCCTGGTTGGTGAGCCCGCTGCAGCCCAGGCCGCTTTTTAAACCCCAATGACATAAAGCTGTAAAGTTCACGTGAGCAGTAATATCCTGCGAACCGATATTGATATATGGGTTGTCATTGATTTGATGTTCGTAATAACAAAGCAAAGTGCCCTGGCTTTTGTGCTGTTTGGACAAGTCGGTGGCACGGTAGCCATAGTCGATGGTGAGTACATATCCTTTTTTCAGGGATGTGGCGAGCGTTTCGATCCAATGTACGGCCTCGAGGCTTATTTCGGCCTGGTAGCCTTTAACAAGGTTGATGTTTTGCTCAACAAGATAGTTTTTGAGCTCACCGGACGCGGGTTGCTGTATTTCGACAAAACCATCCCGGTAATCCACAAAAATCTCCATCAGCTCATCTTCCATCACAACACGGTGAACCGAAAGGTTATCTAACAGTTCGTTTGATAAGATGCAACCGGTTACCGGGGCAATTTCGCCGATCGAATTGTACCAGCTTACCTTTTCGGTCAGGTGGCCCTTTTCGATGTCGCGCATGGCGGGGCTTTTTTCGATAATCGCATAATGCAATTGATCGTACATTTTGCTGTTACTCCTCAGATAGTTCAAAATATCATGGCAAAGTGCGCCCGTGCCGGCACCGTATTCAACAATGGTAAATTTCTCTTCACCCATCAGGCGCCACATTTCTTCCAACTGTTTACCGATCATCGCGCCGAAGGCATGCGTTAAATTCGAGCTGGTAAAAAAGTCGCCTGCGCGGCCTATTTTATTGCGCGAACTGGTGTAGTAACCCAGTTCAGGGTAGTACAGCGCCATTTCCATGTAGTCGTGAAAGGAAATAGGGCCGTTGGCGAGTATGTGTTGTTTTATGATGTCAGAAAGCTCCATAGGCAGTATTCAACACCGCGATGCAGATGACATGATTGCTGTGCTGTAATTATTGCGCGAAGATAGCCGATAGTTTGTTAAATGCTGAAACATCATTGCAAACGCAAAATATTCCTTTGTTCAAATCTCCGGAAGATGAACAGATTTAACACTTAGAGGTGTTTTTCCCGGAGCGCCCTGATCATTTCATCCGTCAGCGGGTCGCTCGACGTACCGTAACCATTTACTAAAATACCCTTTAGATGATATTTCGCAGAGGAAATGGCATACACTACCGCTTCGTCGGCCGGGTCCGACTCGCCTTCAAAACGGTAATGTTTGTCGATCACAAAGTCGTCAGGATGTATCTTCAGATCGGTACCGCTACACGTCAGCCCACTTTCTTTCAAATTCAAATCAACGGTATAACCTTCTTTTCTAAGATGGTTTATAACTTCCGATACAGTTGTCATTGATTCCATAATCGCTTTTATTTAGACTTAGGACTCCAGACTAAAGATTCCGGCTTAATACTTCGCGGCCGTTCCGGGCTTTGGTACAGATTCCTTTATAAACTTCCTTAAATTATCTGTAGCAGTGGTTAAATCTTCCTGCCGTAAATACATCATGTGGCCGCTTTTGTAGCCTTCCCATTTCAACCGGTCTTTAAGCCTTCCGCTTGGGTCAAGCTGCCACAGGCTGTACTTGGCATTAAAATAATCGCAGGCGCCGTCATAATAGCCCGACTGAATAAGCAAGTGAAGATAAGGATTTTCGGCGATGGCTTCGCGCAGATTTTCGCCTGTATGGTCGTTTTTATTATCCCACGGGAATACATTGCCGAACATGTTATATTTTAAATCCGTTTTATAGTTTAATTCATTTCTCAGGTAAATATTCATCGCCGGGGTAAACTCATGCAGCCATGCGGTTAGCTCGGCGTTATAGTCAGGGTTGCTGCCGTATCCTTGCCTGTCTATACCTTTATAACGAGAATCAAGCCGCCCCACGGTATAACCTTTGTCGCGCAAAAGCTCTTTCCAAAACAGCCCAAATGGAATATCAAGGTTACTGGCTAAAATGACCTTCTGTGAGATGCCGCTGTACTTCGCCATTTTTGCAGCGATTTCATTCCTTTTGGCATCGTCAATAAAGCCGCCGCGCGAAATAGCCGGTATTAGCTCGTTTATGGTGAAATTTTCAACTTCGGGTAAAAATGCAGTAAGGTCTTTTTGCTGATATTCAGGCGCCAGCATGCCATGATACCAGGCGGTTGCGGCAAAATAAGGAAGCCTCAACGCTTGTTCAACCGGGCCGCTGCGTTCAATTCCCAAACCGGTGGGCGAAACCAGGATGACCCCGTTCAGATACATCCATTGCGCGTTTTGCAATTCAAGCGCCAGGCCCGATACCCTTGTTGTGCCATAGCTTTCACCAATCAGGAACTTTGGCGATGCCCAACGGTTTTTGCGGGTAACAAAAGTGTTGATCCACTCGGCCAGGTATTTGATATCTTCATTTACCCCAAAGAATTTTGAGCCCGGCGTGTCTTTGTTTACTATCCTCGAATAACCTGTATTTACCGGGTCGATATATACGATATCCGCCACATCCAGTATTGAATTTTTGTTGTCTTCTGTTCCATAAGGTTGTACCGGGTAACCTTCGCTATCTGTATTCAACCGCCGCGGGCCGGTGTAGCCGATCTCCATCCATACTGAAGGTGTTCCCGGGCCGCCATTAAATGAGATCACCAGCGGACGTGTCGATCGGTCGGTTACATCGTCTTTTTCGTAATAGGTGTAAAATACGCCGGCTACCGGCCTGCCATCCTCGTCCCATACTGGCATGCAACCCGCAGTAGCAGTATAAGGCACAGGCTGGCCTTTAATGGTTACATGGTGTTTGGTAACTACTGCCGAATCAACCTGCAAAATGCGTCCGCGCGATATTGGCATTGTGTTTTTTGGCGGAGTTGGGGTAGTTGGCGTGGTTTGCGCTAAAGCAGCAAATGAGATACAACAGAAAGCAAACAGGGATAGTAAATATTTTTTCATTATTGGGATTTGTTTAGGAGGCGTATAATTGTGACAGTTATTATCAAGCAATATACAATACTAAACTTTTACCCGCGCTTTTGCAAAGGACAGATCAAATTCAATAAAGCTGTTACAAATACGTCTCAATTATTTCGCCTGGGCAGCGTAAACCTTCAAGCCCATTATCCCGACCATGATCAGCAGCATGAAAAACACCTCGACATATGAAACACGCTGATGAAAAAATACAAGCTCGGCGATCTTCAGGAGGATTAAAGTGGTGGCGGTCCATACCGCAAAGGCCGTTGCAGTTGGGATTTGCTTAATAGCCATTGAGAACAAATAGATATTGGCAAGGCCAAATAATAGGTAGCCAACAAAAGGTAGTAAAACGGGAAGGCCGCCTTGCCACCGGTAAAAATTGATAAACCTCAGGGTTTTAAGGTCCTTGAAAGTCATAAACTTTAAACAAAAAGTCCATGCCGTTTCGCAGGCTGCTGCCAATACTAAAAATAACCAGGCCAATACGTTTACAATTAATTATTGCCGCAAGATATTAATTTTTCGTCAGCATCAGCTGTAATTAACGGGGCAGGGGTGGTATCCGGCGGATGAATTTGAACCACGGTCGCACTTTTCTTCCGCCTGAAAAGGTTTCTAAACCAATTCATCAGGTTTGGCCTTAGCTCGTAATAATGTTTAAACCATTTATATTTCAACAGCGCCTGTTCGTCAAACCGTTTTACCGAAAAGGCATGCTGCATAAAATAGTCCCTTGGGTATTCATAATATAGTCCCCAGTTATCGCGATGGTCGCCCGGCTTATGGCCCGGATCGTATACTGTCCCGAAAAGGTAATCCCAAACCGAAAATTTGGTCGAGAAATTGGCGTGAAATACTTCGCGGTAATTGGCATGGTGCCATAAGTGCAATTCGGGCGTGTTGAAAAAGTACTTAAACTTACCCAACTTCACGTTGATGTTGGCATGGATAAACATCCCCTGTACGGCATCAAGCAATGCCTTAATAGGTATCACTTCAGGATGCGCGCCCATGATAACGATAGGAGCGAACTCGATGGTTTGATTGATGATGATCTCAACCACGTGCGACCGCGCACCTGCCATAAAATCGACCTGCTTACCCGAATGGTGCGCCTCGTGTGTACGCCATAAGATTTTGCTGGAGTGCTGCCAGCGATGGAACAGGTAGATATACAAGTCGTGCGTTACCAGGAAAAACAATACCTGCTCGGCAATGGTCCACGTTTTAAAAAAGGCGAAACCATGCCAGTGAAGCATGGCCTGTATGGATGGAATGATGAAGTTAAATATGAGGATCTTAAGGAAATAACTTTGTATAAGGGTATACCAAACCAAATCCACCCAAAAGCCTTCCCGAAAAAAAGGCAGGCCTTTCCGGTACGGCGAAATACGTTCCCATGCGATGACGAACGCGATCCAGCATATCAGGATGATGGTTGTTATTTCGAGTGTGGTCATTTCTTATTCAATCTAAGCGTCATTGCGAGGAACGAAGCAATCGCGAACTTTACAGAGCGGTCATGCATAGCCGGGGATTGCTTCGTTCCTCGCAATGACGGGTTGGTTAGGACTTTGTACTTTCTGTTTTTACTTCCGCCACTTTATACTCATCACTAATATTCACCCGCAATCGCTTCATCGGGCCCAGTTCAGATTCGTAAACCCTTTTAACACCATCACCGGTAGCGATTTCAACATCGCGGATATCACGAACCAGGCGGGTAAAGCCCTGCGGCTCAACAGAGGCAGCATGGTCAGATCCCCACATGGCGCGGTCAAGCGTAAAGTGACGTTCAACAAATGTAGCACCCATAGTAACGGCAGCAACAGTTGTCGACAAGCCGGTTTCGTGACCCGAATAGCCGATCGGTACGCCCGGGTATTTGTTCGCCAGGGTTTCTATCATTTTCAGGTTCAGCTCCTCGGGCTTGCAAGGGTATGCAGATGTTGAATGTGCGATGAACAGCGGGTAGTTTTTATCAAACGTCCGCACTAAATTCACTGCATCTTCAATTTCTTTAGTGGTCGACATACCGGTCGATAGCATCAGCGGTTTGCCGGTCAATAATATTTTCTTAATAAGCGGGAAATCTGTTAAGGAAGCAGATGCCAGCTTATACATCGGCGTATCAAACTGCTCCATAAAATCAACAGCTTCTACATCCCATGTTGAAACAAACCAGTCGATGCCCACTTTTTTGCAATACTGGTCGATAGTGGCATATTCAACAATACCGAATTCGGTTTTGCGCTTATAGTCGATATAACTCATTTTGCCCCATGGGGTATCGCGCATAATTTCCCACTGGTCCTTTGGCACGCAAATTTCCGGCGTCCTTTTCTGGAACTTAACAGCGGTTGCCCTGGCAGCCACGGCTTCGTCGATCAACTGCTTTGCAATGTCAAGCGAACCGTTGTGGTTGATGCCGATCTCGGCGATAATATAGCACGGTTGGCCCGGCCCGATCTTATGGCCTGAGTTTAATGTAATGGTGCTGTAATCAGGTGCAGCGTTTCCTGCCTGGTGAGCTGATATGATCAGCTCGGCCATTTCCCTGAAACAACCATGACCTCCCTTTGACTTGCACACCACGTCGGCAACTTCCTTAACAAACGAAATTGCGTCAGCAGGGCATGCCGACAGGCCTACCAGCTTCATTACATCAGCATCATTGCTGTCATCGCCGATATAGGCCACTTCTTCAGGCTGTAAATTTAGACGGCTTAAAATTTCCTTCAAAACAGCAGGCTTATCTTTAGCGCCTAAATGCAGCTCGGTAATTTTTAATTTTTCAGCGCGTTTTGTAACTGATGGAGAAAGTTCGCCGGTAACGATGCCCGTTTCAACGCCGGCAAGATTGCGCAGCCGTTCAACGCCCATGCCATCGCGGATATTGAATTTCTTTAATTCTTCACCATTCGTACCGTAATACACACCGCCATCTGTTAAAACACCATCACAATCTGTAAGGATCAATTTGATGTGTGTAAGCTTCTTATTTGACATGATTTTTAAGTTTAAAATTTAAATCGCGGTCCATCCGCCGTCCACTATCAGGTTTGCACCCGTCATATATACTGATGCATCGCTCGCTAAAAACACCAGCGCGCCCTGGTAATCTGTTGGCTGTGCCATACGGCCCAGCAGGGTTTTTGCTGAATAATTTTGTATAAAAAATTCATTCTGCCCATTCTCAACACCACCCGGTGAGAGTGTATTTACCCGCACACCTTTATGGCCCCAATACGCCGCTAAAAATCGGGTGAAGTTAACAACCGCACCCTTTGTTACCGGGTATACAGCCGATTTATAAAACGTTTGTTCGCCGCATTGATCGCGGTAAATCGACTGGTCGGGGCCGACAACACCATACGTTGAAGCTATATTAATAATGCTGCCACGTCCCTGCGTTGCCATAACCGAACCAAATACCTGTGAAGCCAGGAAGACCCCGGTCACATTTACATCCAGTGATTTTTTGAAAGCATCCAGCGGATAGTTTTCAAAAGCCAAAAGCTCTTTGGCCAAACCCGGGTTTTCAAACATATCGTTGATGGCCGCATTATTTACCAGGATATCGATCGAACCATACTGTTCAATAATTTTATCACGTGCTGCTTTCAGCGAAGCCTCGCTTGTTACATCAACTTTCAGCCCGCAATGCTGGCTGCCGAGCGTTCCGGCAAAATCTATCGCGGCACTTTCGTTGATGTCAGCCACAATTACGTTAGCACCGGCTTCAGCCAGCGCTTCGCAATGCTTTTTACCCAGCAAACCGAGCGCGCCGGTAACTATGGCGGTTTTATCTTTTAATGAAAAGAGTTGGTTCATTAGTTCACTTGTTCATTAGTTTATTGGTTATGGTCAGCCTCTTTCTAACGGTGGGCTTTAAATCATAACCTTTACAACTCTTACAATCTCAAACAGTCTTCGGCTTAATATTGTAGTTGTTTACCTTACGGAAAACAGCTTCGAGCACTTCGCCCTTTAAATATTTTTTAACATCGCCGCTTTGAATTGCTTCTTTCATTATCGGCATTACATCGCGGTAAGCCGATAGGGTGTAGGCAATATCCTCATCACTATGACTGTAGCACATATTATGGAACCCGGCCCAAAGCACGCCGCGTTTTATCATTTCCTGCTGCATCAGCGCTTTTACTTCCAGCCCGTTCCCGGCTTCAGGTGTAAATGTTACCATTGAGCGGCAGTTGTAGCCGATGCAACGGGTGTAAACATCCATGCCGGTTTCAATGGCAATCTGGTTGTAGCCATCTTTTAATAATGCGCCTTTTTCGTCAAGGTATTTCGGTACATTTTTATCGCGCAACTCATTGATAGTGGCGATACATGCGGCAAGCGATAAAGCCTCGCCGCCAAAAGTAGTATAGCTGAATACCTCTGAATTAAACAGGTTCATCACATCGGCACGGCCGGTTAGCAATGCAATTGGCATACCGTTAGCACAAGCCTTTGAATAAACAGCCAAGTCTGGCTTAACATCAAAATATTCCTGCGCGCCACCTATTGCGATGCGGAAACCGGTCCACATTTCGTCAAATATCAATAACGTTCCGTTCGCTTTGCATACTTCTGCAAGTTCTTTCAGGAAGCCGGGTTTCGGGGCTTCAAAAATGAATGGCTCTAATATTAGCGCCGCCACGGTATTATCAAGGGATGCCTTTATAGCTTCAATATCGTTATACTCGAAAGTATAAGTCATGTTCTGGATAGCCTCGGGAATACCGGCGTTGCGGCTGGTAATACCGATGTACCAATCGTGCCAGCCGTGGTAGCCGCAGCAAAATATCTTTTCGCGACCAGTAAAGGCACGGGCAACACGTATAGCTGCCGAGCAAACGTCGGCACCGGTCTTTGAAATTTTAACGGCTTCGGCATTTGGTATCACTTCCTGGATCAGTTCCGAAAGCTCAACCTCCAGCGGGTGCATCATCGAAAATGTTATACCTTCTTCCAGTTGTTTTTTTATCGCTTCGTCAACAACAGGATAGCAATAGCCTAATGAAATAGGCCCTATGGCTGAATTAAAATCAATGTATTCATTCCCGTCCACATCCCAAACATGCGAGCCTTTGCCTTTTTGTAAATATTTTGGCGCCACGCCCTTGGTAAATTGCCCCGGGCCCTTAGCAAGCGTTTGGGTAACTGGTTTCTGAACTTTTAGCGCACGTTCGTACAGCTCGTCTGATTTGGTTATAACCGGGTAATCGGTATTGAATTTTATGGTATTTGGCATGATATTACTATTTATTATTATTCAGAAAATTGCGGAACGGATATTTCCGGCTGTACCGACCGGGTTTTATAACCTAATATCTTCTCGGCTATTTGCTTGCCGGTAAAGCCTTCATATTCGAGCACGTTTGGCAATAACGATGGTTTAAACCACTTTTCGTTCAAAGCCAAAGGTAACACTTTTGCGGTAAGCTGGTTTTTCAATAGCACTTCGGCAACGATGCTGTACAGCCCGCCGGTTAGGAAATGATCCTCGAGTGTAACGGTTAAACCGCTGCTTTGCGTTGCCCGGATGATCGCTTGCTCGTCAACCGGTTTAAGGCTGCGCATATTGATCAGGCCAACAGACAGACCTTCATTTTTTAGCATCTCAACGGCTACCAACGCCTGCTCAAATAGCAGGCCATAAGTTAAAATGGTTACATCTTCACCCTCGGAAACCACTTCTGCTTTTCCCCATTGGTAAGGCGTGTGCTGATAATCGTTTTTGCGCGTATTGATACGCACGTAGGAGGGGTTAGGACAGCTCCATATCTGTGGCAGCATCTCAACCAGGTCCTGCTCGTCTGCCGGGGCGAATACAGTCATGTTCGGAATACCGCGCATTAACGAAATGTCTTCAATGGCCTGGTGTGTCGGGCCGTTTCCGTCGGATAAAAATCCCGGGATAAAGCTACTGAGTTTAACAGGCAGGTTAGGTATGCCGGCATCCGTACGTACAAATTCAAACGCACGCATCGATAAAAAGGAAGCCAGCGCATGTACCACTGGTATGCGCCCGCGTAAGGCAAGGCCGGCCGCGGCGCCGATCATGGTTTGTTCGGTAATACCGGTATCGATAAACCGGTTGCCTAATTTGGCCGGAATGTTCCGCACCAATGCGCGGTTCTCCGCCGTCATCACGATAAATCGTTCGTCGGATAAAGCGGTCTGGGTTAATAATTCTTCGTATGACATGTTATCTGACCACTAAAGTTTCTGATGTTAATTGAGTAACGTGCTCGCCGTGCAATTCTTTAAGCAGGTCTTCCACTTCCGTGGGATTGAAATTACAAAACCACCTGTCGGCGCGGCGCTCGATGCTTGGCAATCCTTTACCACGAACAGTATCGGCAATCACCACGTTCAGTTTTCCGGTTTCAAACGGGTAAGCCGAAAATGCTTCGTGCAATGCTTCGAAACTGTGCCCGTTAATACGTTTTACCGCTGCCCCAAAAGCTGTAAACTTATCATGCAAAGGCTCCAGCGGGATCAAATCCTCGGTAGCCATATTGGCCTGGAACTGGTTGCGATCAATCACAAATATCAAGTTGTCTAATTTATAGGCATTGGCAACCAGTACCGCTTCCCAGCAGGTGCCTTCGTTTAGCTCGCCGTCGCCCATAATACAGATCACCTTATTGGCGCCGCCTTTTATCTTAATATCCATAGCTACGCCAATGGCCACTGAAGGCAAATGCCCAAGCGAGCCCGAGTGAAACTCGATGCCCGGTATGCGGGTATTGGGGTGCCAGTAAATATGGTCGTCCACAGATAAGTGATTTTTCAATCGGTCTTTCTCTAACAGGCCCAATTCGGCAAATGTGCCGTACAATGCAGGCACATCATGCCCTTTTGAAAGGAACAGGTAATCGCGGTTCGGATCGTCGAGGTTGTTAGCGTTGATATTTAAAAATTCGGAGTACAGGTAAACGATAAGGTCGGCAGCAGACAACGACGCGCCAACAAAGCACCCGCCATCGGTCGACATTTTTATAATATGCTCCCTCACCTTTAAAGCAGTTGCTTCAAGCTTGCCCGGTTCTGTTTTTATACTTTGCATTGAATACAATTATAGTTTTTTATTTTTTTTAACGCCGGTTTTTCAAACCGTCAGTTTTGTTTGTCCGGCCGATACGGTTTTTAATTCATCCAGGTGATTGCGGTACCAGTTTACGCCCGCGTAGCACGCGTTGATGTTGTAAATATCGGGTTTTTCTTCAAGCAGGTTCAAAATATCTTCACAGGTAAAGCCAGGATTAGCAGGATATAATTCTTCAAAAACGCGCTTAATAAATTGATAATCTTCGGGGTAATCAATCGTAAAACGGTGAGACATCGAATAATCTTTTCCGGCACTCCAAAGTACATTGCCAATTCTGAATTTATCCTGATTTTCCCAGATGTAGGGGGTAGTATGCTCCAGTTCCAACGGCCTTGTTGCTTCTTTCCACGTGCGCTCAAGGCAATCCATGCTCATTATTTCAACATCGTTACCGTCAGGAAAAGTAGCCGGATGCAGGTTGCTTACAAAGTCGTATTGCTTTTGATTGTCAAAATAAAAATCCAGCACATCATCGATAATATTGGGATCGATAAGCGGGCAGTCCGATGGGATTTTAAGCACTACATCTGCGCCGGCTTGTTTAGCTAGCTGGTAATGGCGGTCGAGCAGGTTATTGAGGCTTCCGCGGAAGCAGGCAACATCAATCGCCGAAGCCTCCCGCTCAATAATATCGTCGGCAGTTTCCTGCGATGTGGCAATGATAATTTCAGCTGTGTGGCGGATCATCCGGAGACGTTCAATCATGCGGTATAGTAACGTCCTGCCTAAAATTGGCAGCATTACCTTTCCCGGCAAACGGCTCGACGACATCCGGGCCTGTACCACTATTACTGTTTTATTCGCCATAATTTGTCCCTTCAACTGCTCAGGCATATTGTACTGCGGAAAGTGGCTGCGGATGAGGCTGAAGTTTAAATTGAGCCAGGAAGTCTTCTTTTTTGCCTGTAAACTCAACATAGCTGCTACACACCTGGGCGATATTTTTTGCAGACACGCCGCCGTTTTGTATGGGGGCAAGCGCCTTCAGCTCGTCGATGTCAAAATACGAATGTACTTTCTTACCCAGCGCAATGCCGGTGTACACTACGGTGGAATATTGCGTTACCAGTTCGCAGCAGTTAGCTATCATGTGGCTGGTGTTGCCGGTATGGTATATCAATGTTCCGGCGGGGGCATACTTATTGATCTCGGCAGTCGCGCGTTCAACTTTTTCGTTGGGGTGCAATTTAAAAAGCAGCTGCCGTCCGGCTGCAATTTTTACCGCGCGCTTAATAAATGCCGGCCTGTTCTCAAAACGGTAGGTTTCGCGCATATCGGTACTGGCAACCATTACATAGTTGCGGTGCGGAAAATCATTATCGAGGTACTGACGTTCGTTATCGAAATTCGGAATACCGGTAACGATGAGTTTTGAGGGGTCGGTGCCGTGTTTGGCGAAATAGTTTTTATATCCTTCGGACGCGGTGCAATAAATGTCGCAAATATTGGTGCTGCCATTTAAAGAGGTATCGGCGGTAAAATAAGGAGGAATACCAAGGGCCTTTACCGCATCTGTGAGGAATGTGCGCTTGTCGACCATGCCCTCCTGTACCCAAATGGTTTTGGTTTGTTTAAACCTGTCATCAATAACCATGTCGCTGCAATAAACAACCAGGTCATACGTATTTTTGTATCCCTTGTAATCAATTTGCAAGCCATGCTCCCGTAAATAGTTTTCAGCTTTGTCCCGGTAATGATCAGTCATTGGGGTGCCATTCACAAACGGCGTGTATTTTAATATAGCGTCAAGAAAAGCGGAATTTGGGTATACCTGGCTAAACCAGCAGTCATAATTCTCCAGGTGCTTTGATATCTGGTGCATCTGAGAAGTTTGGTTCATTGAACCGGTTATAAACAATATCTTTCTCCTCATTTCGATGACATAATTAGGACTTTACAAATACAAAACTACAAATTAGGTTTCGGTTTTTACCTTCTGCGAGATAAAATTAATACCTGGTTAACCCAATGTTAATATACTTTTAAAGTTAATTAGAATTAACTGCGTTATTAAAGTTACAATAATTTGCGGGCCTTTTGCAAAAAAAGATATGCCTCATTTTCCGTATCATACAATATTCCGATGAATGACGGGGCAATAATAAATATTCCGCCAATTAACCCTTAAAATTATATTTTTATAGCGTATGCCATCACCAGCGTCATTACGAAAGATCCGGCCGGTTCAGCTTATCGCCGTTATATTTTTTACCGTATCCGGCGGACCGTATGGGTTGGAGCCATTGATAGCTTATGCAGGCCAGCATGGCGCGTTGCTGCTTTTATTGGTAACCCCGTTACTATGGGACGTGCCCGCCATTTTTACCGTGCTGGAGCTAAACAGCATGATGCCCGTAAACGGCGGGTATTATAAATGGGTAAAACATGCGCTGGGCACACGCTGGGGTTTTTACGAAGGCTGGTGGACCTGGCTTTACACTTTTGTGGACCTGGCTATTTATCCGGGCTTGTTTGTGCTGTATGCATCGTTCTTCTTTCCTGCATTGATGGATTACCGCATACCAATCTGCCTGTGTGTAATATGGGCATCAGCCGGGTTAAATATATTGGGTATCGTACCGGTGGGCCGGACATCGCTTATCCTGGGCGCAATGGTATTAACGCCGTTTATCATTTTATTCGGGCTGTTTTTTCATCATCATGCCGGGCCGATAGCCATTGCTCCTCCCTCAATAAAAGGCATGCCATTCCCTGCGCTTGGAATGGCCCTGTACACGGTAATGTGGAACTGCCTGGGCTGGGACAACGTGACAACTTACGCAAGCGAGGTTGAAAAGCCTGTGCGGTCGTACCTCGTTTCCATTTTTTCCGCGTTTGCGCTGGTTATCGTGCTTTATTTTTTAGTTATCCTGGTTGCGCAACAATCCGGCATCAGTGCGGGGCTTTTGCAGGATAAAGGTTTCCCGGCTGTCGGCACGCTGGTCGGCGGGCATTGGCTGGGTGGTTTGATCGCTTTCGCGGGAATGGCAAGCAGCCTCGGTATTTATGCGGCGGTGTTGCTTTCGGTATCCCGGGTGCCAAAAGTTATGGCTGATGACGACCTCTTACCCGCTAAACTGAATACCCTGCATTCCCGGTTTCAAACGCCGTACATATCAATTCTTGTCTGTTCGCTGGTAGTTAGCCTGATGATATTATGGCCATTTACCGATCTGCTGATCATTGACGTTACCGTATACGGCGCAGGCTTATCGCTTGAATATATTTCGCTGATAAAATTGCGATTGAGCGCGCCGGATACGCACCGGCCGTTTAAGATTCCTTTAAACGTTACCGGGCTTTGCATAGCCCTTATACTACCGGTAACTGTATACTTTGTTGCGCTTACCGGAGCGTTCTATTCAACCGGACAGGCGGTGTGGGCGGCCGTATTTGCGATCGTTATTTTAGCTACGGCTGAAATCGTTTGGAGGGTTATCATCTGGCGAAAGCCTTATCACAAAAACCAGGTATCGTAGATACATTGTTTTCTTTTCCCGATAACGGGGAAAAACATCGCGTCATTTATTTAAATTTTTATTTTTTTTAAAAGGTATCCCCCTCATTGTCATTTGCACATATGTCCGACGTATAGAAATTGGCTAAGTTTATTCCACAAAATGGGCAATAAAGTAAATTTAATTTTGGTAGATAAATGCTGAATTGGTTCTTGTCCTACATCTTGACTCTAATTCAGCCTGTCAACCAACACATCCCTGCTATACTTACGCCGGTAATCCTGTGGGGTCAGGCCGGTTATCTTTTTAAAAACCTCCCGGAAAGTTTTGACGTCGTTATAACCAGTGTCGTATACCAGCGAGTTGATATTCTGCGCACCTCGTTCGAGCGCTTTTTTTGCGGCTTCAACTTTTACGCGCTGCAGGTATTCGAACGGTGTGTTATGGGTTGCCTTCTTAAAGCGCCTGATAAAATTGCGCTTGCTCATATTGGCGTGCCCGGCAATGTCGTCGATGTTTAATTGCAGGTGGTGGTTTTGCTCGATAAAGGTTTGCGCCTTTTGTATATCATCGTCGTTATGCTGGCGCTGGCCTTTGAATACTGCAAAATGCGACTGGCTCATCCTGTCCATATCCAGCGAGAACATTTTGCTTGCCCAAATGCCAACGTCCCTTCCGCAAAATTTGTCAATAAGGTATAAAATCAGGTTCAGCGACGAAAACGCGCCTCCGCTGGTATAAATGCTTTCCTGGTCGGTTATCACCATATCCGAAAGGAAATTTACTTCGGGATACCGGCTGCAAATATCTTCCATATCGCTCCAGTGCGCTGTGCACGACCGCCCCGCCAGCAGTCCGGCTTCAGCCAAAAAATAAATGCCCGAACACAGGCTGGCCACTTCGGCGCCCTTTTGATGCATGTTTTTTATCCAACCTATTAGCGGCTTGTGCTTTTCGAGCATGGCAGTCCGGTCGCCGTAAAAAGCAGGAACAATGATCAGGCCGGGGTTGGTAATTTCTGAAAAAGGACGATAGCTGACAAACGGCGAGGAAACGGTTAATACATCGTTCGCCGGCTTTTCACCGACGAGTGTAATGTTAAAAGGGAGCGGCTTGCCGGTATGCTTAAACAAGTTGTTGGTATGAATGAGCATATCCATAGCGCCGGTAACGGTAGATAAGGTTGCGTCTTCGTGAACGATTAAAGCGATCTCCTTCATGGAACTAAAATATATCCAAATATAATCATATCATGTCACGAAAACATGTCTCAAATGGCATTTGAACACCTTGCTAACTATTTTAATTGGTGGTATATTTAAGTAATCTTTAAAACGTAAAAAATGGAAGTAACTACCTACACTATCCCGGCGGACGTTTTAACCCTTTTTATGGAGCCGGATATCTTTCCCCAGGGGATCGACGATACGTTTAAAAAGTTAGGTGCTTTAATTGGCGGATTTGAGGGCAGAGAAGTATATGGCACAGCAGAGATGACTGACGGCCGAATGATTTACCGCGCTTGTGTTAAAGAGCAATATCCCGGCGAAGGAGTTAAATACAACCTGCCATATTATACCATCCCGAAAGGAAAATACCTGTGCACCACATTAAAGGACTGGCGCAATCATTTGCCTGAAATTAATAAGGTATTCCAGCAGCTTGCCCAGCATTCGGATGCAAGGAAAAACAGCCCCGTGCTCGAATATTATAAAAATGAGGACGAGGCTTTATTAATGTTGGAACATAATTGATAGCCAGTTGATTAAGTTGGAGTAAGTGAATGGTTGATTAAGTTGACAAAACAAACCTAATCAACTTAATCCAACCCAATCAACCACTCACCAATTAAGCAAGCGCTGCCTTCGCGTACTCCCGGCATTTAATTACTTCCTTAACCGCGTCTGATCCGGCGGGTATGTTATATTCCAGCTCTATGGTGGCAGGAAATTTATATTTATTCTTTTTCATCAGGACAAGCACTTCTTTAATAGGTGTATCGCCCTCGCCCCATGGGGCGTTTGGTCCGTCGTGATATTTTCGGTCCTTAAGATGCATGCTGGTAATCCGGGCGTGGTTCTTCAGGATAAACTCCACCGGGCTGCTGCTGGTACCGGCAGTATAATGCCCGATATCAAGGTTTATTCCGTTGTATTCCGACTGGCTTAAAGCGGTATCCCACAACGTAAATGTTGCCTGTAAATGGGCATGGTAGCCTACCATCATTTTGTGTTTGGTCGCGAAATCGCCAAGCCGTTTTGTCTGCGTGTCATCCGGTAATTCAACCGTAACGTGACTACAGCCAAGCGCCTTAGCAGCATTAAAAGCATAATCAATTTCGGCGTCTGAGTTTCTTTTGTTTAGCGCGTTTGGTTTCCATGCATATATTTTTATGCCTGCATCATTATACATCTTCCTTAACTCCACAAATTTGTCCATCGGGCAGTTGGCACGCCAGTCGGCCAGTTTAGTAAAAAAATCAGCGCTTCCATCGCGTTTTGGCGCGCCGGCATAAGCTTCGGCGGCTTCACCCATTAGTTCAATCGCGTTGATGTCACAATCTTTACAATACTGTAAAATCTGCTCGGCGCTGCCGGGCATGCTCCTGAATGAATAAGTAATGACCCCGATCTGCACGCCATTGAAAACCGAATAGGGTTTTTCGGGCGATAAAATTGATCTTGCGAAGGAATTTTTTGCAGACAAAGCCAAGCCAGCCGCGGCAAGCATGCCGGTGCCGATAAACCGGCGCCTGGAAATCTCATGATTTTTCATAATTAAGGCGTATTTTGTTTGATTAATAGGTAACCAAATTTATAGATTTATTGATGCTATGCAATAGCGGGACTGTAACGATTTTGTGCCGTCGTGTATTTGATCCGGATTTCGATGGAGAGGTTGGAAAAGCAAAACTGATGGTTATAATTACTTTCGCCCTTCAATAAATTATTTGATGTGCACAGCCAACGAATAAAACTATTCAATAAAAAAAATCAAATTCATATTAAACCTTTTAAACAAACGTTGTTCTAATAATTAAAACAACAATATATTTATGAAACGAATCTTATCTATTATGTGTGCTGTAATTGTAATGGCAGCCTCTTCATGTACAAAACAGTATGTTACACCCAACCCAAATCAAACTATCTTAATTAATGTTGCAGCCACCAGCTGGACTACAACAGATGGCGGTAAAACATATTCTTCGGTAATCAGTACTCCCGAAATCGATAGTTATTTTAATGATCATGGCGGCGTGTTGGTTTATTTTTCATTTACCAACGGCGTTTATGAGCAAATCCCAGAGGTGTACCAGGGCATATCATACAGCTACACCCATAATCAGGGAAGCCTTGCTTTATATGCGCAGGCGTCTGATGGTGTTTCAGTTATTCAGCCACCTTCAAATTTAGTGATGAAACTTCTGCTGATTCAATCAAATTAAAGGACAGTGGTTCAAATAAAAACGCCCGCGCAAATTATTGCACGGGCGTTTTTATTTTGGTCTTACCTGCTTATTTATTTTTCCATCTGCTCAATAACCGCGTTTGTAACGCCGGTAAAAGAGAACCCGCCATCGTGAAACAGGTTTTGCATGGTAACCATCTTGGTTAGGTCTGAGAATAAGGATACGCAATAATCAGCGCACTGGTCGGCACTTGCATTGCCAAGCGGGCTCATTTTTTCGGCATAATTGATAAAACCGTCAAACCCTTTAACACCCGAGCCGGCGGTAGTGCGAGTTGGCGACTGCGATACAGTATTAATCCGGACGTGTTTTTTAACTCCATAGTAATAACCAAAGCTACGTGCTATGCTTTCCAGGTATGCCTTGTTGTCGGCCATGTCGTTATAATCAGGGAATACCCGTTGTGCCGCGATATAGGTTAATGCAAGCACAGATCCCCACTCATTAATTGCATCCATTTTCATGGCGGCTTGCAGTATACGGTGCAGGCTCAGTGCGGATATGTCCAATCCCTTATGAGTAAAATCGTAGTTGTTTTCAGTGTAAGTAATGCCTTTGCGCACATTCACGCTCATGCCTATAGAATGCAATATGAAATCAACACCTCCGCCAAAATGCTCCTGTGATTTGGTGAACAGGTTAGTGATATCATCGTTGCTGGTAACATCAGCTGCTATTACCGGGGCATTGCATTGTTCGGCCAGTTTATTTAATTCGCCCATACGCAAAGCGATAGGCGCGTTGCTCAATATTATTTCGGCGCCTTCTTCTACCGCGCGCTGTGCTACTTTCCAGGCTATTGACTGTTCGTTCAACGCGCCAAATATGATGCCCTTTTTGCCTTTTAATAAGTTGTAAGCCATGTTTTTGAGTTTATAGTGGTGGCAAAGTTATAATTATTTCAATTAGAACCCTATCAGGGAAGTAAATGTATCGTCCTTTGTCGCGTTATTAAAAAAATATTTCTTGACATAATATAACGAGGGTGAATGCTACATGATTTGAGTGTGATTTTTTGCCTTATTTAGGTTATTCGCTATGTTTCAGTGTTGCGAATTTGCTGCCATTATTATCAATTAAATTCCGAAATTCGGCCTTCGTAGTAAAAGCACATGCTCCAGATCCAAAGAAACGTTTCGCTTAAAAATTTCAACACGTTCGGTGTAGAATGCAACGCCAATTATTTTGTTGAAATAAATCACAAAGACGAACTGGCCGAGCTTTTTTTGGACCCTCAATGGCAGCATATTAAAATGCTGGTTCTCGGCGGCGGCAGCAATATGCTTTTTGTTAATGATTTCGACGGACTCGTAATCCGCATTAATATTCGCGGCATCGAGCACCGCATTAACCACGATGAAGTATTCGTCGAAGCCGGCGCAGGCGAGGTTTGGAACGACCTGGTGAATTTTTGCGTGATCCGCGAATATGCGGGATTGGAGAATTTAAGCCTGATACCAGGTTCGGTAGGGGCTTCACCTGTTCAAAATATTGGTGCCTACGGCGTTGAGCTAAAGGATGTTTTTCACAGTTGCTGCGCGTTCGAAATTGCCACCGGCAAATTCAAAACCTTTTCTAACGCTGATTGCCGGTTCGGCTACCGCGAAAGTGTTTTTAAAAATGAATTGAAGGGACAATATATTATTGTGTCTGTAAAACTCCAGTTGTCGCTAATTCCAAATCTCAATTTGAACTACGGTGCAATTGAGCAGGAGCTGGTTAAAAGAGGTATCACATCGCCTACAATAAAGGATGTTTCGCAAGTTGTCTCGCATATACGGGTTTCGAAACTGCCAGACCCGTCAACTATTGGAAACGCGGGCAGTTTCTTCAAAAATCCGGTTATTGACGCTGATGAGTTCGGAATTATACAATCAAAGTACCCCGAAATAGTTAATTATCCATCTGGTAATCATAGCGTTAAGTTGGCGGCAGGCTGGCTTATTGAGCAATGCGGCTGGAAGGGCAGGGTAGTAGGAAATACCGGTACCTGGAAGAACCAGGCGCTCGTTTTGGTGAATCACGGAAAGGCCACCGGTACCGAAGTGTATACACTATCGTCGCAAATCATAGACAGTGTGTACAATAAATTTGGCGTTTTGTTGCAGCGCGAAGTAAATATCGTAAAATAAATTCTCGCCTCGCATATCTGATATTGATCAGGTCGTTTTAGTTTTCCTTATTGTTGTTAAGTTTCTGTTTTATAGGTATTTACATCTTGTATGGGTGTAGGGCTTACACTTATTCGTGAAAGTGTAAAGTTCTTTGCCTGTTAAGCAGGACGGGGAGTGAAAAGTTTTGTGGTGGTATCATGTTTGTCTACATACCGATACAAAACATTAACTATATGACTAAGATCGAGTTTAACACCCTAGTATTGCGTCAGGCATCTTCTTTAAGGTCTTATGCCCTGCATTTCACACATGACGCGGATGATGCTAATGACCTTGTTCAGGATACAATGTTAAAAGCCATCACTTATTATAACAAATTTAAAGAAGGCACTAACTTAAAAGGGTGGTTATATACGATAATGAAAAATACCTTCATTAACAATTACCGCCGGTTCGTTAAAATGAACACTTTCGTAACAAAGTCAGACGAGATATCTTCTCCAAACCTTATATTCAGTTCAACTAAAAATCAGGGCGAAGCCAAATTTGTTATGGATGACCTGAAAAGGGCTTTAGACAGGTTGCCTGAAGACTATTTTGTACCATTCACTATGTATTTTGAAGGTCACAAATACCATGAAATTGCTGAGCATTTAGAAATCCCTATTGGAACAGTTAAAACCCGCATCCACGTTGCACGTAAGTTGTTAAAGAAAAGCTTAAAAGCTTATGATAACGGAGTTGCAAAACCAGTGTATGCTGAAAATTAAATCAAGAAATATTTAGAAATCCATAAAATGGGCATAAATCGAAAGATTTATGCCCATTTTACTTTATTGGTATTCTGAACGCTTAATATTAACTCGTTTATTTATTTTAGGCGTCACAATGGATGAATTGCCAGTTTATACAAAATCACAGCTTGCATTAAGGAACGGGCAAGACAAGCCCGAAGTGTGGATAGCTTACAAAGGTGTTATCTATGATGTTAGCCGCAGCCGGCTATGGCATAGCGGCAAACACTATGAGCATTGGGCGGGACAGGATCTCACTGCCGAACTCCCCGATGCGCCACATGATGAATGGGTATTCGATAATTTTGATCCGATTGGCAAACTGGCTTGAAATGTAAAATGTCAACGCCCGGCATAAAACCCTTTTGCGTTGACATTCCGGCAGCATTTATATTATCTCGAATTTCGATAAACTTACAAATTCTTGCACCCGTGATGAAATCTCAGTTTCGGACAGGTTTCTTATTCTTTCCGTTCCAAATTTTTCAACACAAAAAGACGCTAAGGCAGATCCAAAAATGATCGCGTTTTTCATATTGGTGAAATTAACTGTATCCACTTTAGCCATGTAGCCTATAAAGCCGCCGGCAAAAGTATCACCGGCACCGGTTGGATCAAACACGTCGGCTAACGGCAGCGCGGGTGCAGCAAATATTTTATCTTCGTTAAATAACAATGCGCCATGCTCGCCCTTTTTAATGATCAGGTATTTGGGGCCCATCGTTAATATTTTACGTGCAGCCTTTACCAATGAGTATTCGCCGGAAAGTTGACGGGCTTCGGCATCGTTAATAGTTAAAACATCTACCATTTTTATGGTTTCAAGTAAATCATCGAGCGCAATGTCCATCCAAAAATTCATGGTATCCATTACAATCAATTTAGGGCGGTTCTTGAACCGTCCTATCACCGTTTGCTGAACCTTCGGTGTCAGGTTGCCCAGCATAAGATATTCGCAGTCCTGGTAAGTGTCCGGTACAATAGGGTCAAAATCAGCAAGTACATTGAGCTCGGTTGCCAGCGTGTCGCGGCTATTCATATCATTGTGGTATTTACCCGACCAGAAAAAAGATTTCTCCCCCTTTTTTATTTGCAGGCCTTCGGTGTCGATGTTATGGTCGTTAAAATTGGTAATTTCGTTTTTCGGAAAATCATCGCCGGCAACGGCAACAATTTTTACCTTGTCGTAAAAGTAAGAAGCAGCCAGGCATGCATAAGTAGCAGCAC